>JACZCX010014267.1_pt1 | contig 24462 bp, 21 predicted proteins | sample 8641831 | NCBI WGS metagenome assembly JACZCX01 (sample SAMN15324608, study PRJNA640507) | soil metagenome | isolation source: intercropping sugarcane | place: China: Luxin town, Laibin City, Guangxi Province | collected 2019-07-25 | depth 10cm m
CCGTCGAATGACACGGCGAGCAGATCGTCGTGTTCCTCGTCGGTGAGCGGGAGATGTAGCGCGAGCTGGACACCGCTTCCGAGCGTCTCCGCGAGGTGGGCCGTCCTCTCGAGCGCTGCTCGCCCGTCGCGCAGGTCGACGCGTAGGTGTGACGGTCGTACGGCTCGGGCCACGTCGGCCGCGGCTTTCGACGAGCCGGTCGCGAAGCCGATCGCGGGCACGGTCGCCTCGGCGGCGAACTGCAGGGTCGGAATCCGCGTCCGAGCTTTCTTGCGCGTGCGCGGTGGATCGAGGAGACGCAGCTCGACGGTCTGCGCCAGGCGATCGCCGGGCGAGAGTGGCCGCGGCGGTCCGAGCGCGAGCGGCGTCCCGTAGGACTTGAAGGCGCCGTCAGTCCAGTTGCGCTGGTCTTCGAGCTCGAACTCGTCGCCGACAAACCGGAACTCGAGGCGGGCGCCGCTCGTCCCGGTCACGGTGAGGCGGTTGAACGGCCCGACCGCCGGCGCGAGGGTCTCTCCCGTCCGCATCTGTGGCAGCACGCGGCGAGGCAGCTCGATCCTCTCGTCCTCGCCGAGCACGAGCGTCGCGCCGGCGAGCTCGGCGGGCGGATGGTGAATGCAGAAGCCGATCCGGTTGTATGCGAACGCAGACCCGGCGACCGCCGTCGAGGTGAAGCGAATGACCGCGCCGTCGTCAGAGCCGATCTCGAGCTCGGCGTCGAGCACGATCGGGTCGGCCGTGTAGCGGCAGCGTGCCCGCAGGGCAAAGCCGCCGGTGCGGCGTTCAACGTGCCGTTCCAGGATCTCCGGCTCGACGGTGCCCCAGGCCGGGTCACGGACGGCGAAATAGACGCGGCGGACGAGCTCGACACCAGCTGCACGAACCGCTCCGAGCTCGATCGGGCGAACCTCGACGCGCAGGGGGCCCGCACTCGCCTCGTCCTGTAGCATGTCACACCATCATACAGGTGCCTCTCGTGCTGCTCGACGACGACTCCACCGGCGCGCAAGCGGCGGCGCACGTTCCCGTCGTCCTCCGACCGACACCGGCGGCTTTGCACGTGGCGACCGCCGGGAACGCCTGTTACGTCGTCACGAATTCGCGCGCGCGCAGCCCGTCCGACGCCGCGGCGGTCACCGGCGAGGCGGCTGCCTCGGTGCTTGCCGAGATCCCGTCGGCGCGACTCGCATTACGCGGTGACAGCACGTTGCGCGGCCATTTCCTCGAAGAGCATGATGCCGTCTGCCACGCCCGTGGCTGGGCGAATGCGCCCGCGGTGCTGGTGCCCGCACTGCCCTCGGCCGGACGGGTGACCCGCAACGGTGTGCACTACCTCCTGGTCGACGGCGACCGCGTTCCGGTCGGAGAGACGGAGTTCGCGCGCGATCCGTACCTCGGTTACGGCGACTCGCATCTGCTCGAGTGGGCCGAGAGCCGAAGCAACGGCCGGTTCCGGGCAGCAGACGGTGCCGTGATCGATCTCGCGGCGCTCCGGAGGCCCGACGCCGAGTCGACGATCGCCTCGGCGATCGATGCCGCCGCACGCGGGCCACGATCGTCGTGCGTCGCCGTCGACGCCGAGACGGACAACGACGTCGACGAGATCGCGCGCGGCATCGACCTGGCCTGGGCGCACGGGATCGAGTTCGTGCCGCGCTGCGGCCCCGCACTCGCAGCCGCGCTGGCGCATGCGCGGGCGGAGTCATTCGCGGAAGTCCCCGTCGCCCGCCGCCTCGTCGTCCTCTGTGGCTCGTTCGTCGACCGCACCACGCGGCAGCTTGCGCATTTGCTCGACGACCATCCGGGGACGCTGATCGAGGTCGACGTCGACGCAGCGCGCGCCGAGCCCGTCGCCGAAGGTCGGAGACTGGCGGCACGCGCTCGCTCGTTGCTTGCTCGCGGGTCGATCGCGGTTGTCGCCACTCCTCGTGTCGACGCGTACGGCCACGCCGGCCGCGTCGCGGGCGATCGGCTCACCGCTGCGTTGGCGACGGTCGCGGACGCGCTCGTGGACGAGATCGACCTTCTCGTCTTGAAGGGCGGTGCGACGTCCGCGTCGATTGTCGCGTCCGGCCTCGGTGCGGACGTGGTCGACGTCGTCGGCCCGGTGGGGCACGGCGCGTCGCTCTGGTCGGTTCCGTTCGGTGGCCGACAGCTTCCGACCATCGTGGCACCCGGGAACGTCGGCGAGCACGACGCGCTTTCCGACCTGGTCGCCCGCGCGCGCGGTGTCGTCGCATGCTGATCTCGTTCGACGCGACGCTTGCCGCAGGCCCCGTTCTTGCGTTCACCTGCTACGACCTCGAGGAGGCGGAAGGTGTCCTGGCGGCTGCCGCCGCCAAGGAACGCCCGGTCATCCTGCTCGTGAGCGCGACACAATTCGATCGCACGGCTGGAGCGTCGTTCGTCGCAGCGCTCTCAGCATTCGCCGATCGTCACGCGGCGTCTGCGTGCCTGCAGCTCGACCATGTGCGAGACCTCGATCTGGTCGCGGCCGCGTTTGCGCAAGGGGTCGGCGCCGTGATGGCGGACGGCTCGCACCTTTCATTCGGCGAGAACGTGGCGTTCGTGACCGCCGCGGTGGAGATCGCGGCAGGCTGCGGCGGTGGCGTCGAAGCCGAGCTCGGCGGCATCCAAGGCAGCGAGGACATCGCCGAAGCGGTGGCCGCCGGCCGACTCACCGATCCCGGAGAAGCGGAGACACTCGTACGCGAGAGCGGCGCGAGCTGCCTCGCCGTGTCGATTGGAAATGTTCATGGGCATTACCGCAAACCGCCGTCACTGCACTGGGCCGTCCTTGACGCGGTGCGACACCGCGTCGACATCCCGATCTCGTTGCACGGTGCGTCGGGGCTCTCTCACGGCGACGTCCGCAGGGCCGTCGCTGCAGGCGTACGGAAAGTCAACGTCAACACGCAGCTGCGCGAGGCCTACCTCGACGCAACCGCGGAAGCGCTGCCACGCGTGCGTCCCGGCGCGCGTCTTGCCGACCTCCACCGCACTCAGGTCGCGGCGGTCGAAGCGGTCGCCCGCGCGCAGATGGAGATGCACGAGTGACCACGGTGCTGAAGCGGCTCGACCATGTCGCCGTCGTCGTTCGGGACACCGCCACGGCGCTTCGGCACTTCTCGGGATCGCTCGGCCTCGAAGTCGTCTCGTCGGAGACGTTGTCCAAGCCACGGGTGCGTCTCACCTATCTCGACCTGGGCAACACGCTTCTCCAGCTCGTCGAGCCCCTCGATGATCGCAGCGCGGTGGCCGTTGAGCTCGCGGAGCGTGGAGAGGGGCTCCATCACCTGTGTTTCGCCGTCGAGTCGGTCGGCGAAGCGGCAACTGCGCTGGCCAACTCGGATCGACCGCCGACGCTCGGCAGCGGCCGTGGACGGGCGTCCGCATTCGTGGAAGGCTCGCCTCTGCACGGCGTGCGACTCGAATGCACGGAGTTCCGACCGGAGGACGACCTGGGAGGTCCCGGATGGCTCGCCTGAATGCGCGTCGCATCGTGGTCACCGGTGGCACAGGATTCATCGGTGCACACGCAGCCGGGGCGCTCGCCGCCGAAGGGGCCGAGGTCTGCGTGCTCGACATCGCCCCTCTCCGCGATGAGTCTGCGTATGTTCTCCGGAGTCACGCACCGCGCGTCTGGCTCGGTGGGGCAAACGACTGGGCGCAGACCCTTGCGTGTGTCAAGGAGTTCGGCGCAACTGACATCGTGCACCTCGGCGCCATCGGCGACCCGGGGCCGCTGCATCGCAACCCGCAGCTTGCGCTGACGGTGAACTTGCAAGGGACCGTCAACGTGCTCGAGGCGGCGCGGCTCTTCGGATTGCAACGCGTCGTCTACTTCTCCTCGATCGGTGTGTTGCCGTCGGTCCGTTACGAGCCGATCGACGCGGCGCATCCCGTGCTCCTTCCTGGCGAGGGCCCGGGGTCGGGTGCGTACGGGGCGTCGAAGGTCGCCGGCGAGGCATTCTGTTTCGCCTATCGCCAGAGCTACGGCGTCGACTTCGCAATCATCCGCCCGTCGGCGGTGTACGGACTGGGAATGCGGCATCCGATCTTCGTCAAGCCGATGGTCGAAGGTGCGGTTCGGGCGGAGCCCGTCCGGCTCGCGAACGGCGGGACGTTCCCGCGTGACTACACCTATGTCGGAGACATCGCGTCGCTGACCGTCGCCCTCGTCGAAGCTACCGAGCTCGACACGCGGATCTACTACGGGGCGACGGGCCGCCCGCTCGTCACCGGCCGCGAGCTGGCGACTGCGGTCGCGCGCGTCGTCGACGGCGCGGACATCGAGATCGAGGATGCGCTGACCCCGGCCGATGAGCTCGAACTGCGAGGCAGGGGAGTGCTGTCTGTCGAGGCAAACGAACGTGAGCTCGGCTGGCGCCCGCGCTATTCGCTCGAAGACGGTCTACGCGAGTACGCCGACGGCTACCGGCAATACCTGAGCGAGTCGATGAGGACCTCGTGAACGCGCAGCCTTTCGCGCAGCTGAGTAGGGAGCCGACCCTCGTCGAGCGAGTTGCCGGGTCGATCCTCGACCGGATCGTCTCGGGTGAGCTGCAGCCGGGCGACAAGTTGCCCTCGGAGCGCGAGCTCGGCGAGCAGTTCGGCGTGTCACGCACAGTCGTGCGTGAAGCCGTGCGCGGACTCACCGGACGTGGTGTCGTGACGGTTCGTGCCGGGAGCGGTTTGCGTGTGGCGGCGATAGACCCCGCGGCAGTCTCGGAGTCACTGGCACTCCTTCTTCGGAGTAACCACGAATTCGACTACCGCCACGTTCACGAGGTTCGGGTCGTGCTCGAGGTGGAGATCGCCGGCGTTGCCGCGGAGCGCGCCGGCGACGAGGACATCGAGCGAGTGCGCCGCGCCGCGGTGGCGATGGAGCACGCGAAATCGGTCGATCAGGCGGCGCTACGCGACCTCGACTTCCACCGTGCCATCGCCACGGCGACACGAAATCCGTTCTACCTCGTGCTCCACGACGCGATCGGCGACGCGCTCGTTGCGGTGCGACGAGAGAACCATGCGCGCGGCGGGCGGGAGGATGCGGTCGCATCGCATCGGCAGATCGTCGACTGCATCGTCGCGCACGACCGTCGCGGAGCCGAAGCGGCGATGCGACACCATCTCGAAGTCGTCGAGAGGCTCTGGACGACGAGCCACGACACCGCTCAGACGGCCGGCAGCTCGATCCACGAGGGAGATTCCGCGTCCGAGTAGATGGAGATCTCCGCAGGGCCGTTCTCGACGACTGACGGGTTACGGTCGAAGCGGGGGAAGTTCGATCCGCCGACTTGCACGCGTAGACGTGCACCCTCGGGTACCGCGACGGCGGTCGACCCGATGTCGAGGTCGACGCGCTGTTTTCGCCCGGGAACGCATTGCTCGCGACGAATCGAGTCGACGATGTTGATCGAGCGCCCGTGTTGGTCGACGACACAGAGCTTGACCGTGACATCGACACCGGGGGTCTCGGCCGAGATGAGGAGCGACGCGGTGACGAGGCCCATGATCGTCGTCTTCTTCGGCAACGGATCAGACGTGTAGACGAGAACGTCGTCCCGTGCTTCGACGTCACGTTGATCGAACGGGCCGGCTGTCGGCACGACCGGGTCGATCCCGCGGCCGCCGACGGTCGGGACGGGATCGTCGGGGTGGAACGTGAACGTCTGCGGCGGGCCGTCGGCCGCGTCAGGAGCGAGCCGCTGCGCGTGCAAGTAGAACCGGACCGGCCGCGACGGCGGAGGCCATGACTCGAGCTCGACCCAGCGGTTCTCGCCCATGACGAAGATCGCCGCGCCGCCGGGCGGTTCCTCTCCGTCGAGCGTCCGCCGCAGCCAGTCGCGCAACATGGGACGCATGTCTGCAGTTCCGTCCGCCTCCGGGCCGAAGTCGAGGTCGCCCTGGACGCGTTCCCACGGGGCATCGTGCGTCCACGGTCCGATGACGAGGCGTTGAAGAAGCCGGGTGCGCGCGGACGGGGCGCACGTCGACATGCCGACGTAGTTGCGAATCGTTCCTTCGCAAAAGATGTCGTACCAGCCGCCGACGTGGATCGCCGGTATGTCGAGCTGGCCGTACAGCCGCTCCACCGACACGGCATTCCAGTACGCGTCGTCGTGGGCGTTCCGCCACGTTGCATACGGCGGGAAGATCTCGGCGACGCCGTTTGCCTCGAGCGGATGAGCGAGCAGCGAGCTCCAGTCCGCGGCGAGCTCCTTCGATCGAGCCACCGCAGCTTCGTCGCGGCCGAGGGCGCCGAACTTCGTCGCCCACGACGTGATGAACCCGTGCGCAAACGCTCCACCTTCGTACGTCCAGCCGTCCCGATAGTCGCTCGCCGTGAACGTCGGCGCGATCGCCTTCAGCGCGGGATGGCCCGAGACGGCGGCGAGCCACTGTGCCGCCCCGAGGTACGAGCCTCCGCACATCGCAACACGACCGTCCGACCACGCCTGCGCGGCGCACCACTCGATCGTGTCCTCGCCGTCGGCGATCTCCTGCAGGAACGGATCGAACTCGCCCTGCGAATCGCCGAGCCCGCGGACGTCCTGGATCACCATCGCCCAGCCGCCGCGCGCGAGTGCGACGGGGTCAAGACCGGCGCGAGCGTCAGCGCGTGAGTACGGCGTGCGGACGAGGAGGACGGGCCGCCGGCGCTGATCGTCAAGCACGAAGACGTCGGCGGCCAACGCCGTTCCGTCGCGCATCGACACGCGGGCGTCGAGGACCCGGACGCCGAGCGCCTGCGTCATCTACGCCGGGGCGGAGGCGAGGTCGAACCGCCGAACCCACTCGACGAACTGGTGGGCGCACGCATCGAGGTTCTCGCGACTGCCGCCCCCACGGAGCGGTGAGCACATCTCGTAGACCGCGTACCCGTCGAAGCCACCGGAACGCAGGCCGCGGAAGAAGGCGTCGTAGGCGATGAAGCCGTCGCCCATCGGCACGGCGCGCAACTCGGGCGTCTCGGGGATGAAGTTGATGAGGCGAGTGTCGTACCGGAAGCGCGGCAGCATCTCATAGTCCGCGACCGTCGTGTACGCGACGAGCGGAGCGAGCTCGGCGGCGCTTGCCTCGAGCTCCTGCGGGCTGAAACCCTGGAGCGCCGGGACCCACGCGTCGTAGGCGACGCGCACGTTCGGCATTCCGATCTCGTTCACGAGAGCGCGCAGCGTCCGCGGGTGATTTGCGACGTCGTGATGGTTCTGCACCGCCAGTGACACGCCGAGCCGGCCGGCGCGCTCCGCGCACTCGCCGAGCGTGTCGACCGTGACCCGCCAGGCCTCTGCAGGCGTGAGCCCCGGACGTTCGTAGGCAGTGAAGACGCGAACGTACGGGGCTTCGAGCTCGTGGGCGAGCTCTGCGCATTGTTGGACGTGCAGGATCTGGAGCTCCTGGAGCGGGATCCCCGACGGATACTGCGTGCCGGTGTCCGCGCCGATCCGCGCCGCGAAGTCGTTGTAGCCCGCAACCGAGATCACCCCGAGCTTCGTCGCTTCGAGCCGGCGCTTGAGGAGCGCCACCCGGTCGCGCGGCAGGTCGAGCGGCGAGGCGTGCGGACGCTTCGCCATCAGCATCACACCGTCGAATCCGAGCTCGGCGGCCGTGTCGACGAACTCCTCGAGCTCGAGGGTCGCGCCGCCCCACATGCCGGCGTAGCTCATCGAATGCAGGCCCAGTTTCATGACGCGCTCCTCTCCGGCAAACGTTTGCCAGATCCTACCAGCACAGTAGCCGCCGGTCTGCGGCGCAGGTACAGCCCGAAACGTCGGGCCTTGACGCAGGCTGGCAAACGTTTACCATCGTCTCGTGGCTGTCTCACCGGAGCCCGTTCGCTTTGCTGCCGTCGGTCTCGAGCACGTGCACGTGGACATTCTCGTTCAGGCTCTGCTCCAGGCCGGCGGGATGCTCGCTGCGGTCGTCGAGCCGGACGAGGAACTCTACGCGCGGTACGCGGCCGGCTGGCCGAGCGCGCCGCGGACGACGCTCGACGATGTGCTCGGCGACCCCGAGATCGAGCTCGTGGTCACGGCCGCCGTGCCGTCGGAGCGGGGCCGCATCGCGGCGCGCGCGCTCGAGAGCGGGCGAGACGTCCTCGCCGACAAGCCGCTGTGCGTCGACCGAGACGCGTTCGATGCCGTCACGGCCGCTCACGCCCGGACCGGCGGACACCTCATGGTGTGGTTCGGGGAGCGGCTCTACAACCCGTCGGTCTTGCGCGCGGTCGACCTCGTGCGCGACGGCCTCATCGGCAGCGTGGTGCATTTCACGGGGCTTGGCCCACACCTCCTCGAGCGCGGGACGAGGCCGGAGTGGCACTTCGACCCGGCGCGGAACGGAGGGATACTCGTCGACCTCGCCTGTCATCAGATCGACGCGTTCCTCGCGTTCACGGGAAGCGACTCCGCTCGCATCTCGGCGGCGCGAACCGGCAACCTCCAGCACCAGGACATCCCCGGGTTCGAGGACGTCGGGGACCTCTTGATCGAGGCCGACCGAGGCGCGCTCGGGTATGCGCGTGTCGACTGGCACACACCCGACGGTCTCGGTCTCTGGGGCGACGGACGCACCTTCCTCGTCGGAAGCGACGGCACGCTCGAGCTGCGACGGACGATCGACGCATCGGGGCGTGGAGTCGGTGGCCACCTCTTCGTGGTCGACGGCGCCGGGCCGCGATATATCGACGTCCCGGCCACAGAGCCGCCCTTCGCGGCGCAGGTGCTTGCAGACGTCCGCGACCGGACGGAAACCGCAATGTCCACCGAGCATGCGCTCGCCGTGACGGAGCTCTCGCTTCGCGCCCAGGACCTGGCCGGCCGAAAGGTGGGCTCGCTCGTTGTCTGAACGCCGTCTGAGGTACGCGATCGTCGGCGCCGGAGTGATGGGAACAGTTCACGCGCGCTCACTCGCATCGCTGCACGACGACGTGGAGCTCGTCGGTGTGGCGGATACGAACCGCGAGCTCGCCGAGCAGTGCGCGACCACGGCGGGTGCGCCCGCCTTCGACGACTATCACGCGCTACTGGAGGCTCTTTCTCCGGACGTGGTCGTGGTCGCCACACCGCACCTCTCACATGCCGCAGTCTCGATCGACTGCCTCGAGCACGGAGCTCACGTGATCGTCGAGAAGCCGATGGCGATCGACGTCGCCGAGGCGGACGCGATGCTGCTCGCCGCACGCACTGCGGCGAGACACCTCGTCGTCGACCTGCAGTACCGGTTCGTGCCGGCGGTCGAAGCGGCGAAAGAGCTCATCGACGCCGGGCGAGTCGGTCGGATCATCCGCGCAACCTGCGTCGAGTCCACGATGCGATCGGCTGCCTACTACCGGTCGGCGCCGTGGCGCGGGACGTGGGCGGGCGAGGGCGGCGGCGTCCTCGTGAACCAGGCTCCGCACCCGCTCGACCTGTTCTGCTACCTCGGCGGCCCCGCTGCTCGCGTGGTCGCGTGGGCCGAGACGATCTCGCATGCGATCGAGTGCGAGGACACCGTGGTTGCGCAGGTCGCGTTCGAAGGTGGAGGGGTCGGGCAGCTCGCGTTCTCGACAGCCGAGCCGACGCCGCTCCGGATCGAGCTGATCGGCGACCGCGCGAAGCTCGAGCTGACGCTGAACTCGCTCACGATCACGGACTGGTCACCGAGCCTCAGCCGGCACATCGAAGACGACCGCACGATGTACGACCCGCCGGAATCGGTGTCGGCCGCGATCGAGCTCCGACCGTACGGCGGCGAGGGCGCCGCACATGACGATTTTCATCGTGACGTCGTCGCCGCGTTACTCGACGGCCGCGCGCCACGCGTGGACGCGGCGAGTGTTCTTCCCTCGGTCGAGCTCGCCAATGCGATCGTGCTCTCGTCCGAGCGTGGCGGCGCGTGCATCGAGCTTCCGCTCGAGCGGCACGCCTTCACCGAGCTTCTCGCAGCGAAACGCGGAGCGGTTCGATGACGCAATCCACTGCGCCCTCGATGCCGATCGCGACCGACGCGAGCACCCGCACGATCGGCGTGATCATGAACGGTGTTACCGGGCGGATGGGCACGAATCAGCACCTGATTCGGTCGGTGCTCGCAATTCGGGAAGAGGGCGGCGTCGAGCTTCCGGACGGGACGCGGCTCGTGCCGGAACCCGTGCTCGTCGGCAGGAACGCCGGCCGGTTGTCCGCCCTCGCCGAGCGGTGCGGCCTCGACCGCTGGACGACCGACCTCGACGCATGTCTCGCCGACGACCAGCTGCCGATCTATTTCGACGCCCAGACGACCGCGGCACGCGTGGAGGCGCTCATGCGTGCAATCCAGGCCGGCAAGCACGTCTACAGCGAGAAGCCTCTCGCGCCGACGCTCGCAGACGCGCTCGACCTCGTCCGTGCCGCGCGGACAGCCGGCGTCAAGGCCGGCGTCGTGCAGGACAAGTTGTTCCTCCCGGGCTTCCTGAAGCTGAAGCGGTTGATCGACGACGGCTTCTTCGGCCGGATCCTCAGCGTTCGTGGCGAGTTCGGATACTGGGTGTTCGAGGGGCCCGAGCCCGAAGCGCAGCGCCCGTCATGGAACTACCGTAAGAACGACGGCGGCGGCATCGTCGTCGACATGGTCTGTCATTGGCGGTACCTGATCGACAATCTCTTCGGAGCCGTGAAGGCCGTCAGCGCGCTGGCGCCGACGCATATCGCCGAGCGCTTCGACGAGGCGGGGGCGGCCTACCGGGCGACTGCGGACGACGCGGCCTACGCGACGTTCGAGCTCGAGAACGGCATCGTCGTGCAGATCAACTCCTCGTGGTGTGTGCGCGTCTATCGCGACGACTTGCTCGCGATTCAGGTCGACGGCACCGAGGGAAGTGCCGTCGCGGGGCTTCGCGAAGTCGTCGCTCAGGCCGGGATCGAAACGCCGAGGGCAGTCTGGAACCCCGACGTCGAGAGCGGGCTCGACTACCGGTCCACGTGGGCGCGCGTCGACGCCGACGGGCCGCCGGTGAAGAATGCGTTCAGGGCGCAGTGGGAGCACTTCCTTCGGCATGTTGCCTCCGACGAGCCGTTCCCCTGGGACTTCGTCGAGGGTGCGAAGGGCATCCAGCTCGCCGAGCTCGCGTTGGAGTCGGCGCGGACGCGATGCTGGGTCGACGTCCCGTCGATCGAGGCATGAGCACCCTCGCGTCGAGGCCGTTGTTCCTGCCGACACGGGACGGCGGCCTTCGTCGCCACGAGCCGCGAGCTTCGCGTGTGTTCGAGCGTCCGGACGGGCCCCTCCGGAGCCGCGTCCTCTTCGCCGCGGCACACGTCGTCGCCGATCCGCTCGCGGATCCGTGGGCGATCGACTGGGAGCAGACGCTCGCGTACAGGTACGAGCTGTGGTCATGGGGCCTCGGTGTCGCCGAGGCGATGGACACCGCGCAACGAGGTGGATCGACCGTCGGCTGGGACGCGGCGCGCGAGCTCATCCGCCGGTCCGCCGCTGCGGCGCGTCCCGGCGTGGATCGTCTGGCGTGCGGCGTCGGCACCGATCAGCTCGCACACGAGGGCAACTGGTCGATCGCGCAGATCGGTGACGCATACGAAGAGCAGTGCGCGTTCGTCGACGACTGCGGCGCTCAGCCGATCATCATGGCGAGTCGTATGCTCGCGCGAACTGCGCGAACGGTCGACGACTATCACGGCATCTATGACCGCATTCTTGGGCAGATGCGGACACCAGCGATCATCCACTGGCTGGGGCCGATGTTCGACCCGCAGCTCGACGGCTACTGGGGCAGCCGCGACATCGAGAATGCACTCGACGTCGTCGTCGAGATCATCGAGCGGCATGCGGTGCGCATCGACGGCATCAAGCTCTCACTGCTCGACGCGGATCTCGAGATCGAGCTTCGTCGGCGCCTCCCCGACGGAGTGCGCATGTACACGGGCGACGACTTCAACTACCCGAGCCTCATCGAAGGTGACGGCGAGCGTGCGAGCGACGCGCTGCTCGGGATCTTCGACGCGATCGCGCCCGCCGCCTCCGCGGCGGCCCAGGCGCTCGACCGCGCAGACCCGGGCGGCTTCAGCGACGTGCTCGCGCCGACGGTCCCGCTGGCTCGGCACATCTTCGGCGCGCCGACGGCGAGCTACAAGGTGGGTGTCGTCTTCCTCGCCTACCTGAACGGTCACCAGGATCATTTCAAGCTCGTCGACGGTCTCGAGTCGGCACGCTCGATCGTTCACCTCGCAGAGCTCTTCGCGCTCGCCGACGAAGCAGGCTTGTTGTCGGACGCAGAGCGTGCGAGCTCGAGGATGCGCGAGGCGCTCGCTGTCGCAGGGATTCGGTAGTGACGGACGCGCTCGATCGCAGCAGACTCAGCCTCAACCTCATGACCGTCGACGGCTGGGCACTGGACGAAGCGCTCGACGGCTGCGCGCGCGCAGGCATCGGCACCGTCGGGATCTGGCGAGCCCAGCTCGGAGACGGCGCAGCGGCGCGTGTTGCGGCGAGCTCGGTCGGCGTCTCGGGGCTGTGCCGCGGAGGCTTCTTCCCCGCGTCGACCGTGCGTGAGCGCACGGCTCGCATCGATGACAACCGCCGGGCGATCGAAGAGGCGGCCGAGCTGGGGACCAGCGTGCTCGTGATGGTGTGTGGACCGGCCCCGGACCGCGATCTTGCGGCTGCACGGCGCATGGTTCACGAAGGCATCGAAGCGATCCTTCCCGACGCGCTCGAGCACGGCGTGACGCTCGGGATCGAGCCGCTTCATCCGATGATGATCGGCGAGCGATCGGTGATCGTCACGCTGCGCGAGGCGGTCGATCTCGCGCTTGCATTCGAGAGCGGCGTGGGCGTGGTCGTCGACGCATACCACGTGTTCTGGGACCCGTTGGTCGAGGCGGAGCTCGATCGTGCCCGTGGCCTGATCGTCGGCTTCCACGTCTCCGATTGGCTTGTCCCGACCACCAGCACGGTTGCCGGCCGCGGGATGATGGGGGACGGCATCATCGATCTTCGCCGTCTCAGGCTGGCGGTCGACCAGGCTGGATACGACGGCCCGATCGAGGTGGAGATCATTAATCCCGAGTTCTCTGGGCGCGATCGCGACGAGCTCGTACGGCTCGTCTGCGAGCGGTTTACGACGGTGGTCTAGGCGCAGTCGACGCGCGCACGACGATCTCGTGCTCCTGGGCGGAGATCTGAACTTCGGAGCCTGCCTCGGCCTCGACGATTGCGAGCGCTGCAGCGGCACCCAGCTCGTCGAGTCGAACACGGACGGTCGTCAGCCCGACGATGCGCGCGGGCTGCGTGTCGTCGAAGCCGGCGATCGACACCGTCCCCGGTACGTCGACGCCCGCCTGGCGCAACGTCATCAACGCACCGATCGCAGCCTCGTCGTTCGCGGCGACGATCGCATCGGGAAGCCCCTCGGTGATCAGCCTTCTCGCGGCGCCCTCGCCCGCCTCGAGGCTGAAACCCCCGCGATATGCAGTGCCGCTCGCGAGGCCGGCCTCGGACATCGCCTGGTCGAACCCTTGACGCCTGTCGCGACTGGTGTAGAGGTCGGGCGGGCCTTCGATGAACGCGATCCGCCTGTGCCCGATCGAGATGAGGTAGCGCGTGATGTCGCGCGAAGCGATGACATTGTCGATCAGGATGCGGTCCGAGTCGAAGCTCCGCTTCGCGAGTGCGACGACCCGTGTGCCTGCGGCCGCGGCCCGGTCGACCTGCTCCGCGAGGTCGCGTTCGATCTCGCTGTCGGACATGCGGCCGCTACCGGCGAAGATGATGCCCGCCGCCGGGAACGAGTGCAGCGCGCGCACGTGGGCAAGCTCGATGTCGGCCTTGCCGTCGGCGTTGCAGACCATCGTGAGGAACCCGTATTCGCGCGCGACGTCGTCCGCGCCGCGCGTGATCTCGCTGAAGTAGGGGTCGACGATGTCGCCGACGATTACGCCGATGATCGTGCTGCGGCGGGTGACGAGCGCCCGCGCGATGCCGTTCGGCGTATAGCCCACCGTCCGCGCCGCCGTGACGACCCGGTTGCGCGTCTCCTCGGACACGGGATGCGGAGAGCCGCTCAGGACGCGCGAGGCGGTGGCGACGGAGACCTCGGCGATCCGGGCGACGTCGGTGAGGGAAGACATTCGCGGTATTCTAGTAAACGTTTGCCATGAGCAACCATGCCGCGAATCGAGCTCCCACGTCTGCGAATGCGGCGGCGCTCGTCGGAGGCGTTGCCGCCTCGCGCCTTCGCGTCTACGACGAGCGCGCGCGGGACGGCCTCGCGGGCGGCTCTCCCCACATGCATCTCGCGTGTGCGGAGGCGTACGTCGTCCTCGAAGGTGCGGGGTCGGTCGAGCTCCTCAGCCTTCGCGAGGGGTACCAGCGCCTCGAGCTTCGGCCCGGAGACGCGGTGCAGTTCGATCCCGGAGTCGTCCATCGGCTCGTCAACGACGGCGGGCTCGAGATCCTGGTCCTGATGCAGAACGCGGGGCTGCCCGAGAACGGCGACGCCGTCTTCACGTTCCCGACGGAGATTCTCGAGAGCGTCGAGGCCTATCGGCAATGCGCCGCGATCGACTCGCTGGACGGTGCGATTGCGCGCCGAGATCGTGCTGTGACAGGGCTTGACGTGCTCAAGACGGGATTTGCCGGCTCCCCCGAGGAGGGCCGTCGGCTGCTCGCGGCCTTCCAGCGTCGCGCCGCCGAGCTCGTCAGAGCGTCTGCGTCGGGCTGGCTCGAGATCGTCGAGGCGGGTCCCGGCGCTGCGGTTCTCGAGACCCGCGAGCGTGTGGAGGGGATCCTCGCCGGCACGCCGGTCGACCTGGGCGATGCGCACGCGGTGCGGATCGGCAGGGCGGCCGAGCGCCTCGGGATGTGCGGCAGGCTCAACCCCTTTGCGATCGAGGGGACGCGCCTTCCCGACCTCCTCGACGCCCTGGATTAGCAAGCGTTTGCCATCCGGTGCGGAAGCGCACGTCAGCCTTGACTTGCGCGCCCTCAGGGTTTACGGTGGCAAACGTTTTCCTACTGAGTCGAAACGGCGAACGGAGGAGAGTCATGACCGACGGCCACGAACCGTCTTCGCACGAGACCTCGGATCAAGCCGCCTACGGCCGGCGCGCGTTCCTGGGTCGCACGGGAAAGCTGATCGCGGCCGCAACCGTGGCCGGCTCGTTCGCCGACGTCGCACGCGCGTCGGGACTCGGGAGCGCCCAGGCCGACGCGGGCAAGCTCAATGTCTGGTACCTCACGGGGAGCCCGCAGGAGACCAAGTACATCACTCACCTGACGTCGATGTTCGGCGGGCACCACGCGCTGAAGACGTCCGTGACGCCCTACGACTACGACCCGATGAATCGCGCGATGAAGCTGGCGCTCTCGAGCAAGCGGGGGCCGGACGTCGCCTACGCGAACCCGAGCCCCGACGACGAATTCGTCTACCAGAAGAACAAGTGGATCATCGACCTGAATCCGCTCGTCAAGAAGTACGGCTGGGACAAGCGGATCTCCCCGAGCGTCATGAACTACTGGGGCGCCCTGTGCTGCGATGGCAATGCTCCCCGCACCGGCATCCCGTTCGACCTCACCGCGGTCGACTGGTTCTACAACCCGAAGATCTTCGCCAAGTACGGGCTGAAGGCGCCGACGACGTTCCCGCAGCTCGAGACGCTCCTCGCGACGCTGAAGTCCAAGGGCTACACGCCGATCGGCGTGGGCGGCCTGCATGTCGGCAGCCCGGGCAGTGTGTCGTACGTCTTCCAGCAGGTCGTGCATCAGACGGTTCCCCGCAGCGTGCTCCAACGGCTGCAGCTCCGTGACCCGACGGCGACGTGGAACAACCCTGGCATCGTCCAGGCGGCGACGATCGTGCAGAACTGGGTCAGGAAGGGCTACCTGAACCAGAACGTCCTCGCCCTATCGGGCAGTGACGCCGACTCGGCGTTCCTGAACGGTGACACTCCGATGATCATCAACGGAACGTGGAAGAACCAGCAGTATCTCGCCGGTGAGAACTTCTCCCCGCGTTTCTTCCCGACGCCGCGGATCGACACGAAGCGTCCCTGGGTGATGGGCGGCTACTCGCCCAACAACGTCTGGATGATCAACTCGCACGCGAGCGACCAGCAGATGGCCGCGAAATATCTCGACTACATGCTGGGAGAGCAGGTCGCGACCACGTTGTGGAACAACAGCGACATCCCTGCCTACCGCTTCAAGAAGACACCGAAGCCGAGAAGCCAGCTCCAGGCCGACGTCTACGCCGCGATGAACAAGACGCAGACCGGCTTCTTCCTCGCGAACGTCGGCGGCGTCTTCACGACCCAGTACAACCCGACGCTCGACCAGCTGTGGTCGCTCAGCATTTCCCCGCAGCAGCTTGCGGAGCAGTTCCAGTCGAACTACAAGCAGACACTGAGTGGATGAACGGTTCGACGTAGGGACGGTGCGCCGGGGGGCGCGTGGACGCCTGGGGACGCCGGGTCTGCGCCGTTATCAGAGCGCCGGCAGCAGGTTGGGTGGCGGAGCCTCTCCCTACCTGTACCTGCTGCCGGCGTTCGTGATCTACGGTGGGTTCTTCCTGCTTCCGCTCTACCGGATCGTCGAGTACAGCTTCCTGAAGTGGGATGGGTACTCCGAGAAGAAGTGGGTCGGTCTCGCGAACTATCAGAAGCTCGCCCACGATCCGCTCTTCTGGCGGGCGTTCCGGCACAACATCGCGTGGATGGTCGCCGGCATCACGGTGCCGACCGTCGTCGGCCTCGCGCTTGCGATCCTGCTCGTCCGCCAGCCGATGCACGGGCGCACGTACTACCGCGCCGTGTTCTTCCTGCCTCAGGTTCTCGCGTCGGTCGTGGTGGCGATCGTGTGGCAGTGGATCTACAGCCCGTCGTCAGGGGCACTCGACGCGATCCTCCGAGGTGTCGGCCTGGGACGGTTCCAGGAGGCGTGGCTCGGATCGACCACGTGGGCGCTTCCCGCCATCTTCGTCGCCTGGGCCTGGACGGCATACGGGCTTTCAATGGTGATCTTCATCGCGGCGCTGCAGTCGGTTGACGAGGAGTACTTCGAGGCGGCGAAGATCGACGGCGCGTCGCGGCTGCAGCAGCTCAGGCATGTTCTTCTGCCGTTCGTGCGGAGGCCGATGACGGTCGTGATCCTCGTGAACGCGATCGGGGCGCTGCAGGTGTTCGATCTCGTGTTCATCACGACGAACGGAGGGCCCGCAAACGCGACGCTGGTGCTGTCGGTCTACGTGTACCAGAACGTCTTCCAGATCCTGAACGTCGGCTACGGGTCGGCGAATGCGGTCGCGCTCGCACTCGCGGTCGTCCTCGCCTCGGTCATCTTCCTTCGTCTTCGTGGAATGGCGGAGCGGAGCGCATGACGCTCAGTCTTCGCAGGACGCGCGGCGCCAAGACGAACCGCGTCGGAGGAAACGCGCTGCGCACGAAGCTTCTGACCGACCTCGGGCTGGCGGTGCTCTCGCTCGCGGTGCTGTTCCCGTTCTATCTCGTCCTCGTCACCGCGCTCAAGACGGACAACCGCGTTTCGGAGAACCCCCTCGGCCTACCCGACGTCTGGCGATGGGGTGTGTTCCGGCAGGCGTGGAACGAAGGGCATTTCGGCAGCTACTTCATGAACAGCGTGTATGTCGCAGTTCCGGTCGTGCTCGCGGTCCTTGCAGGCTCCTTGATGACCGCGTATGCGTTCGCGACGATGCGTTTCCGCGGTCGTGGGCTCCTCTTCGCGGTCCTCATCGCCGGCCTGACGATCCCGCTCGAGATCATCGTCACGCCGCTCTACTACGAGATGCTCCACCTCGGGCTGCTCGACACCCTGTGGGCGCTCATCCTGCCGCAGATCGCGATCAACCTCCCGTTCGGCGTGCTGCTTCTCCGAGCGTTCATCGGCGACCTGCCGCGCGACTTGCTGGACGCCGGCCGGATGGACGGGTGCGGGCACTTTCGGCTGCTGACTCGCGTCGTCCTTCCGCTCTGCCGACCCGCGCTCCTGTCGCTGCTCGTCTTCACGTTCATGTGGACGTGGAACCAGTTCCTGTTGCCGCTGATCATGGTGCAGTCCGACAGCGCGCGGACGCTGCCGATCGGCCTCAGCTACTTCCAGGGTCGGTACTCCTCGGATCTCCCCCTGATGATGGCGGGAGTGACGATCACGTTCCTGCCGATCATGGTCGTCTACCTCTTCTTCCAGCGGCAGATCATCCGCGGCATCACGACGGGCGCGGGGAAGTAGGGTTCGTGGCGGTCGTGCTGGAGCGTGCCGACGCGCGCCGGAAAGAGCTTCACGCGCTGCTCGGACCGCTACCGGAAGTGGCGGGTCCGCCGGCGGCGCGGCTCGTCGCCTGCGAAGAGCGCGAGGGCTACGTCCTCGAGAAGCTGGTGCTCGACCTGAACGGTCTCGAAGGGGTGCCCGCGTATCTCGCCTTGCCGCACGAGCCGGCGGCCACGGCCGCCCCAGTCGTCGTCTACAACCACGCCTGGAACTTCGAGCTCGGAAAGAACGAACTGCTCCAGGGCGGAACGGGCGCGCAGCAGCGACCGTACGTCGAGCCGCTGACCGCGGCCGGCTACGCCGTTTTCTGTGCGGACATGTGGTCCTTCGGCGAGCGGCGGGGGAGGAGCGAGTCGTCGCTCTTCAAGGAGCTGCTCTGGAAGGGGCAGGTGCTCTGGGGATTTCGCGTCTTCGACACGCTGCGCGCGATCGACTACCTCGTCGAGCGGCCCGAGCTCGACGCGGACAGGATCGCGACGCTCGGGAAGTCAATGGGCAGCACCATGGCGTGGTGGACCGCCGCGCTCGACCCACGGATTCGTGTGTGCGTCGATCTCTGCTGTATGACTGACTACCGGACGCTGATCGACGTCGACGGTCTCGATCGCCACGCCATCTACTACTACGTCCCGGGGCTGATCACGCGATTCGAGACGGCCGACATCAACGCGCTCATCGCCCCGCGACCTCACCTGAGCCTGGCCGGCCGCTACGACAACCTGACTCCGGAGGTGGGGCTCGAGCGGATCGACGCCGCGCTTCGCCGCGTGTATGCCGACGCGGGGGCGCCCGAGGCGTGGAAGCTCGTCGTCTACGGCGCCGGTCACATCGAGACCGCCGACATGCGTGCCGAGGTCATGGCGTTCCTCGCGGAGCATCTCTAGGCATGCAGCCGCCGACGGATGCACGCCGGGACGAGCTACGCGCCCTGCTGGGTGCGCTCCCGGATGTGACGGGCCCTCCCGCCGCACGGCTCGTCGCGCGCGAAGAGCGCGAGGGGTATGTGCTCGAGAAGCTGGTGCTCGATCTGAACGGCAACGAAGACGTGCCTGCGTACCTGTTGCTCCCGCGCGAGCCTGCGGCAACGCCGCTTCCAGTCGTTCTCTACAACCACGCGCACGGGCGCAACTTCGAGCTCGGCAAGAACGAGTTGTTCGAGGGCAGCGCCGCACGGCGGCAACGACCGTACGGCGAGGAGTTGACGGCAGCCGGCTATGCCGTCTTCTGCGCCGACATGTGGACGTTCGGCGAACGACGCGGGAGGAGCGAGTCGTCTGTCTTCAAGGAGCTGCTGTGGAAGGGGCAGGTGCTCTGGGGCTTGCGGGTCTTCGACACGCTGCGCGCGATCGACTATCTCGTCGGGCGCCAGGAGCTCGACGCGAACAGGATCGCAACGACCGGGATCTCGATGGGCAGCACGATGGCCTGGTGGGTCGCCGCGCTCGACACGCGGATTCGTGTGTGCGTCGATCTCTGCTGCATGACGGACTTCCAGGCGTTGATCGACTCCGACGGGCTCGACGGCCACGACGTCTACTACTACGTCCCTGGGCTGCTGACCCGTTTCAGCACGGCCGAGATCAACGCGCTGATCGCGCCGCGGCCGCACCTGAGCCTTGCGGGCCGCTACGACTCGTTGACTCCGGAGGCCGGGCTCGACCGGATCGACGCCGAGCTTCGCCGGGTCTACGCAGAGGCGGGGGCGCCTGACGCGTGGAAGCTCCTCGTCTACGGCACCGGTCACATGGAGACCGCGGAGATGCGCGCCGAGGTCATGTCCTTCCTCGCGGAGCATCTCTAGTCATGGGCCGTCTGGCGGGGAAACGCGCACTCGTGACCGGGGCAGGTTCCGGAATCGGGCGCGCGATCGCGACCCGGTTCGTGCACGAGGGAGCGCGCGTCGCGCTCGTGGACGTCACCGGCGACCGTTTGCGCGAGTGCTGTGAGGAGATCGGCGGCGAGACGCTCGCGCTCGTCGCCGACGTCACGTCGGAGGACGAAGTCGCTGCAACTGTCCAAGCGACGACAACGGCGTGGGGCGGACTCGATGTACTGGTAGCAAACGCGGGAGTCAGCAGATTCGACGACGCACGTGTCGACGAGCTCGACTCGTCCGCCTGGAAAGCGACGCTCGCCGTCAACCTCGACGGCTTCTTCTTCACGTGCAAGCACGGCATCCGCGCATTGCTCGCCTCGGGAGGCGGCTCGGTCGTATGCACGGGGTCGCCCACCGGCATGTTCGGTGTCTCACCGGGCTACGACGCCTACAGCGCGAGCAAGGGCGGCGTCCTGGCGCTCGCACGGGTGATGGCGCGCGACTACGCCGCCGAAGGCGTGCGGGTGAACGCACTGATGCCGGGCTTCACGGAGACCGGAATCACCGCTCGCGCGTTCACGAGCCCGGCGTCGCTCGAACGGATCACGGCGGGGATCCCGCTCGGCCGCGCAGCTCACCCGGACGAGATTGCGGCGGCGGCGCTCTTCCTCGCTTCCGACGAGTCCTCGTATGTCACCGGTGCGATCCTGGCAGTCGACGGGGGGCAAACGGCGATCTGATGAGCGACTACACACCGATCGACCTCTCGCCGCTTCGCAACGCAGACCTTGCCGATCTCGGCGACGGGCCGCGAACGATCCACGGCGTCCCGTTCCTCGTCGGCCCGGTCATGTTGGGAGGAGAGGTCGTCGCCGACCAGGTGATCCCGCTCGGCGTTGCTGCGAAGAGTCTCGTCTTCGCCCATCGCCTGCTCGAGTCGCGGATCCCGGAAGGGGACTTCGTCGGGCGGGTCTGCGCAACGTACGTGGTGCGCTACGCCGACGGTGAGGAGATCGAGCTTCCGATCCGCGAGCGATTCGAGGTCGGGATCGTGCCCGCGCCCTGGGGACAGCAAGCGCTTCTTGCCTGGACGGACACGAGCGACCGGCTGATGCCGCGGTATGCCGGCAACTGGGGCGAAATGGGGCGCCGCCAGGCGGAGGTCATGACGCCCTATCCCGACGCTCTGTACCTCTGGCCGTGGCGCAACCCGCGTCCGGAGGTTGTCGTCGAGGCCGTCGTTCTTCGTCCTGCGGGTCCACGCCTCGTGGTCGCCGCGCTGACGCTCGGTCATCTCGACGAGCCGGTGTTCAACCGGGCCGGCACACGGCCGGTGAAGATCGTGCTTCCCGAGCAGGCCGATGCGACGTCGCTGTTCGCGCTGGAGGTCGACGTCGACCGCGGCGCAGCGACGTATCCCTATCCGCTGCCGAGCGCGCCGGCCGCTTCCTACCTCGACGAAAAGTTCAAGGGGTGGGGCGAGCAGGTCAACACGCTGGCGAGCCCGGCGTACGTCGAGGTCGCAGCGACGCCCTCTGCGACTGTCGAGATCCGAAACGACGGCGAGGTCCTAGGCGCGTTCCGGTGGGGCGAGCTCGAGCAGGCGGGTGAGCTCGACGCGGGGTCACGCGTCCGCGTCACGCTCGTCGACGAAGGCCGCAACTGGGTGCGGACGACCGTTGTCGACGACGCCACCGGCGACCCGGTCCCGTGCCGTGTGCACTTTCGCTCGCCCGACGGCATCCCGTATCAGCCGCACGGCCACCACAACCACGTCAACTCCGATCTCGACAGCTGGCACCTGGACATCGGCGGCGACCTCAAGCTCGGCCAGACGTCGTACGCATACATCGACGGCCGCTGCGAAGGATGGCTGCCGCGCGGAGAGGTGCTCGTCGACGTCGCTCGAGGGTACGAGTACGAGCCGTTGCGCGAACGCGTCGTCGTCGCGCCCGGCCAGCAGACCCTCGAGCTGCGACTGCGCAGGCTCACCGATCTGCGGAAGGAGCGTTACTTCAGCGGTGACACGCACGTGCACTTTCTCTCCACGCAAGGCGCGCATCTCGAAGCGGCCGGAGAGGGGCTCAATGTCGTCAACCTGCTGCTCTCGCAGTGGGGGCATCTCTTCACGAACACGGAGGAGTTCACCGGCCGCGCGAGCGTCGCCCCCGACGGCGAGACGATCGTCTACGCGTCGCAAGAGAACCGGCAGCACATCCTTGGGCATCTGACCCTCCTCGGCCTCAAGGAGCCGGTGATGCCGTGGTGCTCGGGAGGGCCGGGGGAGGCGGAGCTCGCGGGCACGCTCGAGACGACCCTGTCGCACTGGGCCGACCGCTGTCACGAACAGGGCGGGACGGTCGTGATCCCGCACCTTCCGAATCCGAACTGCGAGCCCGCGGCCCTCATCGCGACCGGTCGTGCAGACGCGGTCGAGTGGCTGATTCAAGACGCGTACATGCATCGCGAGTACTACCGCTACCTGAACATGGGCTACCGACTTCCACTCGTCGGCGGAACCGACAAGATGACGTCGGACGTGCCCGTCGGTATCTACCGAACGTATGTCCACATCCCGGACGATGAGCCCGTCACGTACGAGTCGTGGTGCCGGGGGCTTCGATCAGGCAACACGTTCCTGAGCGGCGGCCCGCTGATCCGTCTGTCGGTCGACGGCCGCCCGATCGGCAGCACGATCGCGCTGCCTGGGAACGGCGGGACGATCGAGGTGGAGGCCAGCGCCGAAAGCGTCGTGCCGTTCGGTTCGCTTGAGCTCGTCATGAACGGAGACGTCGTCGCGCGGACCGAGGGCGAGGGCGGGCTGAGGCGCCGGCTCTCGATCCGCGAGCACATCACGGTCGACCGGCACTCGTGGATCGCCGCCCGCTGCGGTGGGCCGAAGTACTTCGATTCGATCCCGTACCCCGACGGCTGGGCACGTCGAATCATGGCGCACACGTCCCCGGTCTATGTCGGCGTCGGCGGCGAGTGGCGGATGTTCGATCCCGGAGTCGCGAACTACCTCGTGACGCTTCTCAACGGCGGCATCGACTACATCCACCAGCGCAGCCTTCAGCATCCAGTGGGCTCGGTCACGCACCATCACGGCCGAGACGACCATCTTGCGCACCTCGCAGAACCGTTTCACGAAGCGATCTCAGCAATCCACGCGAAGATGCACGAGTTCGGCATCCCGCACTGAATGGAGGGAGTACCGACATGGCGAGCGTAAGCATCGAGCACCTCGGCAAGACCTTCCCGGACGGGACCACGGCGCTTCGCGACTTCAGCCTGGAGATCGAAGACGGTGAGCTGATCGTCTTCGTCGGGCCGTCGGGCTGCGGGAAGACGACGGCGCTCCGCATCGTCGCGGGCCTCGAGGACGCAACGACCGGGAACATCAGGATCGACGGCGAGCTCGTCAACCACGTGCCGCCGCAGGACCGCGACATTGCCATGGTTTTCCAGAGCTACGCGCTGTATCCGTACAAGACGGTCTTCGAGAACATCGCGTTCCCGCTCAGGCTCCGCCGCGAGCCGCGCGCGAGCGTGACGAAGCGCGTCAACGAAGTCGCGAATCTGCTCGGGCTCGAGGACTACTTGAAGCGCAAGCCGCGCCAGTTGAGCGGCGGTCAGCGGCAGCGGGTCGCAATGGGCCGCGCGATCGTGCGCGAGCCGCAGCTCTTCCTGATGGACGAGCCATTGTCGAACCTCGACGCGAAGCTGCGCATGCAGATGCGCGCCGAGATCGCCGAGTTGCGTGACCGATTGGGAGTGACCACCATCTACGTCACTCACGACCAGGTCGAGGCGATGACGCTGGGCGACCGCGTGGTCGTGCTGCGCAAGGGCGAGTTGCAGCAGGTCGCGACGGCGCAGGAGATGTACGTCAACCCTGCCAACCTGTTCGTCGCGGGCTTCATCGGCAGCCCGGCGATGAACCTGTTCGAGGCGCACGTAACGCAGAACGGCCACGGGCTCAAGGTGGAGTTCGGAGACCAGTCGCTCTATCTGGACGAGCGCGAGCTGCAGCGGTGGAACGGCTCGCTCGAGCGGTTCGTCGGGCGTAAGGTCGTCCTCGGGTTGCGCCCGGAGAGCGTCGGCGACGCGGCGCTCGATCGCGGCGCGCCCGATACCCGTCGGTTTCGCGCCCAGGCGGAGCTCGTCGAGACGCTGGGCTCGGAGGTCGTCGTCCACTTCGGTGTGAACGCGGAGCCCGTCGTGACGGAAGACGTTCGCGAGCTCGCTCGCGACGTCGACGCGTCGGCGCTGGCGGAGCTGGAGCGTATGCGTGGCGCGCGCCGGACGACGTGTGTCGGGCGCTTCGCTCCGTCGACGACCGTTCGAAAGGGAGACATGTTCGAGGTTGCGGTCGAGCCGGGGTC
>JACZCX010071482.1_pt1 | contig 24461 bp, 32 predicted proteins | sample 8641831 | NCBI WGS metagenome assembly JACZCX01 (sample SAMN15324608, study PRJNA640507) | soil metagenome | isolation source: intercropping sugarcane | place: China: Luxin town, Laibin City, Guangxi Province | collected 2019-07-25 | depth 10cm m
GCACCGGGTTCGGCTAGGTAGCTCAGACGGTTAGAGCGCGGCACTCATAATGCCTAGGTCCCGCTGTTATACTGGGCGGCTACGGCTACGTAGCTCAGCTGGTTAGAGCACGGCACTCATAATGCCGGGGTCGGTGGTTCGAGCCCACCCGTAGCCACCATCGAATCACTGCAACAACAGCATCTTGCAAGATGCGCGCCCGCTTCGGCAGCGGGCTTTTTTGTGCTTGTGACACCCATGTGGCAGGTTCGGCAGCGCGCAATCGAGCCTCCGGAGATGGCGCCAGCGAACCTACCATGGACAGTCGATTTTCGGTCTGTGACACGTTTGTGGCAGGTTCTGTGGCAGAACTCAACAAACGATGTCCGCGAAATCGACCTTGGCACTCGCGCCCGACGTCGGTCGATAGTGCTTGGGTCACCGACCTGAACCCAATTGTCGCATCGGAATCAGGGATGGCTGCCAGTGAAGCATCACTGATGCACCGAGCCCATCTGTTGACCCAGACACTCCTCCGATTGCGCACCGCGTGACCGCAGTGCACGCCTCGTGGACCATTCGAGTCAAGACGACACAAACGGCAAATCCCAGCCAGAAGCGGACGCGCGATGTTGTCGTTGTATATTGTTTCGGGGTCAAGTGACTTTGGACTACCGCTGGTAGGCATCGTAGGAATACGATTTCCGCTTCCGGGCAACAGGAGGGATGTCGTTAAGGGCGATTCGTCTACGGCGATCGGCACGCAGTAGACGCTTTCCTGTTGAGGAGTTTCTATAGGGGGCTAGAGTTGAAGAGAGTGCTGGTATTTCCGGATGATGTGGCAGTAGTCGACCTGCTTCATGCCGAACCGCTTGCAAGAACCATCGTCGAAGTAATGCAGGCCCACCCGAAGCGCGGGCTGGTACTGGGCATCCATGGCGACTGGGGAGCCGGAAAGTCGACAGTACTTTCACTGGTCGAGCGCGGGCTGGCCAAGCATGATGGTGTGGCCACTCTCTGGTTCAATGGCTGGGAATACGAGGGCTTCGAAGACGCCAAGATCGCGATCTTGGAAGGGATCGTCCGACATCTCCAGCAGAACAAGAAGTTTTTCGAGAAGGCGAAGGATCTCTTTCATCGCCTGCGCAAACGCATCGACTACATGAAGTTGGCACGAGCCGCCGTGGTCGGCGGGGCCGGAGTACTCGCAGCAGGCCCGGCAGGTCTGGCGTTGATGCTTCCCACACTGCTCGACCCCAGCAAGGTGGGGAAAATCTTCGACACCGCAACGGACGTTATCAAAGACGCCGATGGCGAGGACGACCCGTTAGATCTGCGCGGGTTTCGCCGGGATTTCCTTGCGATGCTGGAGAAGGCCGGCGTCACACAGCTGGTTGTGCTGGTGGACGATCTGGACCGTTGCCTTCCCAAAACCGCGATCGGCACCTTGGAGGCCATCCGTCTGCTCATCTCCGGAGAGCGTACAGTCTTCGTGCTGGCGTGCGACAGGTCCATGATCGAGTACGCGGTGCGCGAGCACTTCCCGGAACATCCGGGCATGAAGGGCAACGAGTACGCCAGGAAATACCTCGACAAGCTGATCCAGATCCCGTTCGTGCTTCCTGTGCTTGGCCCGCTCGAAGTCCGCATCTACGTCCAGCTGCTCCTGCTTGAGGGTGTGTTCGGTAGTGACGACCCAGGTTTCATCAAGGTGTTGGAGCAGGCGAAGGAGTTGTCCAAGAAGCCATGGATCGACCAACAACTGGATATGGCACCCATCCAAGACGCCCTGTCGAAGGATGAGACGGCAAGGGAATTGCATGCGCTGATGCAGGGTATCGCGCCGGTCCTGGCCACAGGAACGGAAGGCAACCCGCGCCAAATCAAGCGTTTCATCAATGCGGTTTTCGTTCGCCTGCGGGCTGCCGAAGCACGCGGCCTCGCAGAGGACGTCAAGATTGCCCCTCTGATGAAACTCATGCTGGCCGAGTATTTCCACCGAGACTTGTTCGACGCGATTGCCAGCGAGAGTCGCGATGGCGACGGCAACAGCAATCTCGTCCGGCAGTTGGAATCGCCGCCGGCGCCGGACGCCCCGGCAAAGAAGAAGGGCGATAAAACCGAAAAGCCGGTAGAGCAGGACAAACCGGTTCGGAGCGACTTCGTCAATGACCCCAAGATTGCGAAATGGGCGGCCTTGGACCCGAAGATCGCCAGCCTCGACTTGCGGCCGTACCTGTTCGTGATCCGCGATGCCAGGCTCGTGTCAGCTTCCAATCTGCCCGCTGAGGTGGCCGAGCTGCTCGGTTTGATCGGGCAAGGGAAATCGTTGCTCGCCGAGAAAACCAAGGTACTGAAGCTGACGCCAGAACTGCGCGGTCTGCTGGCGTCGGAGTTGGGGACACGGCTGGCCACGGCAACCGATGCCAGCAGGCAGTCCGCTTCCGCCAAAGGCATCAAGGACCTGATCAACTTGGACTCCAGCATCGCAGGTATCGTCGACAGGGCCTTCGTCTCTCTGCCCATCTCAGCCGTAGGGAACTGGATATCTGATCTCAGCCAGTTGGCCGAATCGGGGACAAACTTCAGGTGGTGGCTGCAACAGGTGGTTGAACACGGCGCCAGCAGGCAACTCGTTTCGTTGATTCAAGCACTGCTGAAGAAACGCAGCAACTAAGGGGGAAGGCAATGGGGACATCGGCAAGCTACGGCGGACCGAAAGGGGCTAATCCACTGATTCCGTCATGGGTAGACACGCCCCTTCCCGGCGAGGTATCTCCCCCGGCCGGAGGCGACGGACAACAGGCGGCGGACGGCGGCGGCGATACCAACGATGGAGAGCCCGATAGAACACCCGTACCGTCGCTCGGCCCCAGCAGGTTGACGCCACTTCGCAGCGCGATTCGTACCTCGGCCCGTTCGGGTGGATCCGATGGTCGAGCGATGCGTGCAGCGGCGCGTCACTTCGTCAGCAGTTCGATGGGTGGTGCACGCCGTGGCGCGCAACGAATGGGTGTGGCGCGACGGGCCGGCGGCAGACTGGTCCAGGCATTCTCGGCGCTCGCAGCCGGAGGCGCGACGCAGCTGGCGCGGGTGCTCCAGCTCCGGTCCCTCGCAGGCCTGTCGGCAACCGAGGTGTGGGAGCGACTCGCGGAGTTCGTCTGTTCCGACGGCGGTTCAATTGACGAAGCCATAGTCAAGGCAGCGTTTTGCCAGACTTTGAAGCAGGAGATGGACGATGGTCTGACGGATCTGCTCGACGCAAATCCAGAACAGCTCGCGTCTTTCTTCGAACACTTCATTGGCGAGTGCGTCATCGAGAGGTTGTCCCAGGATGGCGGCAGCCTTCTGGAGCAGAACGGCGTATCTGCAGCAACGGCATTCGCGCATATGCAGACGCTCCGTTCGCTGATATCGGTGTTCCTCTCGCAAAGATTGGCGGCTCGGGCGGGGCGTGGATTCCCCGCGAACTACGACTCCCAGCAGATCGACTTGATTGTTGTTGGGACACTGCGCGACGCGATCGCAGCCGTCGGCGAATGGGGAGAGAGCGAATGAGCCGGCAACGGATTGTGCTGACGTGGAGCGGGGACCTTCCGCGCAAGTTCCGTGGCAGGTCTTCTTACGCTGTTCAGCTTTCTGCTCAGCAGAAGACGTTGCGGTTCGGGCTTCATCAGCTGCTAAGACAACTCAAAACGCAAAACCGATTGCCGGATCTCATTGCGCTGGAGCTTGCGTTGGTGGCGGTCGCAGTTTGGATCGCGGATACGCGCCTGTCGCGTGCGGAGTTCTCCGAGGACAATTGGACGCGTGAGATCGAGATCGTCGTGCCGGTGAGGGCGCCTGGCTTGTGGGAAGGGCATGCCGCTCTACTGGAAAGAATCCTAGGTACGCTGAGTGGGGACATCTGGCGGGTCAGGTTCTATCGGGCCGGTCAGACGCTACGTGATTACCTCAGCCGCATGTGCGCGGATACGCAGCCTCGTCGAGATGCGCCGCCCGTCGCGCTATTCTCCGGCGGTTTGGACAGTTATGTCGGGGCCATCGATGCCCTTTCTCGGGAGCGCTTCCAGCCAGTGTTCGTCGGTCAGACGGACGCCGGTAACTCCTCCACAGTCGATGAGCTGAAGGCACTACTGGAGCGGGAGCATGGCGATCCGCTGACGCTGTTCCGCTGGCAAATGTCCTGCAAGGCAAGCGATCTCGGGGAAACATTCTCCGGCGGTGGTGAACTGACCATGCGGGCACGTTCATTCCTGTTCTTCGCCGCTAGCGTCCTGATTGCGACTGCCTATGGAAGCCGGAAAATCCTTGTTCCGGAGAATGGATTCATTTCTCTGAACATGCCGCTCGACCCGTGGCGCCTGGGTGCGCTCACGACCCGGACGACGCACCCCTATGTCATCGCACGGTTCAACGAACTGCTGGCCTCGCTTAGGCTACCGGTTGGCCTGTCAAATCCTTTCCAAGGAATGACCAAAGGCGAGATACTCGTCCAGTGCGCGGCCCAAGGTCTACTCCGGCAGGGGCTCGGACTCACGGTATCCTGCTCGAAGCCCAAATGGGTGCGACGCTACCGAGCAAAATACGGAACCAGTCACTGCGGCGTCTGCTGGCCTTGCCTGATACGTCGTGCCGCTGTGCAACGTGCGTTTCCTTCGTGGGATGACCCGACGAGATACGTGAACGAGGACCTGTCGCACCTGAGCAGCGAGCCCGGCGAGGCCGGGCATGTAGTGCGGTCAATCCAATACGGGCTGAACATGCTTCGTGAACCAGATGATCGGTTGCGCTTGTCGTTGACGACTGTTGCATCGCTTCGGGATGTGGAAGGCGAAATCGTCAATCTCGTTGGTTGCGTGCGCAGAGGGTTGTCTGAGGTCGCGCGGTTACTGGGGTTACGCGTGCCAAGGTGACATCCATGCACAGCCACGTCGATGCCCACTGCCACGTCGACCTGTTGAACAATTGGCAGGATGCCGTCAATCGCCTCGAAAGCAGAGCGCAGCTCACCTTGGCCGTAACAACAACGCCGAAGGCCTGGCGCGTGGAGCAGGAATTCGCCCGAAATTGCCGGTACGTCCGGATTGGCGTCGGCCTACATCCGCAGGTGCTGCACGAGCGTATGGATGAACTCCCCCTTCTGGAACGTGCAATTGGCGAAAGCCGATTTGTAGGGGAGATCGGGCTCGATGGATCGCCGATGTACAAAGCTGGCTTTCCGGATCAAGTCAAAGCCCTACGTCGGATCTTCTCTGTGTGCGCCGAGGTGAAATGGCGTGTGCTCTCGCTGCACAGCGTACGTGCCGTGGGACCGCTGCTGGACTTGTTAGAAGAAACGAACGCTCATGAGGGAAATGCCGTCATTTTTCACTGGTTCACTGGTAGCGCACCGGAACTGGCGCGCGCCTTATCTATGGGAGCGATGATCTCTGTAAATGCCGACATGCTGAGAACCGCGAAAGGAAGATCGCATGCGCTTGCGGCTGGTCCGGGGCGTACGCTTACTGAGAGTGACGCACCGTTCACGAGGATGCATCCATTGGTGGATGGCGTTCCTAACGTGGAGCCCGCGATTAGAGCCTTGACTGAGTGCTGGGGCGTATCGGTGCTGGCGGCTGCAAACAGCGTAGAGCAGTTGGCCCGTCAGCACTGGCAACCAAGTGGTGTGAGGAACAATAGTGCGGAGCTGGCGCCCCCCGGAGACGCTTGATCATTGCTGGCGGTGCAGCGGAGCCGCCGTCTCCACTGCATCCATGATGTCGTCAGACAACCCGTGAGCGGCGCCTTCGCGCGATGGCGCGCCGTGTGCCTGTAGGAAACACCACTAGGACCATCTCTGGACTTCCCGCCAGCTCTATTGATGAATCGTCGTGTCGGCTGCGAGGATTCGTGATGCGCCAACTGACCACGTGTCAGCGCTTCTTCTTTGGCCTCACTAGATCATCGGATTCGTCGGGGACGTACGTCAGCAGGTCCCCGGCCTGACATGCAAAGTACGCGCAGAGCTTGTCGATGATCTCGGTGCCGATGTTGGCGCCAGGCTGATTGGTCATCTTCGACAGCGTCGCTCGGTGCACGCCCGTGGCCGCGGCTACTTCCGTGAGCGAGATAACGCGGCGTTCCTTGAACGCCTTGTCTGCGATCAGCTCGGTTAGCCGGAAGCGAATCATAATGAACACCAGTTAAACACTGTCGCTTATGCGCGACATATGTTATTGACACGCGTCATATGTCGTCTACTATAGGCATCGAACGTCGTGTTTACGCGACGTCTGTCTACAGAAAGCAACGGAGACGACGCGATGCAAAACGCTGCGCAAACATACCTGACCACGGACGAGCTGGCTAGCAGAATCCACTACGACGCTCGAACGATCCGTACGCGATTGAAGGATGCAGTGCTGCTCGAAGGCGTGCACTACATCCGCCCCTTCGGCGGCCGCAAGTTGCTCTTCATCTGGGAAGCCATCCAGCGCGATATTGGCAAAGCGTCGCAGTGTCGCGCGCCCGCCATCCCGATGGCGAATGGAGGGCTGGCCCATGGCTAGGGTACGCGCACGTCCGGAAACAGGAACGCTCTATCTGGATTTCTTTTACCGCGGCAAGCGCTGCCGCGAACAAACGGCGCTGCCCGACACAGCGGAAAACCGCCGCAAGGTCCAGGCGCTGCTGAACCGCGTCGAGAAAGAGATCGCACAAGGCACGTTCGATTACGCGGTCACTTTTCCGAGCAGCCCGCGGTCGGCGGCATTCGCCAGTTCCAACCAGATGCAGGGCCGGAGCACGGCAACAGCGACCATTGCCGGAGAAACGCCGCTGTTCTCGGCTTTCGCCGAGCAGTGGTTCGTTGAGATGTCACCGCAGTGGCGCAAATCGCACCGGCACGGCGTTCGTGAAGTACTCGACCGCAACCTCATCCCGACATTTGGCGATCGAGCTCTCGGCACCATCACCAAGGCCGACGTGCTCGCGTTCCGGGCGGAGATCGCGCAGCTGCCTGGTCGTCGCGAAAAGACGGTCGGCAACGCGCGCATCAACAAGATCATGTGCTTCCTGCGGCAGATCCTCAACGAGGCTGCCGACCGCTACGACCTGAAGCCGGCATTTCGTGGCATCAAGCCGCTCAAGCAGAAGAAGACCGACGTTCAGCCGTTCACTCTGGCCGAGGTCAACCAGATCCTCACGACGATCCGTGCCGATTATCGGAACTACCTCATCGTCCGCTTCTTCACCGGCATGCGCTCGGGCGAGATCAACGGACTTCAGTGGAAGTACGTCGACCTCAAACACAACTTGATCCTTGTCCGGGAGACGTTTACAGGCGGCGAACTCGAAGATGACGCCAAGACGTCGTATTCCGTGCGCGACATCCCGATGCTGCCGAATGTCCGGGAAGCGATCGAATCGCAGATGTCGATCCGCAATTCGGAAGTGCCGTGGGTGTTCCCTACCCGCGAACGCAATCCGGTCGATGCCAACAATTTCGCCAATCGCATCTGGTACCCGCTACTCCGGTATCTGGATCTCGACAAGCGGCGGCCCTACCAGACCCGGCACACCGCGGCGACGCTGATGCTGGCGGCAGGCGAGAACCCCGAATGGGTGGCCCGCGTCCTCGGTCACGCCAACACGGACATGTTGTTCCGCGTGTACTCGCGCTTCGTGCCGAACCTCACCCGGCAGGATGGACGTGCGTTCGCAGGACTGGTGAACAGCCACGCAGAAACAGCGGTGGCCACGACACCCGCCTTGCAGGACGTAGATGCGATGGATCCGGCGGCGCTGCGGCACGCATTGAAGGCTGCACTGCGGGCACGCGAAGTCCCGGGAAGCACACCCCAGCAGCCGCGAGCCAAAGCCCCGCAATACGAAGCCGGACGAGGAGAACAGCCATGGAATTGATCGGAAGCTGTGAATACATGGGTTGCACGGTGGAAGCGTATTTTCCCGAGCTCGGCGCCGAGGACATCTGGACGATCTGGGTAATGGTGGAGGGCCGGATCGTCGCCGAGTCCACCCTCCGCATCGAAGTCGGCTCGGCGTATGGCGTGGACGAACGCGCACTCCGCCAACTCGAGCAGTCTGCCGAGGCTGCCGTCGAGGCCTACCTCCGCACGCAGGCCGTCGACGAATGCGACCGGAACGCACGTCGATCGCTCTCGTCCGTCCTGCCGTGTGGCGCTAAACCGGTACTCGTGCAGCGCCATCGCACCCCGATCGCCGCTTTGGAACCCGGTCGCTCGTGCCTCTCGCCGTGAACCCCGTCCGGAGTCAACGAGCCATTTGCCACCGGGATCACCGTCAGCCCGTGATCCCGCCTGCCACAAGGAGCCAGACATGAACCCACATATCGATTCCATGCCCAATCCAGATGTATCGCCGACCGTGCGCACCCATCCGAAACCCATCATCCACGGTCATCTGATCGGTGCCCGGGACGGCGGACACTGGGTATTCACCAAGCCGCATTGGGACGACCGGTTCGACCTGACCTCGGGTGAGTGCCGGATGGCGCGCGTCATCCGCGGCATCCGTTACGACACCTCGGCCTCCGTGCTCGTTGCGCGGCACTCGGGCATCGACGTGTATGGCCTGTTTCATTTCCGGTGGCTGTTCCTTGCCAACCGCGGCGCGTGGTTCACGGTGCACATCGAAGGTCACGTCGAACAGTTCCGTGAAACCTCCAGCGACCTCCGCCTCGTTCCCATGCAATCGGTCCTGCAGGTCGCGCGCCTGATGATCGAGCCGGGCGACTGTCTGCGGTTCTTCGCGGAGTGGTACAGCGGCGGCTGGATTCCGCGCGATGACGGCGAGGCTCGGTCATGGGCCGAAGAAGCCCTGTCGGCCGACGACTGCGAAAGGGTGCTGGACACCATCGCCCGCATGCCCGGGTGAGGCCCTTGCGGAATTGGCCTCCTGGTGTATTCGTGAATCAAGGGCGCCTACCCGGCGGCTTCCCATCGAAAGGAGATTTCCATGCACATCGACCATCTCAACCTCGCCTTGCCCATCCTCGCACTGGCCATCCTGATCGCCCTGATCAAGCTGCTTCGGCACCTGCTGCGTACGCCCAGCACGGCGTCGGACGTTCCAGCCACCGGCTAAGCCATGACCACCACTGCGAAGCGTGCGGAGACGACCGATCCATGGGACCGGATCACCTCACGCTGGAACCGTTGGATCACGGGGGCCCTGCCGGTACCGGTGGGCCTCTGCATCCTGGCGCTCGCCGTTTGGTGCCTCGCCTATCTCGGCTGGGGCACCACTTGGGTCGTCGACCGGTCGACGGCCATGGCCGGTGTGCCGCCATGGTTTGGCAGCGCCGAGGTGTTCATCGTGGACGTCATCAGCGGATTCATGACGCTCCTTATCGGCACGGCCTTCGGCGCGGTGCTCGTCTTTTTTTCCCACTTGGTTGGGAAATGTCTGATCTGGCCTGAGGCGTGTGGCTGCGAGGATGCCACTCGCGATGGAGGACGCCGATGACACCCCCATTGGCCTACTACGCCCCATGCCAATCCAGGCAGTTCCACACGATACGCGTCGGACCGAATGCAATAGCACGCACCAGATTCATGGAATACCAGTCCCTCTGCCCGCAAACCCCAGGGAGAACACCCATGGCCGACAAGGCGCAACACATCCGTACGCCCGACGAACTGTTCGAGTTCGCCTGCGCTTGGATCCGGAAAACCGGCTGGCCCACGCATGCGCGAGACCTTGCAGTTGCCGGTGAGGTTTATGCGAAATGGATCCAGGCCACCGACGCCAAATTTGAGGCGACCGGGACCCGGGACTTCGAGTTGCTGTGCGACCTGCTTCGCGCTGCCTACGCCGACACCCACGATGAAGAGACACTCGACGCCCTGCAAATCCTTATGCTGAACGAGCTCACATTGCGGGGCAGGGAGGAACGCAGGCTCAAACGGCAAAAAACCACTGAAGTGTTCTGTATGCCTCGCACCCAACCCTGTGCTGCGGGCTGCTGGGCAACTCAAGCCATTGTTATCCAGTCGCCAGGGCCAACATGCCAAGGAGAAAAGACCATGGACATCAAGCATTGCTGGATCGCCTATTTCATCCACTACGCGACCGGCGAAGGCATGCACTTCATAGTGGCCCTCGCCAACGACGCTGAACGGGCCACGCAACTTTTCGAGGAGCGCGCGAACGAGTTTTTCCGCGGCCACTCCACGACGGCACCGCTCGCGGAGATTTTGGAGAAATACCCGGGCATGCGGGAGGTGATTCCCGAGGAAGTGCACCGACGGGTCACCGATCCGCTGTGCTGGACACTCGAGTACTTCGCGACGATCGACTTCAACTGTGCATGAAGTCACCCGGGCCGGACGTTTCCGCCGAGGCGGGGACACGACTTCACCTTCACCCAACAGGAGACAGATATGCATGGGGCGCTGTTAGCACTCCAGATCGTCCGCATACTCCCGCAGACAACCCCGGAGGCGCTCGATGCTCTGCTTGTGCAACTGAGAAACCCGCCCTTTGGTGACATTGAGCAATTTTGCAATTTCGGTGAACGGTAGGTGCTGAAAATAATGCAGCGTGAGAATCATGGACTCCCGCTCCGGCAGCAAGCGAACCAGCTGTCTGAGAAGCTCGCACCTCTGATCGCGTTCCAATGTGGCGTAGGGTCCACGCGAATAGACATCAATCTCCGGCAACGAAGCAACGTCGAGCAAGTGCCCGATGCCGATCCCGACCGTCCATGACACGAAGGATTCGAGGGGATCACTATCATCTTCGTTGAGTGATTCCGAACGCCCCAAGCCCGAATCGTGCGCGGCGGCAATGCCTTGGTCCCAAAGTTGACGCAAGCCGTTGAAAACCGCGCCGCGCACTCGATGTCGAGCAAACGTTCTGAATTCGACGCCACGTGCAGGGTCGTAGCGATCCACGGCCTCGATCAAGCCCAAGGTGGCATTCTGCGTAAACTCACGCCATTCGGTGTTGCGTGACCGCACACGGATAAAAACGTCGCGCGCAACCAGTCTGGCCCATGGCGCGTGCAGAAGAATTAGTGCGTCACGCGACGCCTTGTCGCGTTCCCCTACCCAGCGCTCCCAGAGCTGCGATTCGTTCGCATCCAATCCGCGAGCTCCGCATCAAGGCACGTGATAGCCGGACAGCAACGCCTGAGCGATCAGGGTCCAGCCGTTGATCAACAAGAACAACAGGATTTTCAATGGAAGGCTGATGGTCGACGGCGGAACCATGATCATGCCGAGCGCCATGAGGATAGCGGCCACGACCAAGTCGATCAGCAGAAAGGGTAAGAAGATCACGAAACCGATCTGGAACGCGGTGCGCAACTCGCTCAGCATGAACGCCGGCACGAGTTCGAGTGCCGTGACATCCGCGACGCTCTTCGGAACTTTGTCTCCTGCCATCCTCACGACTGCCAGCAGATCCCCTTGCCGTGTCTGCCGGATCATGAACATCTTCAGCGGTTGAAATCCCCTGTTTACCGCAACTTCGGCTGGGATTTGCTTGCTCAGGTACGGATCGACGGACGAGCTTTTGATGTTCTGGAAAACCGGCGCCATCGTAAAAAGCGTCAGAAACACCGCAAGCGTCACCAAGACGCTGTTGGGAGGCGTTTGCTGCAGCCCCAGCGCACTGCGCAAGAGCGACAGAACCACGATAATACGGGTGAAGGAAGTCAGGCTTATGAGGAGCAGCGGTATCACAGAAAGCAGCGACAGCAGCAGAAATGTCCGAAGGATCGGCGAATAGTCTTCTGCAGCTGCTTTGGCAAGCGCATCCTGGAGTGGATCCGCCCGAACCGCGACCGGCAAGAGCACCAGCGCTACGACAAGGCCAATAGCACATGCGTACCGGATGCGTCGATTATTTTTCACGAGCCTGCATCTCCCCTGTTGCTCGCGCTTGTTGCTGCACCGCCAGATGTTGAGAGGATTCAATAACGAGATAGCTGGATTCCTTGCTCTCGAGGACGTACGCGCGCGCTGTTGCACTCAGGCGTACACGTGCGGTGACCTGCCAGGTGGTCGTATCCTGCCTGACGTTCCGCGGCCCACCTGTCCAAAGTCGCAGCCATCCGTAGCGGCGCGCCAACAACAATCCGCCTACGATCGCCCCAAGCACAAACAGCGTGATGAGAACCGCCCAGACGAGTGCCCCCGGGGGCACGGCAGAGTCTGTCCGGTAAGGAATGGCTGAAGCCGCATGCCCTGCTGCGGCAAACGAGGCAACGATCGCATTCATCAAGCGATTTCGACGATCTTGATGCCAAAGTGATCATCGAGTGCCACAAGATGTCCCGTGGCGACTGTTTTCCCATTCAACTGCAGGGCAACTGGCGCTTCGAGTTCGGTATCGAGCTTCAGCGAACTACCTGCCTTAAGCGCGAATAATTCTTCGACCGTAGTTGTGGTCTTGCCGAGCACGACTTCCATGTGCACAGCGACATGACCCAGCATGGCAAGGTCGCGCTTGACGAGAGTTTCGCCCGCCTCGTCATCCAGTTTGGTGACATTTGAATATTCGATGGGCTCCATCAAAGTAGCGTTCATGGTTCTTCCCCTGTACGTGGTGCAGTGGCAACGACTGCAAATTGGCCGTCAATCCGAGCAAGTTTCGCGCGAAAAAGCCGTTGGGGACCCGCGCGAAGTGTGACGGGCTGTCCAATGGTGTGTTCGCTGAGCAGCACTTCGCCCGCCCGCAAACCAGCAAGATCACGGGCGCTGACCAATCCGAAGTCGAGTACGGCAGATAGCGTCACCGGCAACGGACCCAGTGATTCCGCACGATTTGAGAGCGCGCTGCGGGGCCGGGTTGGCTCTGGGCAAATTACATCAACGATCGTCCGATCGACTCCGATCAGCAGGTCGAGCCCCTCAAAGGAAATCTGTAGCCCGAGCCCGCCCCATTCCGGATGGAGGATCGAATCGGGCCACGCACCATCCCGCGCGGCTGGCGATGTATGGGAGTGACCAGTCCGCGCAGCGAGACGTACGAGCAGATCCTGCACTGCAGCAGAGGCCAACTCGAAAGTCACGCCGCCGCTTTGCTCGGCTTCTGCTGACGCAAGGCGTCCCCCCAATGCATCGAGCCGATTTCGGCCAAGCGCCGCCAGCAGACAACCGCCTGCTACTTCAGTCATCCAGACCACATGACCTTCGCGCGGGCACGAAGCGAGAAGAACTTCTTCGACCGAGGCTTTGCATCCCTCAGGTTGCAAACACCACTCGAGCAGCCAGGCATCAAAGCACGCCAATACGACATCGCGCATCGCCGTTTTGCGCGTCGTTCCCAGCCATGCGTATCGTTTCGTCATCAACCGCTCCGGGTACTGTCGTACAGATCCTGCAGCATGCTGTTGCTGACCGTCATGACCCGCGAACTTGCTTGATAGCCGCGCTGAATGACGATCATGTCGGCAAGCTCCTGCGTGAGATCGACGTTCGACATCTCCAAGCTTCCGCCCGTGATCTGCCCGAATATCCCCTCGCCAGCACCACCGGTCTGTTTTGCCTGATGGGTCGGTGCCTCATACAGGCGACCATTCAGCATCTGCAATGAGGTCTCGTCAGGGAACGCCGCCAACGCAACGCGTGGCCCCTGCTTCTTTTCCTGATCGCTGTAAGTCAGCTTCAACGTGCCATATTGGTCAAATGCATAGGACGCGATGCCGATCACGCCATGCCCGTCCTTCGGAGACGCCGTGAGGCCGGATGTCACCCCGGAATAATCCGTTGCGCCACTGGTCGTGCCTGGCGCACCGAAATTGCACGTGACGTTCTGAGTGGCGCTGCCCATTGGCAGGGCCAAGCTGATAACGTTATGTCCGGTCTGGACGGAGCCGTCGGAATTGAAACGGATTTCGCCATTGCCAACGGCTTTGCCTGTTGAATCCGAGAATGAAGCCAACCAGCTTCCTGGTGTCGTCGCGGTATTGTTGGTCAGCGTGGCGCTGTAGGTGTGTGCAATTCCTTTCGCGTCGTAGACCGTGATGCTGGATATCGGGACCGTCGAATCCTGCGGTGATACGTTGCCGGTTATATTGACAGTGGTGGTTGGACTTGCCGGTAACGTCCGCAGCGGACTGATGTTGATGTCCGTCAGGTTGCCATCGCCATCAGTACCCTGGACACGATAGGCATTCACGCTATCAACCAGGTAGCCGTTTGGATCAAAAATGAACTGGCCGGCCCGCGAATAGTAAAAATGCCCGGTAGCGGGATCCTTCAGAATGAATAGCCCTTCGCCGTCGATCGCAAGATCGGTTGCGATGCCCGTCTGTTCTATCTGCCCTTCCGTTGTGTCGATTCCGCTTCCAGCAATACGGGTCCCGAACTGGTCCATGACATTTTCGAAATATGAGTCTCCGCCTCGGAATCCGGGAGTATTCATGTTGGCGATGTTGTTGCTGATCGCATCCAGGTTCTTTGAAAACGCGAACAGTCCGGACAAGCTGTTGAAAAGTGCCTGCAACATATTTCCTCCTAGGGAGTAACTTGCTGGACCTGTGATAGACGCACGCCTGTGACGACGTTGTTGCCGGATGTCGAAACCGACAGCGAGGCGCCGTTCGCGTCGAACTCGATGGCGGTCACGGTGCCGTTCGAACTGGAAGATCCATCCGGACTCGCAAAGCGGATCGTGTGGTTGAGCAGCCCCAGTGCGGCATCGGTACCATCAAGGGTGAGCAAGTTGTTCACGCCTTGGACGGTTTGCTGCTGCTGCTCGATCCCGACGAACTGAGCCAGTTCGGTCAGAAATTGCCCGTTGTCCACCGGTTGCATCGGATCCTGAAACTGCAACTCGCTTACGAACAGTTTGATGAAATCCTGTTCGTTGATGCTGGAATTGGCAGGCAACGAGGAGTCCTGCGTTTGCAATACACTTCCAATGGCATCGACTGACATTCAATGTCCTCCTTCAAAATCGGGGGCGCGCCAGATTTCGCGCCCATTGATCACGATGCGGTCAACCAGCCCACCCTCCCGTTCATGGCGCTGCCTTAACTCCATGGCAGCACGCTCAATGTCCCCCTCATCCAAGCGATAGTCGCGCAGCCAGAGGGTGTTCCTGCCATTGCTGTCAGGCGTCAATCGCACCAGACGCTCGGCCCAGAAATGATCCGCCAGTACGGCTGCACTTAGTTCCCGCGACGACGTGACTTCTGGACCGGAACCGGGCGCCTTGCTTGCAATGGCATTGGCAATCGACTGAGCCGATGAATCGAACCTTGACACCTGGGGTGTTTCTGCAGGCTGCAAATCAGTGCCCGTTGGCGACGCCGGAATATTCATGCCTGATTCGTGGACGTCCACGCCCGGCCCTGGAGAATCCAGCCCAGATCGCCATACCTCTCTATCGGGTCTCACCGTGTCGATCTCGGATAGGTACCCGCTTGCGATGAGGTGCTCCGGATAGACTCTCGACCATGTCAGCATCCCGGAAAGCAGTCCGGTTGCTTGCATGGATGCGTCCTCGCAGACAGTCGCTGGATCGACTGTTAGATCGAGATCTCCATCAAAAGCCACGTCGTCCGCTTTCAAGTTGGCGGAAATCGAAGCGCCAGGCACCCGCAACTGGTCCAGCTCACCCACCTCAGGTTTTCCGACGACAGACGATCTGAACCCTTTCGCCGCAACCGTCGACGAATAAACCGAGGCAGCGGAGTCTCTCGTCGTTGCGAAGTGATCAGACCTCGCCCGACCTTGTTCTTTTTGCGACTGAAGTTTGTCGGCGAAGTCATCTTGCCGCCTCGCCTGCACATGCAGCGACGAAAGCGTCCACTGATAGGGCAGGACTCTATCCAAGGGAAACCCTCCGAAATTGGCGCAATACCCACGACTCGATCAACTCGCCCGCCTCTTTGTCCTCTTCCAGCAATCGATATGCCACGGCAGCATCACGCGCGCGATGCCACGCTCTATCGCGGTAATGAGCCTTGCGGGTCAACTCGTCGGCGCGAATGGCACGTGCCTCTGCCCGCTCCTTCAAAACCTTCTGGTCGTTCGCCAACGCGATCTGCTGGGCACTCGCCAGATCCTGATAGAGGCTAGCGCGCATGAGATCGAGCCTTTCATTCGTCAGGACCGCCACCAATCCCCGCTCAGTGCTTCGCAGGCAGCCAGCGCTTGCCTCGGCAACCAATCGTTGTTCACGCTCGTCGGTCAAGGCATGGGAAAGTTGCTGCTTCGCGTGCGCCTCGCGCACACGTGCAATGCGTTCCACCAGCGCTGTCGCACGGCGACGATCCCGGCTCATGCTGGCACAGTCTCGGCACAAACGATCCGATCCAACCAAGCCATGGCATCCGGCCTCGATGCATATTCCTCCGGCGCCTGCCGCAGAAATTCCTGCAACTCGGGGAGAACCTTCACCGCCCTGTCGAGCACCGTGTCGTGACCGGGTTGATAAGCGCCCATGCTGATGAGGTCGCGCGCACGCTCGTGCGCCGCGAACAATGCACGCGCGCTCCGTACCAAGTCGCCTTCTGCCTTTGTGGCAAGTCGTGGCATGAGCCGGCTGATGCTACGTAGTACGTCCACCGCGGGAAACTGGCCCTGATCAGCCAACTCGCGCGACAACACGATGTGTCCATCGAGGATGGCTCGCATATGATCGGCCACCGGCTCGTTCATGTCGTCACCCTCCACAAGAACGCTGTAGATGGCGGAAATCGATCCGCTACCACGCACGTTGCCACAGCGTTCGAGAAATTGGGGTAACTGGGTGAATACCGAAGGTGGATAACCCCGCGCAGTCGGTGGTTCGCCGGCGGCAATGCCGATTTCGCGCTGTGCCATCGCAAAGCGGGTCATCGAGTCCAGAATCAGCAAGACATGCTTCCCGGAGTCGCGGAAATATTCTGCTATCGCATGCGCCGCATAAACCGCATGAACCCGTGCCAGAGGAGGCTGGTCCGCCGTCGCGGCGATCACGATGGAACGAGCGAGCCCCTCCGCTTTCAACGAGTGCGCGATGAAATCCCCGACCTCTCGGCCGCGCTCGCCAATCAATGCGACCACGATCACATCCGCTCGCGCGTGGGACGTCAGCATCCCCAGCAAGGTGCTTTTGCCAATACCGCTCCCAGCAAAAATTCCCACCCGCTGGCCACGCCCGATCGTCAGAAATGAATCGATTGAGCGCACCCCCGTTTCCATGACCGTATCGATTTCGCTGCGCCGCAAAGGATTGATGGGCTGGCGATGAAGCGGCACGATATCCGGACAGTGAACAGCACCTTTGCCGTCGATAGGATTGCCAAATGCATCGACGACGCGGCCGAGCAACTCATCGCCAACCGCAACGTCCATACGTCGCCCTAGCGCACGGATGCGCGCACCCATCGAAACCTGGCGCATTGCCGCAAGCGGCATGAGCACCACACGTCCATCGCGAAAACCCACGATTTGTGCCCGGATCGGTTCGTTCGCAGACGTATCACAAATCTCACATAGCTCGTCCAATGAAGCGTCAGGACCGTGCGCTTCGAGAACGGTCCCATTGCACGCAAGCAATTGTCCGCAGCGCACGCGCATGGACGCTTTACCAATCGCTTCGAGGTAAGTAGCGGCTGCATCCATCAGTGACGATCCTGACGTCCGAGGGTTTCAAGGAGCGCCTGCAGCAAAGCGCGCAGTTGAACTTCCACACCGGCTTCGACGCCTCCCAGGGACGTGTCGATGACACAGTCGCCAGGCTCGAGTCCAACGTCAGCGACCGTTGGCAAGGCAAGAGCATTCTTCTCAAGCGAAGCTTGGTCGGCCGGGGCGATTCGCAACCGGGTGGGTTGGAGATGCATACTTTCCAGCGCCTCCCGGCACAACGCGGCAACCAGATCATTGTCGGCATGCATCCGCCCAACCAGACGGCAAGTCGCTGCAAAGGCGATCGTGACCGCCAATGCCTCCATCTGGGTCTCGTGTTCCTTCTCCGCCTGTGCGAACTGCGTGACAAGCGACGCCAATGCGACGCACCACCGTTCCTTCTCAGCCCGTGCAGATTCCGCCGTGGTGCGCGCGATTTCCTGTATCTCCTGCAAGGCACGACGTGCTTCCTTGTCGCCGTCCGCAAAACCCGCCTCGAACCCCTCCAGGTAGGCCTTCCGGTAGATCTCCGGCTGCGAAGGTGCTTCCTCCATGACACCTACCGAACTCGCTTCCTCCGCAGGCGACCATGCATGGGCCCCCGTCGTCATTTCAAATGCCTGGGCGGAAAGGCGGCGCATCAATGCGTCTCCCTCGATGGTGCCGCCATATGTTCCCCGCGCTCGCGCACGATGCGAGTCAGCGTTTCGGACAATCGAGGGGGAAGCTTTGGCAGCGATAAAAGCTCTGCTCGAACGGCATTCGCCCTCGCTGGAATATTGTTTGCCGCAAAGACTTCCATGTGATCTGGCGCGCAAGCCGCAAGTACACGCGCACACCAGGAAGGCGAAAGTCCCCTCATTCCCGCCAGGAGCCGATCGGGGGTTGGCGGATGCGTGGAACCATCAGTCTCACAGGCCTGCACTGCTTCTTGCGCAACTTCTACATCGGAGATCCCCAGCGACTCGACTTGCCCGATCAAACGCCGGAGGTCGTAACGACAACTTGGCCGGAGCCTTTCAAGCAGCCAAGTCCTGTCATCCGGGTGCAGGCATGACAATGCGACGGCCGCTTTTCGTAGACCGAAGGCACTCACGGCATGTGATCCGGCTGCTTGATCCATTGCGTCAACTGCTCAAGTTTTGCTTCGCGCTCGGCAACGGACAGCCGGCGTGACGGCCACGGGCGCACGCGGGACCCCACAAGCATCCCGAGGAGAAGTACCAAAACGCCTATCGCGGCATATCCCCAGTGCGGAACGTTCCATGTTCCTGCCGACACGGGCGCTCGAACTCTGACTTGCGACGAGGGCACGGGCTTCGCGGCACCTGTATTCATATCGACGGCCGCAACGTGGGATTCGGGTTCTGGCGGCGCCCACGGACCAATCGCGGCGATATCGATGCGGTCACCGCGTGAGGGATCGAGTCCAATACCCGCTGCGACGACATCGCTGAGCTGTTTGATGTCCGCGGATGTCAACGCGCCCGGAACTACCACGCCTACGCTGATTCGCTGAATATGGCCGGGTGCTTGTTCGACCTCTTCCTGTACCTTGCCATGCGCGTACTCCACGTCCCGACTGGTTACGGCTGCGGTGTCTCCACCATGGCCAGTCTCCGCGTCCGGACTACCGGAGGGACGACTGGAATCGATCTTCTCGTGCATCAAGACACCACGACCATCCTTGCTTTGCGAAAGCAGGCGTTCCTGCACTCGCTTCACTCGGTCGTAGTTCAACTGCACAGCCACTGATACGGTGAAATCATTGCGATGCAACGCGTGCGCCAGCATGTCGCTGACTTGCGCCCGCAGTGTTTGCTGGAGTCTTGCCGCCTCGTCTATCCGCTCGCCGATCTGGGCCGTGTTGTCGTCCGAAATGCCCGTACCAGAAAGCACCGTCCCATCCTGGTCCAACACGGTCACTGCGTCCGGTTGCAACCCATCCACCGCGGAAGCCATCAAGCGTTGGATACCCACCACTTGTCTGGCCCCCAGATGCGCGCCGGGACGAACGTGCAAGGTGACCGAACCCTTGGAGGGGTTCTGGTCCTTTTCGAACAGGCCAGCGTGCTGAATGGTCAGGTGCACGCGTGCCGACTGCACTTCCTGCATCGACTCGATGGTGCGTTCGAGTTCGCCCTGCAATGCGCGCTGGTAATTGACCTGCTGCGCGAACTCCGTGACACCGTAGTCGGAGTCCTTGAACGCCTCGAAACCCACACTGCCGCCCTTCGGTATGCCCTCTTCGGCCAGCTTCATACGCAACGAATACACCTCGTCGACTGGAACCAGGACCGTCTTGCCGCCATCATCAAAACGATAGGGGGTACCCCATCCGGACAGCGCCGTCCCGATTTCGCTGGCATCCGCAGGTCGGAGGTTCTGGGCTAGCGCCACATAATTCGGCCGCAACGCCCACCATCCTCCAGCACCCACGATTGCCAGAATCGCGACGAACCCTGCCAAGAAAAGGAATTTGGCTCTTGTCGACAAACCCGCCAAGAAGGAACGCATTTCACTCATGTCATCAAATCTGCATCTGGAACAGCTGCTGGTAGGCCTCAACCAGCCGGTTGCGGACTTGGACCGCAAACTGCAAGCTGAGCTGAGCCTGCGTCATGACGATCATGGCGTCGTGCAGGGGGATGGCTTCTCCAGCCGCCACGCCGCGCAATACCTCATCGCTGGCATTCAGAGCGGCATTGAGCGTCTTCACCCCTTCTCCGATCGACTTGCTGAAATCGATGGCAGGGGACTGCGTCACCGGCGTCAGCTCAAGGCTTTCCGGTATAGCGGTGATACCCGCAATCGGTGGAATCATGACTGCGATTCTCCAATATTGAGGGCCTCGAGCTGCATGCCGCGCAGCACATTGAAGGCTCGCACGTTCGCTTCGTACGCGCGGGTGGCGGAAATCAGGGTGCTCATTTCTCCCACGAGGTCAATCGCGGGGTAATGCACCATTCCGTTCCCATCCGCCATCGGATTCGTCGGATCGTGAACCGCTCGTTCGGCTGGGTGCGCTTTCGCACCAAAGCTCGTTCCAGGCCGAAGTACGCTGCCAGGACGCATGGGCGTATTGGCCATTTCGATTGCACGTGCCGCTGCTTCCAGCCGGGCGCGCTCGATATCGAGCCCTTGGCGTGAGACGGCGAGAACGGAATCCTGATTCATGAGCTTATTTCCCGGCAATGGCAAGTTGCATCAACGCAAAGCGCCGTGTCAGCCCCGTGGCGAGAGCTCGATATGCCACGCTGTCTGCGTTGAGTTCGGCAATTTCGTCATCCAGCGCGACTGGATTTGCACCAGCCGCACCGGACGGTCGAACGTCCGTGCGTAGAGTTTGTGGTGTGATCGACGCCAGTCGAGCCGGATTGGCGCCTGAATCCTGCGCGGCCTCATGCAATGCCGCGAGCGCTTCTGAAAAATTCGCGCGTTCCAGTCGAGTACCAGGCACATCGGCTTTGGCAATATTTCTGGCTGCGATTTGCATCTTGAGTTGATTGAGATCGAGTCCGACACGTACCGCCTCGAGCGTGAGGTCCATTGGCATTCCCTATTGGATGATCAGTTCGCCGTGCAAGGCGCCGGCCGCCTTGATCGATTGCAGGATCGAAATAACGTCGCGCGCCGTTAGGTGAATGGAGCGCAGGGCGGTGATCAGTTCAGTGACTGTCGTGCCATCACGCAGTGTCACTTGCTTGACCGCCGGGTCGTTCACCTTGATGCGGGATTGCGGAACCACCGCCGTTGCGATGGAGGGCGATGGCGCGAAATATCCACCCTCCGGCTGCGAAACGAGATAGTCGGTTTGTATTCGAATATTCAAATCCCCCTGTGAAACGGTCACGGCGCCGATTTCCACGTCGCCACCCGCCACTACAGTCCCAGTGCGTTCGTTCACCACCACACGGGCAGATTGATCGGGCGACACCGGAACACTCTCGATCGCTGCGACAGCCTGCACAAGACTCGTCGGCTCGCTGTCGAAATGCACGCTGATTTTTCCAGGATTGTCTGCGATCGCGTGGACGCCCGGTATGTTGCGGTCCAGCGAATCGACGACACGCTGTGCGGTAATGAAGTCGGGCTGGTAAAGCACGATATCGATGCGTTGGTTTGCACCATTCACGCCCAATGGAGGTTCCCGTTCCACTGTCGCACCATTCGGGATGCGGCCCACGGTGGGATGGTTGCGCTGGTCACGACTGCCAAACGAATCGACCCTGTATCCCCCGACCGAGACTGCACCTTGCGCCAACGCATAGAGCTTCCCATCCGGGCCGTCCAGCGGGGTTAGCAACAGCGTCCCGCCATCCAGGCTGCGAGCGTCCCCGATCGAAGACACTTCGACATCCAGCTCCCTTCCCGGCTCTGCGAACGCGGGAAGCCGTGCCGTCACCATGACCGCGGCCACGTTGCGCGTAGAAAGATCATCCGGGCTGATGTTGACGCCGAAATGACTCAAAGTGTTGGCCACAGACTGCACCGTAACGCGATTTTTGGAGCTGTCGCCCGAGCCGGAAAGGCCAATCACGATTCCGTACCCGGTAAGCGCGTTGTCACGCACACCTTCGATGCGGGCAATGTCCTTCAGCCGCACACCCTTCGCGTGCACCGCTGCGCACGCCGCCATCAGAACCAGACAAACCAGATAAATCACGCGATGTTTCACAGCACCCTCAACCATTTCAGAAAGCGGTAAATGATGCTTTGACGCTGCGACTCGGATACGTCGCCATGTCCGGTAAACTCGATCTGCGCATCGCTGATTCGATTGGACGGAATCACATTGGAAGCGAGAATGTCTTCTTCGCGCACCAAGCCATCCAGCGCGATGCGTTGCTTCTCGCCATTTACAACCACCGTCTGCTCACCGCGCACACGCAGCAGGCCGTCGTTTTCGACTCCCACTACACGGACCGTGATTTGAGCATTGAGCGCACCGGTTCGTGAAGTTTCTCCCTGTCCTTGATCCGAACCCGTTAGGCCGATCGAATAGGGATAGGTGCGACGCGGCGTTCTCCCTTGTGCTCCAACTTGCACGGCATTGGCAGCGCCGGTATTCGCGGTGGCGCTGGCACTCGCCGTCTCGACAATGATCACCGTCAGCGTATCGCCGATCCGATGCGCGCGACGGTCCGCCACCAGACCGCGATAAGTGTTGGGCTGGATCAAGGAATTGGCACTTGACGCAGGCATGGTTTCCTGTGCCATCGCAGCTGCGCCCATGGCCATCGCGAGCAGAGCAACAACCACGCGTTGGATCCAATCAGCGCGCAATGTCGACCACTCCCTTTCCTGCGACTCTTGCCAATACGGGCGAAACCGCTCCTTCGACGAGCACCGGCACGACATCACCGACATCGCCCATGTTCAATGCCCGTCCCAGTGTTTCCATCCGTATCGACCCGTAACGGACATGCACGATCACCTGGCTTTGCGTGTCGACATCCGGAATAGGCTGGAAATCCCCCTCCAGAACTGGCCATCCAGCCTGCACGCCCCGTTTCAGGCGATCACCCGCGAGGGCCGCCATTGCATGGACCGGTTGGCCGTCTGCCTTTGCGACATCCACGGTCGCTTTGTGAAACTTGAGCTTGCTCATTGCGGTTCCGGCCGGCGCATTCCCGGCGTACACCCAGGCTGGACGCAGCGCACGCACCGCAAACCAGATCGTTTCTGAACGTACCGCTTTATCGTTCACCAACACCGACACCGACACGGCTACACGCGCCCTCGGCCACCGCCCTGCGACAGGGTGTGCCTGCAAACGCACTGTGCCTGCCGGGACAGTCGCATCCGCTGGTCTCCCCAGCACGCGAGCCGTGACCGCCAAATCAGGATCCATTGCAGGCAACACTGTGCGGGCGGCTTCCACCAAACGAGCCGTCGTGACCGTCTGCGTATGGAGCGGTTCGGCATGACCGGCTGCCCCAAAACTCATAGCAGCCATGGCGACAATGCAAGAAGCCAATTTCATTGGCGCAGATTGTTGATGGTGTCGAGGATCTGGTCGGCGGCTTGCAGAACGCGCGCATTCAACTGATAAGCGCGCTGGGCCAATACAAGATTCGTCATTTCCTGCACCATGTCGACGTTGGACTGTTCCAGCATCCCCTGCATCAAGGTTCCGAAGCCGTCGTCACCGGGTTTTCCAATGCTTGGATCACCCGATTGTTCGGTGGGAACATAGGCATTGCCGGCGACAACCTGCAACGCCTCGGGCGAAGCGAAGGTGGACAACTGGATTTGCCCGAGAAGGGTCGGCGTGGTGTCCGTCCCCAAAGTTGCGGAAACCTGCCCTGTCGTATCGATCGTGATATTCTTCGCGTCAGGTGGAATCTGGATCTGATCGGCAAGACGATTTCCGTTCACAGTCGCAAGATAACCATCCTGATCCACATGTAGTTGTCCCGCACGCGTAAAGACGCGATCACCTGCGGTGGTTTCGATTTCGAGAAAGCCTGGGCCCTCCACCGCCAGATCAAGCGGGTTGCCCGTTTGCTTCAGCGTCCCTTCAGTGAACTCGGGTCGCGTCGCCAATGTCTCGAGACCGGCACCTGTCCTGTCGCTTCGAATGCCCTGCTGGACCTGTGCCGGTGTAATGGTCGCGACATCAGCAAAGCTCACGCGTGAGCTCTTGAAACCCGGTGTTTGCATGTTCGCCAGATTGTTCGAAATGGTGTCGATCTGGGCCTGTTCTCCCTGCAGACCGGAAGCCGCTATATAGAGTGCATCGACCATGACCGTTCCCTCTTCAGTTGTTGTCGCCCAGGTGGTTGATTCCGACTTGCAGTGCCTCGTCATAGGCATGCATCGCGTGTTGCAGGGACTGCACGTGCCGCGTGACCTCGATCAGTCGCACCATCTCGCTGCCGGGATCGA
>JACZCX010108854.1_pt1 | contig 22765 bp, 22 predicted proteins | sample 8641831 | NCBI WGS metagenome assembly JACZCX01 (sample SAMN15324608, study PRJNA640507) | soil metagenome | isolation source: intercropping sugarcane | place: China: Luxin town, Laibin City, Guangxi Province | collected 2019-07-25 | depth 10cm m
TCCCACGAGCGCACCGAAAAAGATCCCTGTGCCGAGACCACAGAGAGGGTCGAGACCGGCGAGCATTCCCACCGCGACCGCGGTGTAGCCGTAGCCGGGCGAGATGTTCTCGTACAATGCGTACGTGACGCCGGTGACTTCGATCGCGCCGGCCAAACCGGCGAGAGCGCCGCTCAGCAGCAGCACGTTGGTGGTGGTCTTGGCGACGTCGATTCGTCCTGCGACGCGCGCGGCGTCGGCGTTGGCGCCGATCGCGCGAACGCGGAAGCCCGCGGCCGTGGATCGCATGGCCCACCACAGGACCACCCCGGCGACGATGGCTAACGCAAAGCCCCAGTGCAGCCGCGTTCCGGGGATGAGGAACGGCAAGTGCATGCGCGGCGAAATCGGGTTGCTCTGGGGATACGCATGACTCGGCTCCTGGAGCGGACCCCGTACGAGGTATCCCACCAGATCCAGGGCGACGAAGTTCAGCATGATGGTGCTGATTACCTCGAGCACGCCGAACCTCGTGCGAAGAACCGCGGCAACGCCCGCCCAACACGCGCCTCCGATCGCACCAGCGATCAGGGCGATCGGTAGCGCTGCCCAGCCCAACGCATCACCCAACCCGAGTCCGACAGCGGTCGCGAGCGCGGCGCCAACCAGTAGTTGGCCGTCCGCACCGATGTTCCACACGCCGGCGCGAAAGGCGATCGCGGCCGCAAGGCCGGTGAGAATGAGCGGGGTCGCGCGCACGAGCGTCGAGGATGTGAGCGCGTACCAATTGCCGAAGGATCCACGCCACAGCGCGCCCAGTGCGAGCGTCGCATCGAAGCCGGCGAATCGCAGCGCCACCCACAGCAGTACGAGCGATATCACGGCGACGACGGCGGCAATGGTCGCGCCAGTCAACGACGAGCCGAGACGACGACGCCAAGCACTCATCGAAGGTTCCGCCGCGGGCGTCGGATGCGACACGTCGCGCCGCCTAACCGTGACCGCCGGCGAGGCGGGCTCGATACCGGGCGGCCCGCAGGCGGAACATCGCGATCGTGCCGAACAGCGGGCCTAACGCGAGCGGCGCGAACGCGTAACCCCAACCCCAGTGGGCGACCCACGCGGGCACGGCCCGGATGCTGGCCACCGTGAGCAGAAATCCGAGACAGGTCTGCGCCGTGAGCGCTGTGCCGACGTACTCGGGGGGCGCGAGCTCCGTCACGCAGGCCGAGAACTGCGCCGAGTCGGCCACGATGCTCACACCCCAGATCAACGTGATCGCGCCGAGGATGAACGGCGACGCGGCCGCGCGGTACGCGAAGCCGACGCCTAACGCACAGCATCCGCTGATCACCATCGCGGTCATGGTCGTCGTGGTACGGCCGAAGCGGTCCGCGAACAATCCCGCGACAACACATCCGATCGCTCCGGATGCCACCGTGGCGAAGGCCATGAAGCTCGGAATCGTGCGAGGCAGCGCGTGCTGAATGGCGACCGCGGCCCAGAAGAGCGCGATCCAACTCCACATCGCGTACAGCTCCCACATGTGGCCGAGATAGCCCGCGGTAGCCAGGAGCACACCGCGATCGCCAACGACGCGTCGCAATCCTGCCAGGCTCACGGCCGCCGACGGCGCTTGATACGGTCCTTCGCGGACGGCGAACAAGAACAGCGCGGCAGCAGCGAATGCCGCGGCCGCCGAGACCAACAGCACACCGCGCCAATTCTGGTTAGGCGCTAACGCGCTGATCAGGTGGGGCGACGCGGATCCGATCGTGAGCGCGCCGACCAGCACGCCGATCGCCAAACCTCGCCGAGATCGCCACCATCCGGCAACCAGTTTGATCCCGGGCGGATACACGCCTGCCAAAGCCGCACCCGTAACGGCCCGCAGCACGAGTGCTCCCGATGCACTGTGGACGCGCTCGGCGATCAACACCGTCGCGATCCCCGCGACGACCGCGCTCCACCCGGCGAAGCGCTCCGCACGCCAGCGGTCGCTGAGCATGAACACCGAACCGACCAACGTGCCGGCCACGAATCCAAGCTGGACCGCCATCGTGAACCACGGGCCGCTCGCGGCGGGAAGCTGCCATTCGGCGATCATCGCGGGCGCTGCGACCGTCGCGCTGAACCAGGGCGACATACCGAGAACGAGGCATGCCGCCAGAATGGCGAGTTGTGATCGTGCCGCGGCTTCGTTAGGCGCCGTCACGCGGCGCCCAACATCGCGCGACCCGCCGCGTCGCGGTCGAGCGGGACGTTCTGCGCGCGACCCTCGAACATCACAATGAGCCGATCGGCCAGGTCCAGAACCTCATCCAGGTCGCTCGAATAGATGACGACGGCGGCACCCGAGTCGCGCGCGGCCCGGAGCCGCTCGTGCACGGCAGCGGTCGCCGCGATGTCCAGACCGCGCGTCGGGTTTTCGACGATCACCACGCGAGGCTTCGGTTCCAGCTCGCGCGCCAACACGAGCTTCTGCTGATTCCCACCCGACAGCGCGCCGACCATGGTGTCCGTGGACGGCGCGCGCACATCGTACTCCGTTAGGATTGCGGCCGCGCGCGATCGGATGCGCGGCCAGGCTAACCGGGCGCGCGCGGAACCGGCGTCGCGCAAGGCGAGATTTTCGGCGACGTCGAAATCGAGAACCAACGCGTCGCGTTGCCGATCTTCCGGAACAAATCCGATCGTTTGGGGACCTTCGACGCGCCCCGCCGTTGCCGGCAGTCGACCCGCGAGACAGAGTAGCAGCTCGTGCTGACCAGCGCCGTCGACGCCGGCTACGCCCAGCACCTCGCCAGACCGAACGTCGAGGTCCACATCCCGAGCGCGCACCACGCCGCGCGCATCTCTCACGGTGAGCCCGCGAGCCAAGAGAACGACGGGGCCGGGCTCGGTGCGGGCGTGACGCACGTCGGCAGGAGGCGCACCGCCAATCATCGCCTTCGCCAGCGCGATGCTATCCACGTTGGCGACCGGCTCGGCGAGCACGCTGCGTCCGTGACGAAGAACCGTGACGTCGTCGGCGATCGCGAGTGCTTCCGGCAACTTGTGCGTGATGAGGACGACGGTGCCGCCCGTATCCACGAAGCGACGCAGCATCGCCAGCAGATCATTCGCTTCGCGCGGCGCGAGCACGGCTGTCGGCTCGTCCAGGATCAACGTGCGCGCACCGTGCGCCAGGGCCTTCACGATCTCCAAACGCTGCTGGGCGCCCACTGATAGATCGCCCGCGCGCGCATCCGGCTCGAGCGCGAACCCGATGAGATCGCAGATTTCCCGCACGCGCGCGCGCACGCGCGCCACGTGATACGGGCCGTGTCCGCCCAGCGCGACGTTCTCGGCAACGGTCAGAGCGGGGATGGAGCTGAAGTGTTGGTGCACCATCCCGATGCCTAATGCAATCGCGGCGGCAGGCGACGCGATGGTGACGGGCCGGCCGTGCACCCGAATCGTGCCGGCATCCGGTCGTACGAGACCGAATGCGATGCGCATCAGGGTCGTCTTGCCGGCACCGTTCTCGCCGAGGAGGGCGTGCACGGTTCCGTCGCGCGCCACGAGCGACGCGTCGTCGAGTGCGCGCACGTGGCCGAAGCGGCGCGCGATGTGCTCGAGTGCGAGCGCGGCGCTGCTCGTCGTCACAGCCCCGTGGGCGCGTGCAGGAACGACCACGGGATGTCGAACGTGGCGCTCAGATCAGCGGCGAGCGCCTGGACGCCGAGGGTCTCGGTTGCATAGTGACCAGCGTAGATCACGACGATGCCTAACTCTTCGGCGTCGATCGCCGTCCAGTGTGGGCCCTCGCCGACGATGAGCGTGTCCACGCCGCGGAGCGCGGCCTCCGCGAGCGTGTCGTGGGATGCGCCGGCGCCGGTGCAGATGGCCCATCGCCTGGTCGCGCGGCCCTGTTCGCTCGGTGTGTGTCGAACCGAGCCGCCATAGCGCTGCGCGAAGTCGGTCGCGCGCGCGATGAGCTCGGCCGTCGACTCATTCGATTCGCCGCCGACTCCGATGTCGACCGTGTGGTGCCGGGCAAAGCCGAATGATGGCGTTAGGCCAACTTCCCGAGCCAGAAGCACGTTGTTGCCGAGCGTCGGATGCGCGTCGAGCGGGAGGTGCGCCGAGTAGAGCGCCAACCGTCCCGTGAGAAGCGCGTCGATGCGCCGGAGCGCGGGGCCGCGCAACGGCCGCACGCCGCCCCAGAACAGGCCATGATGAACCAGCAGCAAATTGGCGCCGGCGGCAACGGCTTCGCGGATGGTTCGCTCGCGCGCATCGACCGCCGCGGCGATTCTCACGATGTCGGCGTCACTGTCGACCTGAAGGCCGTTCACTGCATTGGGATAATCCGGGATCTCCGTGATGCGCAGGAGGTCATCCAGGTACTGCGCAATCCCCGAGATCGCCGGCATGCTCAGTGTGCGCTCGTCGAGTCCACGAACTCGATGCGGGGCGGGTGCAAGCGCCCGTCGAGGATCGCTTGGCGTGTCGCGTCGAGCCGCGCTTGCAGCGCGGGCGTAATGAGTGATTTGAGCGCCGGATTGATGACGAGCTTGGTCACGTCCGAACCTGTTCCCAGGTAGAGGATGCCGGGCTTGAACGTCCGTGCCTTCACCTGCCGCGCCACCGTTAGGAATGCATGCGGCAGATCGATCACGACGCTCGCGATGACGACGCCCGGTGCAACGCTGCCCTGGTCCGAATTCGCTCCAAAAACATAGACGCCTTTCGACTCCTTGGCGGCCTGGAAAATACCCAGTCCGGCGGCGTCGGCATTCTGGAAGATGAAATCTGCGCCGCGTTGGATTTGCGCGAGCGCTTGCTCTTTGCCCGCGCTCGCGTCATCCCAATTCCCGATGTAGGACGTGAGGACAGTAACGTGCGGATCGACGGCGTGCACGCCGGCGGTGAAGGCCAGGAAGCTACTCTTCACCGGAGGAAGATCGGTTCCGCCGATCACACCGACGACGCGCGAGTGTGAGAGCGTACCGGCGATGATGCCGGCCAAGTACGACGGTTCCTCGAAGCCGAAGATCATCGGTGCAACGTTCGGCCCCGAGCGATTTCCCGATGTCGTGATGTAGACCGTGTGCGGATACTCGGGTCCCACGCGCGAAGCAGCGTCCTGAAATTCGAAGCCGTGGCCGAACACCAGGTTGTATCCCTGCGCGCCGTAGGCTCGAAAGTTCTCCTCGAAATCTGCAGGTGTCTTTACCTGGATATGGCTTATATGTGCGCCGATGCTGTCGCGAATCCGGAGCAAGCCCTGATATGCTCCGGCGTTCCACGCGTGATCTGAGATGGGTCCCGGGGTTAGCAGAGCGACCTTGAATGATGAAGAGTCCGCGCCATTGCCGGACGCCGCGCCGGTCCCGCAGGCGGTGAGTGCGCAAATGTGGAAGAGTGTGGAGAACAATCGCACACGCCTGTGTACAGCTGACATAAGGGCTTGTGGTTTATTGCGTTGTGAGGGTGCAAAAAACGGAGAAGGCGACAACCGAATGTGGGTTGTCGCCTCCAAAGGTACTGCAGCGCTGCCTGACTTGCCGAGTAGAGCGCTAGTGGCCAAAGGCTAAAGCCGGCGTTTCCACCTCGTCGGATTCAACGTGCTCCTTGGCATCCGTGATGCGAACCGTGCCGTTGATCCGACCACCTTCGACGACTGCAATCGCGCGGGTGTTGATGTCGCCCGTGATGACCGAAGTGCTTTGTACCTCGAGCCGCTCGCTGGCGTTGATCGTACCTTCGACTTTCCCGCCGACCACGGCCTCCCGCGTCGTAATGTCGCCGTGCACTTCGCCCTGGCGACCGATCAGAACCTGGCGCCCAGCGTGAATCGATCCTTCGACGCGTCCTTCGACGCGAATGACGCCCTCGGTCTCGATATCGCCCTCGATTCGCGTACCCGCGGCGATGATGGACAGCGACGAGGTCCCGCCGGATGCGGGGCTTCGCGTTTCATCCGCTGCGCGCGCGTCCTTACTGAAGATCGCCATTCGATGGTCCTTGTTTCATGAGCGACATGGGATCGACGCTCGAGCCGTTGTGATGCACTTCGAAATGAAGATGCGCGGGAAGGGCACTGGTTTGGCTGCCTAACACACCGATCACGGCGCCGGCGGCCACGTGACTCTTCTGGGACACACGAACGTTGCGTACATCGCCGTACGTGGTTTCATAGCCGTCGCGATGCGCGATGCGAACTGTCGCGGTGCCTGAAGAATCGACACTGACCTCGACGACCGAACCCGCGCCCGCGGCACGAACTTCGGTGCCCGACGGCGCTTCGATGTCCATTCCGCGCGTTGACGAAGCGGTGTCGTCGCGCGCGACGATGGTGCCCGCGACAGCAAGTGGCCACTGGCTCGGAATCGAATTGATCGCCGTATCCGCGACGGTCGAGGCCGCGGCGGCGCTCGCGGCTTCGCCGGTCTGGGGCGTCGAGGCGCCGAGCATGTGCTGGACTTGTTGGAACCTGCCCTCGAGTGCGGTGAGTGCTGCCTGGAGAGTATCGAGGCGCGTAACGTCGTGCTGGAGCGTTTGAACTCTCCGGGTCAGTCCTGGAACCCGCGCAGCTTGGGTGGCCAGGAAGAACCAACTGAGCACGACGATCGCGAGAACGGATCCGGCCGCGTACGCGCCGCGCCGGAGGAGACGTACCTGGCGTTGCGTTAGGATGATGGTGCGATTGGCCAGCCCGCTTTCTCGCTGCACCTGGATGATCATCGACCCAGCGTGCGGCGTGTAGATATTGCCGTACCCGCGTCCAGACAGTTCTTCGCTGGGCTCTTTCGTCACATCGCGTCTCGTCGGCTTCCCAGAATGAGATCGAGCAATCGATCAAGATCGTCGGCGGAATAGAAGACGATCTCGATTGCGCCGCGTCCCGAATCGCGTTGCGAAATCGACACGTCGGTCTGCAATCGCCGACGGAGCTCTTCGCCGGCGCGCCGAATTTCGGGAGGTGTTTCACTCTTGGCTGCCGCGCGGCGTGCACGCGGCCGCGGACGAGGAGCCTGGCCTGCTCGCGCGCGCTCCTCGACGTCACGGACGGTTAGGCCGTGGGCGACGATTTCGTTGGCGAGGGTCGTGAGCTGTCGTTCGTCGGAAATAGCGAGCAGTGCTCGAGCATGTCCGAGGGTGATGTGCCCGTCTTGGAGGATGCGACGCACGGATTCCGGTAAAGCCAATAAACGCAATATGTTAGCGACAGTCGTCCGATCCTTTCCGACGAGTTCGGCGATCTGCTGTTGCGTTAATGTAAAGTCACTGATCAGACGCTGATAACCTTGAGCCTCCTCGATCGGGTTTAGGTTCGATCGCTGGAGGTTCTCGACCAAGGCCAAGGTCAGGAGCATCTGGTCATCGATGTCCTTCACCACAGCTGGGATCTCCTCCCAGCCGATGTGCGTCGCAGCGCGAAGCCGGCGCTCGCCCGCGATCAACTCAAAGCCGTCCCCGTTAGGCCGCGGCCGCACGACAATGGGCTGCAGCAATCCATTCGCTTTGAGACTTGCCTCCAGCTCGGCGAGCTCGTTCGGTTTGAACTCGACCCGCGGCTGGTATGGGTTGGGATGAATGCGAGACACCGCGATTTTCTGCAGCGCCTGACGCGCAGCCACGTCCGAGGCGGCTGCACTCGGACGGGTTGCGAGCAGCGCCTCGAGCCCGCGGCCCAGTCGTCTGGGCTTTTCAGTGGACATGATGGGGATGTGGGAGAGGGGCCTCGAATGCGATCATGTCAGACTTGGATTTTGGAATGCTATCGGCTCGTCCGAGGAGGAAGTAGGACGAGACCTCCGGACCTTCTCAATCTGCTCCTGCGACGTCCGGAGCTGGCGGCTCGGCGAGCAGGGCAGCCGGAGTGAAGTCGCCGCTACGTCGGTACCGCTCGAGCAGCTCGCGCGCGACGCTAACATAGGCCTGCGCGCCGGCGGAGGCGACGTCGTACAGAAAGGATGGCTTTCCGAAGCTGGGCGCTTCGGCGAGCCGGACATTTCGAGGGATGACGGCGTCGAACACCTTGGGGCCAAAGTATTCGCGAGCGTCGGTCGCGACCTGGCGCGAGAGATTCAGTCTCGCGTCGTACATCGTCAGCAAAACGCCATCAATGGCGAGGTCTGCGTTCACGCCGCGCTGAATCATGTGCACGGTGTTGAGCAGCTGCGAGAGTCCTTCGAGGGCGTAGTACTCGCACTGAACCGGTATCAGGATGGCATCCGCCGCCGCGAGCATGTTCACGGTGAGAAGACCGAGCGACGGCGGGCAATCGATGAGAATGAAGTCGTAGCGCGATCGAACCGGTGAGATCGCGTCGCGCATCGACAGTTCTCGCCTGGGGCTATCGACGAGCTCTACCTCGGCGCCCGCCAGATCCGGCGTCGCTGGTGCGACGTCCAGATGCGCGAACTGGATGCTTCTGAGAATGACCTCGGCGAGTGAGCACTCACCGATGAGCGCGTTGTACACGGTTCGCGGGACGCGCTCACCGTCGAGACCGACCCCGCTCGTCGCATTGCCTTGCGGGTCGCCGTCGACGAGGAGGGTTCGCTGCTCTGCTACAGCGAGACTCGCGGCGAGATTGACGGCCGTGGTTGTCTTACCCACGCCACCTTTTTGATTGGCGATCGCGATGACCCTAGCCACCAGTCGCTTCCGTCCATCTAAGGGTCGGAGACAGTCTTTCGCGCGCCGCCAATATAATCAGTGATTGTCGAACGGAAGACATCTTTCTGTTTCACGTGAAACAACAGCCGCGCACTGCCGCGATGTTTCACGTGAAACTCCTGCAAGGCCCCGAGTCGATTCTGGCGCCAGTTAGGCATCAGTAAAGCGCTAGTTTGGCGCCATTATGGCCTTCTCACGGTATATAGCGCCAACGGCCCGCAACATCGACTGACACGGTCTCGCTGCCTGGGCTGATCGGCGTGGCCGCACCGGCCGCCAGCGACATACGAGCACCGAACGCAATCGGGCGCGCCGCGGTCTCCGACGTGAGGTCGACCAAATCGCCTAACCGCCCGCCCGCGCCTCGCGCCATCGCCTCCGCGTCGCCGCGCGCGCGTTGGACGGCAAGGGCTAACGCTGCCCGCCGCGCATCATCCTCGTTGGACGACGAGAAGTCCAACGAGTTGATCGCGTTGGCGCCGTTGCCGAGTGCCGCGTCGATGATGGCGCCCAGTCGATCGATCTTCTGCACGTCGACGCGCACCGTGTTGGACACCGTGTACCCGATGATCCGCGGCGTGCGCTCGGTGTTCGTCGTCGGCGCGCTCTCGGGATAGACACTGTACTCGACGGTCGAAACCTGCTGGTCGGTGATGCCTAACGACTTGAGCGCGTCGACCACCGCCCGCTGCTTGCGCGCGTTGTCCGCGCTCGCCTGCGCGGCTGTGGCGGCCTTCGTCTGCACACCGATCGAGAGTGTCGCGCGGTCCGGCGTGATGCGCGCCTCACCGTGCCCCGTCGCCGTGATCGTCGGCCCACGCCCGTGCATGCTGTCCGCGGCACTCATGTCCTGCGCCCGAAGCGGACACGCGATCGCAATCCCCAACATCAAGGCAACGACTCGCATCGCACCCTCCCGTGATGAGCCCGCTGCGCAGGCGGAAATGGCTTATTAAGAGGCAGAAAGAGAATAAATAGTGCGCCCCGACTCAGACGTCGGTCGCGGTCGCCGGCACGTCGCGCGCATCGCCCACCGCGGTGCGCGACACAGGACGTTTCGTCACCTCGAGCACCAGATTCTGCAGGTCGCTCGGGCTGATGCCGGGAATACGGGCGGCCTGCGCCAGCGTCAGCGGACGGATCGCGCCCAACTTCTGGCGCGCCTCGAACGACAACGAACGCATGCCGGCATATACGATGTCGGCGCCTAACGCAAAGTCGCCCATGCGCTGCAGCCGCGACGCCTGCACGCGCTCCCGCTCGAAGTACCCGGCATACTTGAGCTCCAGCTCGGCCGACGCCACGGCTTCCGGCGACAGCTCGCCGCGGATGCCCGTCGACCGCATCAGCGCATCCAGCGATACTCCGTGTCGCTTCGCCAGCTCGGCCACACGAACCGCGTGCGCGAGCGGTGCGCTGCCCGCCGCACGCAAGAGCGGATCCACGTTCGCGGGCTCGGCGCTCGTATCGCGCGCGAGACGCAGCGCTCGATCCTCGTCGTCCAGGCGCCGTTCGACAGCGGCGATCTCAGGCTCCGAGAGCATCCCGAGCGCCATGGCCCGCGGCGACAGGCGGCGCAGCGCGTTGTCCTGCCGCACCGTTAGGCGAAACTCGGAGCGCGACGTGAAGAGCCGGTACGGCTCGTCGACGCCGCGCGTGACCAGGTCATCGATGAGGACACCGATGTACGACGTCTCCCGGCCGAGGACGAACGGACCGTCGCCACGAGCGCCGAGTGCTGCATTGATGCCGGCCACGACACCTTGCGCTGCTGCCTCTTCGTACCCGGTCGTGCCGTTGATCTGACCCGCGAGGTACACGCCGCCAAGCGCCTTGAGCTGCAACGCAGAATCGAGCTGCACGGGCGGGTAGTAGTCGTACTCGATTGCATAGCCGGCGCGCGTCATGCGTGCGTGCTCGAGGCCCGGGACGGCGTGCAGGAACTGCACCTGAACATCGACGGGTAGCGACGTCGACAAACCGTTGACATACAGCTCCGCCGTGTCGTGTCCTTCGGGCTCAAGGAAAACTTGGTGGCGCTCGACGTCGGGAAACTTCACGATCTTGTCCTCGACACTCGGACAATATCTCGGGCCGCGCGACGCGATCGCTCCACCGTACATGGCCGAGCGGTCGATGTTCTCGCTGATGATCCGCTTCACCTCGGCGCCGGTATGCGTAATCCAGCACGGCAACTGAGCCGGGTGTCTCGCGCCGGCATCGCCGCGCCGCGGCGTGCTCCAAAAGTGCGACCAGGAGAAGTCGAACGCGTCGACTTCGCTGTCCTGGCGCTGCAATCGAGAGAGGTCGACTGACCGTCCATCCACACGCGGCGGCGTGCCCGTCTTGAATCGCGCGACCTCGAGACCGAGCTCCTCGAGTTGCTGCGCGAGATGGATGGCCGGCGCATCGCCGGCGCGTCCGCCGGCCAGCTTGGTGTCGGTGCCGATGTGGATGCGGCCGCGCAGGAATGTCCCTGCAGTGATGACGATGCTGCGCGCCGTGAAGCGCCTCCCCTCGAGCGTCTCGACGCCTAACGCACGGTGCGCGTCCGCGTCGATCAACAAACGCGCGACGGTGCCTTGAATGGTGTGCAGCGTCGGATGCGCCTCGAGCAGCGATCGGACCGCGCGCCGATAGAGTCCTCGATCGCACTGTGCCCGCGGCGCCCAAACGGCGGGACCCTTGCTCCGGTTGAGCATGCGGAACTGCAGCATCGCCAGATCCGTCGCGCGACCCATGATGCCGCCGAGCGCGTCGACTTCTCGCGCTACCGTCCCCTTTGCAATACCGCCGATCGCCGGATTACAGGACATCTGCCCGATCGTTTCGAGCGCGGCGGTGATGAGCCCCACTTTCGCGCCGAGTCGTGCGGCGGCGACAGCGGCCTCGGTGCCCGCATGTCCGGCGCCGACGACGATGACATCGAGATCCAGCTCGGCTCTTGTCGTGGAAGCGGGTGATGCAACGGCCGGGTGTGTGCTCATTCGCGAAAGCTAATCAGCCCGTGCAGCGGCGTAGCCTATCGAGTGGACACGCCGCTGCGATCGCGACAAACTTGGACTATGCCGCTTTCCCTTCCTCCGGACGCGCCCACCATGCTCGTTCGCAAAGACGCGTTCGAGCGTTCGGGCTTGCTGCGCAGCGCCATCGACGAACGATTTGCCCTCACACCGGACGAGTTCCGCGTGGAGGGCGACATCGTCGCGATCGGCCCGCTCCACGATGACGATGCGATCATCGCGCTAACAGAACAGCTCGAAGCGTCCGGGTTGGTCTACTACGATGATTTTATGGAAATGAGCGGCAACTGGCCCGCGTGGTTAGGCGTGTGGGTCGGCGGCCGCCGCGGCGACGCGCGCTAGGCGTCACGTCTTCACGTCGTGGCGCGTTTGCTCGTGGGCTTCCGGCTGCGGCGAGAGCGCGCCGTTTCGGAGCAGGCCTTCCCAATTACACGCATAACACCAACTCGTGCGGAACCACGGCATGAGCAGGTTCCACCCCCGGGACTGGACCCGCAGCGTGGGCGTGTCGCAGTTCGGACAGCGATCGCCGTCCGGAAGTAGACAGAGGAAGAAAACAGTCGCCGCGACGATGCGTAGGACGACAAATGCAATGAAGACGATCCCAAAGACCAACGCATCCGACATGGGGCGCACCTCGTCATTGCACCATATACGGAGTGCCGGCGGAGCGCGCAAGCGCGCGCGGATGGACCTGACTGCTTCTCGTTCCGGCTACGATGGCAGCTCGAGTTGCTTGGCGATCGTGGTCCACCGCTCCACGTAGGCAACGCCGTTTTCGACGCGTTCGATCACCACTTCAGCGTCCACGGCAATGGACGTTCCGTCGAGGCTCGCGGCTGTCGCTATCTGACGCCGGCCTTCGACCTCGAACGCGATCTCTCCACCTTGCGATTCCTCGATTGGTCGCGTCACGCGGGCCAGGTGTCCCTGGAGCAGGTAGCGCTCATCCGGTACGTCGCGTGCCGCACTCGGCACTGCCCAACCCGCTATGATACCGACCATTGCGGCGCCTCCCGCGATAGCAGCGGCCGCCGCGATGGCCACGAGAGCGCCCGGATGAAGCGACGTGTACTTGGCCAGGGGATACCCGACGATTCCGAACAGTACCGCGGCAGTACCGAGCGTCGGCAGGTTAAGGTACTTCACCCAGCGGCCACGGCTTTGCTCGCGATCAATGCCGGCGATCATGCTGGTGACGCCGAGCAGGAGGCCGGCAATGAAGAACGAGAGGAAGAGTGCGCGCATAGCGGGATGCAGTTAACGTAATGTTAGTGGTGCGCCAGTACTGGCGCGATACTGCTCACGCCGGATCGGGCCCCAGGCCAACGAGCTCGAGCAGTGCGAGCGCATTCGTCGACGTCGCGAGGCCTTTGCGCAGCCGGTAGTCGAAGTGCAGCACGGGTGATCCGCTTGTCCGGTCGATCGAATCGGCAAACGACACGCAGCGTGCTGCACTCTGAACTGGCTCCGCTGAAGCAAGTGACAGGTCGTGCGACGTCACAGCTCCGATCGCACCGGCCTCAAGAAGATGTCCCAGGACGATGCGAGCGGCAACGCGTCGCTCCGACGAGTTCGTGCCGTGCAACATCTCGTCGAACAAATAAAGGACGGGTGGTTGTCCAGACGCCTGTGTGCGTGCGGCATCGACAACGCTCTTGAGACGGCGAAGCTCGGCCATGAAGAGCGAGACGCCGTTGGCGAGTGAGTCTTCGATGCGCATGCTGGCGAACACGCGCACGGTGTGCGAGCGATATCGAGACGCGCACACTGGACCGCCCGCTTGTGCGAGCACGCAGTTGACGCCGATGGCGCGCAGCAACGTACTCTTGCCCGACATGTTCGATCCGGTGATGAGGAGGAACGTGCCGGGGGGACCAACAGTGACGTCGTTGGCGACGCGCTGGGCATCGGCGATGAGCGGATGCCCGAGATCCGCAGCCTCGAGTGTCACCGGCTCATCGTCGTGAACTTCGGGGAAGGTCCACCCTGGTTGGTCATGGGCGAGGGTGGAGAGCGCAGTGAGAGCCTCGAACTCGCCAAGCGTACCGAGCCAACCGCGTACGTGACGCCCTGCGGTTCGCTTCCAGGTGTCGAACGCCGCGCCGACGTGGAAGTCCCATAAGAGCAGCCAGTCGAGCGCGAAATGGAGCATGGGCGACTGGCGCACTTCGGCCCATGCGGCGATGCGCTCGACGCGGCCAAGAGCCGCGGCGGCGCCCGGTGCTTCTCGGAGCGCAGCGGCGAGCGCGGCAAGGCGGGGCGTCTCGAACGTCGCGCCCGCGACGGCGGCGAGCATGGCCCGGTGACCGCCTAACGCAGTGAACGAAACGCCCGGGATCGTACTGCTATCCTTTGCGCTCCGGCGAACGGCCACACGGAACAAGCGTGCGATCAGCACGGCGGCTAACCACCAGGGATAACCGAGGAGCGACGCTGCTTGCAGGAGCATTGCGACGACGATCATCCCCGTCAGCGTCCGTCCGACCCACAGCAAGGCGGGTCGGTCGGCAAGGGAACCGTCCGATTCGCACCAGGCGAAGAAGCGCTCGAGCGCTGCGGGATCGAGGTCGCCCACTCCGATCGCGAGGACGCCGAGCTCGACGCGGACATCGTCGCGAGCGGCGAGCTCGCGAACGGCAAGCTGACGCGCGGTGATCACGTCAGCGGATGGTGGCGGGCCGAGGAGCCAGTCGCGCAGGGTCGGCCGGCCGGGAGCGGACGATGCGACGTCAAGCAGTTGGAGCAGGCTCGGCTCTCCGGTGATCGCCAGGTCCGGCGCATACGGGTGGTTCGCGATGTCGCGGGGCGCACGAGGCACCGGGAGCGCCGTCCAATCGCGCGCGATGCGGTGCACGGCGCGCTCATGGTAAATGCGACGATGCTCGAGCGCCGTGAATGCCGCGCGATTCTCACGGTGCCGACGGACGAGCAGCGCGAACGCGGCGAGCGTCACGACGACCGCGACCAACGACGCCCATGGAAGCGGCGCCTTGGGCGTCACAGCCCATGCACACGCGAGCACGAACAGCGCAAACGCCGCCAAGCGATAGCGTCCGATGCGGCGTGCCGCGGCGGACACGACGGCCGCTTGCCTCGCGCTCTCTTCCGCGCGCTCGCGATGCCAGTCAGCTGGGATCGCGGTGTTCTCGTTAGGCGCCGCGGATGTCATGGGCGTGCCACCCGGCGTCGCAGGGCATCGTCGAGAAACTCGATCGATCGGGCCTCGGCATAGTAGACCGGACGCCACGGCGCCGAACCCGAGATGAATCCGACGTGTCCACCTTTGGCCACGAACTCGACCTGCAACGCGGGATTCGTACGTGCGATCGTGCGCACCTCATCGAGTACCGATGGCGGAAGAAAGGGATCGTCGACTGCATTGAGCAGGAGGGTCGGGACGCGCACGCATTGGAGCCATCGGATGGAGCTCGACTGTTCGTAATAGTCGCGCGCATCGCGAAAGCCGTGAATGGGAGCGGTGACCGCATCGTCGAAGTCCCAGAGGGTCTTCGCACGCGCGATCGCGACGGGGTCGAGGCGACCGGGAAAGCGAGCGGCCTTGCCTAACGCCTTCTGGCGCAGGCTGCGCAGAAAGTAGGACTCGTAGAACCTGGAGAATCCGCGTTGCAGGTGCATCGACCCGCGGGCGAGATCGAACGGCACCGAAACAGCGACAGCCGCGACGACCTGAGGCGGCGCGCACTCGCCGTGCTCACCGAGCCACTTGAGCAGGACGTTGCCGCCGAGCGAGACACCCGTGAGGACGATCGGTTGATTCGGTCGCGCCGCGATCAACGTGCGGAGCACGAAATCGATGTCGCCGGTTTCGCCCGAATGATACGAGCGCAGTAGTCGGTTGGGTTCGCCGCCGCAGGATCGGAACACCAAAACGTCCGCGGCCCAGCCTCGAGCGCGCGCCGCGGCGAGCAGACCGCGCGCGTAGTGTGAATTCGACGAGCCCTCGAGACCGTGAAGGATCACCAGGCGTGGCTGTCCGTCGCGCGCATCGAGTCGGTCGATGTCGACGAAGTCGCCATCCGGCGTATCCCACCGCTCGCGTCGTGTGTCCACGTGTTGTCGCAAGCGGATCATCTTGCCCCACAGCGTCCGGAGATGGGCGCCCGGCACCCACCACGCGGCGCGGTATTGGAGTGGAGTGCTCACGCGGCTGAGCGCGACGTGTCGACCATATAGATTCCGTGCACGCACATATTCTCGCTCCTCGACGGCCAGGCATGGAAGTCCAGATCTTCGGCACGCGCAAGAGCGCGGACACGCGAAAGGCGCAACGATTCTTTTCGGAGCGCCGCGTTCGCGCGCACTTCGTCGATCTCGCGGAGCGGCCGGCGGCGCGCGGGGAACTCATGCGGTTCGTGCAACGATTCGGCGTGTCGGCGTTGGTCGACGTCGAGTCGCGACGCTATGCGGATCTCGGGCTCCGCGCCGCGCGGTTCTCCGACGAGCGGTGGTTGGCTCTGTTGGTCGACGAGCCGTTGTTGTTGCGAACGCCGCTCGTTCGGTGCCAGCAGCGGCTGACGGTCGGTCTCGCGGAATCCGAATGGGCGTCGTGGATCGCCGCCTCGTAATCGACCATACGTCCCGCACGGCATGACGCAGCTATCGATGGCCCAAGTCGGCATCACGTTCGGGGCGGAGCCGCTGCTCACGGACGTGACCTTCACCGTGAGCGCCGGCGAACGCTGGGGCATCATCGGCCGCAACGGCTCCGGCAAGACGAGCTTGTTCCGCCTCATCATGGGAAGCATGGAGCCGTCGACGGGCGCCGTGAGCCGGACGAGCGGTCTGCGACTGGCGCTGCTCGAGCAGCTCCGCGACTTCGGCGACGCCCGCACGGTGTGGGACGCCGCGGCCGCGCCGTTCGAGTCGCTCATCGCGCTCGAGCATTCGTTAGGCGCACACGCCGAGCGCATCGGCGCGTTAGGCGATCGCGTGACCGCGGAGGACCTGGACGCGTACGCGCACGACCTCGAGCGATTCGAGCACGAGGGCGGCTACACATATTCGTCGCGCGTCGACGCCGTGCTGCATGGACTGGGGTTCGATCCGGAACATGCGCGCGCGCAGTCGGTCGACACGTTGAGCGGTGGAGAGCGCGGACGCGTTGCATTGGCCCGTCAACTGGTGACGCCGGCCGATGTCCTTCTTCTCGACGAGCCGACGAATCACCTCGACCTCGAGACCTCGTCGTGGCTCGAGGCTTATCTTCGCGACGCCGGCGAAACGGTGCTGGTCATCAGCCACGATCGCGCCTTTCTCGATGGCGTGGTCGACCACGTGCTGCATCTGGAGGATGGGCGCGCGTTCTCGTATACCGGGAACTATCGCGCGTTCGTGCGACAGCGCGACGAGCGCCGGCTCACGCAGCAGCGCGCGTACTCGCAGCAGCAACGCGTGATCGCCGGCGAAGAGGACTATATCCGCCGGAACATCGCGGGTCAGAACAGTCGCCAAGCGAAGGGACGGCGCACGCGCTTGGAGCGCATGCCCAGATTGAGTCCTCCTCCGAGCGAGGAAGACGTGATGGCGTTTCGCCTGTCGGCCACGGAGCGGGGCGGCGATCAAGTTTTGGTAGCGGATCGCGCGCGCGTCGCGCAGGGCAGCCGCACACTCATCGAGGATTTCTCGGCGACGGTGCGTCGCGGCGATGTGATCGGCCTCGTGGGCGCAAACGGCGCCGGCAAGTCGTCGCTCCTGCGCGCCGCGCTCGACGAGCTCGAGCTCGAGGGCGGAACGATTCGGTTAGGCGGATCGATTGCGGCGGCGTACTACCGGCAGGAGCTCACGCAGGTACCAGCCGGTCGATCGCTCCTGGATGTCATCGCCACACTCAGACCGCTGTGGGGCCGCGGGGCGACCCTCAGCCATCTCGCGCGCTTCGGGTTCACGGGTGACACCGTGCAGCGAAGCACCGACACGTTGTCGGGCGGCGAACGCGCGAGATTGGCACTTGCGATGCTAATGCTCGCGCACGCGAATCTGATCTTGCTCGACGAGCCAACCAATCACCTGGACGTCGAGTCCATCGAAGCGCTCGAGGATGCGCTGTCGGCCTACGATGGCACGATCGTTCTCGTGAGCCACGACCGAGCGCTCCTGCGAAGCCTCGCGACGCGTGTATGGTCGCTCGAGAACCGGCACATCAGCGACTTCGATGGAGGGTTCGCCGACTGGGAACAGTGGGTGAAGGAGAGAAACCGAACGGCCGCGAGCGCGAAAACTGAAGCGAGCCGTGCGACACGCGAGGAGCGCCGGGAGTCGGCTGCGAGAGAACAGCGTCGGGTCGAAGAACGCACGAGTCGCGCGGCCCGTCGTGCCCTCGAAGCCGCCGAGGCGGACGTCATGCGCATCGATGCGCGCGTAGCATCGCTTACCACGTTGCTCGAGGATCCCGCGCTCTACGATTCTCCATCCGGAATCGAGCGCGCTCGGGAATTGAGCGCGGAGCTCGATACGGCGAAGCGCGAGCTGGATGCAGCGGTCGGCAAGTGGGAGGGGATTGCTAACGACGAGTAGGTTGCGGTTCAGAACTCGCCGATAAAGCCGATCTCCGGCTCGAGGTGGTAGCCGAACTTTTCCTGCACGCGTTGCTGCGCGGTGCCGATCACCGCCCGTACGTCCGCGGCAGTCGCGTGGCCAAGGTTGACGATGATGTTGGCGTGGATCGTCGAGATCTGCGCATCGCCGTGGCAATACCCTTTGAGTCCGCACTGATCGATGAGGCGTCCGGCGCCGACGCCTTCGATTTTCTTGAAGATCGATCCCGCGCTGGGGAACCACTCGAGCCAAGGATGACGCGCGCCGCGCCAACTCAGATTCTCTTCCATGACCCGGCGCATCGTCGCGGGATCGCCAGGAGACAATTTCAGTGTCGCCGTGAGCACGATGTCGCGGCGATGATGAAAGACCGTGTCGTCGTATCCGAACTGGACGTACGATGCGTCGACGGAACGGCGGGATCCATCTTCGGCGAGAATCTCGCACGAGTCGAACACCTCGGCGAGGAACATCGTGCGCGATCGCTCGGGGGCCGGCGACAGGAAATGCAGGTTTTGCCACACCGCTCCGCCTAACGAGCTCGGGATCCCCACATAGTGTTCGAGACCCGACCAGCCGCGCCGCACGGCTTCCATGATCAAGTCCCGCATGATCGTGCCGCTTTCGGCGCACACGCGGCCGTCGTCCCATCGAGCGTGCGAGGCCACGTTCCGGATGACGAGTCCGCGGAATCCGCGGTCGCCGATCAGAATGTTGGCGCCGAGTCCGAGCACGAACCATGGAATGCCGACCTCCCGCGCCGTGCTAACGGCGGTCGCCAGCTCATCGGCGCTCTGAACCTCGACGAAAAGATCGGCGGGCCCGCCGATCTTGAAGGTCGTGTGCGGCGCGAGTGCGACACCGGTTCGGATGCGCGCAGGTCCCAGGCACGAAGCCAGGCGGCCAGCGGCGTCGGCGTACATGGTGGCGGCGTGGGTCATCGTGAGAATCAAGAAATCAGCGGGAGAGATGGATTGCCAGTCTCGTCGCGTTCGACCGTTCTATGCGCGGTGCCGCGCCGGCCCCGCGGCGGGTGTCGTGCGCTGGCCGAGCAACCGCTGGACGTCGGACAACGTTCCACCGGCTGCGCACAGCGCAACCAGCGCGCGGTGCACGAGACTCGCGACTTCCTCGCTGGCGATAGCGAGGTCCTGAGAGGCGCAGGTCGTGATGGCATGCGCCGCTTCTTCGCCTAACGCTCGGAGGCGGGCGCGCGCGGCAACGCCGTCGGGCGCGCGGTGCTCGACCGGCGCATCGATCTCACTGCTCTCCGGATGCGTGAAGCACGATGATGCTCCGGTGTGACACACGGGACCGGCGGGCGATACACGCGCCAACAGCGTGTCGCCATCGCAATCGCACTCGAGCGACACCACACGCTGGCGGTTGCCGGTGTTCGGCCGCCACCGCCCATTGAGCCTGGTGTGACATTGAAGGTCGCCCGTCGCCAGCGTCTGAACGATCGACTCGCGGTCGGCGCGGGCCACCATCAACACGTCCCCGGTCTTCGCGTCCTGCGCGACGACCGTGACGAAACCGCCGTCGTGCGAGAAGTCGAGTTGGGAAAGATCGAACATGGTCGCTCCGCGCGCATCGCGCGTGGTCGGGTGTCTTGCCTAACGTATGAAGGAAGCGCCCCGCGGGCGCATCGTCATTGCTGCGAGAACTGGTCGGCCAGGACGCGTGCGTCGAGCCCGCCCGTCGTGAGCGCCCACCCCACGATCGCGGCCGAGACTCCGCGTTCCTCGAGATCACGCAGCTCGGACAGCGTCGTGATGCCGCCCGCCGCGATCACCGGATTCTCCGACAGCTCCGTCAGATCTTCCATGAGGAACAGGTCGGTCCCGCGCATCTGGCGGCCACGCTGCGCCACAGTCACGATCACCGCGGCGAGCGGTAACTCGTTCCAATCCTCGACCATGCTCAGCACGTCGCGCGACGTCGTGCGCCGGTCGCGCAGCGCAACGTGACGATCGCGCACGAGCGCCGCCACCGCGACATGACCCGGAAACTGGGAGGCCACATCTCCCAGCCAACTCGCCTCCTCGATCGCGCGCGCGCCTACTACCACGCGCTCGGCCCCCGCCTGGAGAAGACGATCGACCTCATCAGTGGTGTGAACATCGCCGCCCACTTGGATCTCGGCATCGATGCTATGCAACAACGACGTGATGAGCGCCGCGTTGTCACCGCGTCCTGACGCTGCATCCAGATCGGTGACGTGAAGACGCTCGAATCCCATCGCGGCCCACGACCGCGCGACCTCAATGGCGTCCGCGAGCTGGACGGACTCCCCATCGCGGAGGTTAAGGGCTGGAATGACGATCAACAGAATTTTCCTCGGGCGCGCAGACGAATTGGCGCCGTGACGGTCGTTAGTCGAATCCGGCCGCGACGCGACCCTCGGAAACTACCGCGCCCCGTGGCCCGAGGCACGGGCTCTCGCGTCAGATGGAAAACAAGCGGCCCATCCATCGAGTGTGGGCGGGCCGCCGGGGAATGTCACTCTTCGGTTAGCGCACGGTTGTCGATTCACTCCACTGCCACCTCGAAGCAACACTGCGGACGCTCGCCGTGGTCACAGCATTCGCGCACCGGCGCGCCCACCGTTTCGCTGAGCAACATCTCCACCGAGCCACAGACCTCGGGATGACCGCGCACGGCGGCGCCGAGCGGACAGCCGTAGCCTCGAATGCGCAGAACACCGTTGTTCTCTTCAACGGACGTCGCGCCGCCGAGCTCGTCGAGAAGAGTGGCAGCGCGCTCGACACGTTCGCGACGCGTACCGCTCGTTCGCGTCTTGTCCTCGGCGAGTCTCTTCCCCACCGTCTGCATGAGACTCTGGAGTTCCGTCGGGCTCATACGCTCGGAGAGCACGTCGATCAGACGCGCGAACACCAACACGTACGCGCGCGACAGGAGCTGATTCGTTTCGTCCGTCGCGCGATACGTGTGCGCGGGCTTCCCGACCGAGCCTCGCTTGGGTGCGTCCTGCTCGACCAGCCCGTCGCGTTCGAGGGACGCGAGATGGGCTCGAACGGCGTTGTCGGTGAGATGTAGATCGCGAGCGATCTGGTCCACCGTGAGCGCCGCCCGTCTGAGGAGCCCGACAATACGCCCGCGTGTGCTGGCGTAAAATTTTCGGTTCCAACGAGTTACGCTATTCATAGTCGCGGTCCTTGTCGTATCGCAAAGGATAACAGCCGACGCAATAAAACACAATATCTACACGATTTCATTGACAAATTGTCATAAGGCAGACCATCTTCTTCGCACGAACTATCCCGGGATGACTAGCCCGGGGATCACAATCCAGCACGAACAGGAGGATGTCATGCTGAAGATGGTTTCAATCGCCGCAGTCGTGGGGCTCGCGTCTGCGTTCGCGATGCCGGCCGCGCACGCGCCGAAACCGCATCGTCCGACGGCCGCGCCGGCCACGGTGAATCGAGTGGCACTCGATGACGCCACCATTGTTGCGATCTTCGACGAAGCGAATACGGCGGACATCGAAACAAGCAGTCTCGCGGCGAAGCAGGCCAGCAGTAAGGATGTCCGCGATTTGGGCAAGCAGTTTGCGCGCGACCACAAGGCGGTCCGTCAGCAAGGCCGCGACCTGGCGAAGAAGCTCGGTGTGAAGCCGACCGCGCCGAAGCCCGATCAGGGCGCCGAGGCCGCTGCGGCAGCGCTCAAGGACCTGAAGGCGAAGCACGGCGCCGATTTCGACAAGGCGTATTTGGCTCACGAGATCGCGTTCCACCAGCAGGTGATCGACGCCATTAACAACACGCTCCTGCCCGCCATTCAGAACGCAGAGCTCAAGGCATTCGTGCAGAAGGTCGTCCCGGCGTTCGAGGGACACCTGGCTGCGGCGAAGAATCTGCAAGCGAAGATCGGGCAGTAATCACATGCTCGCGACTCCGCGCCTTGAAGTGCGGCCATGGTATCTGTAACTCTGCGACCACACGTCACGGAGCCCTTGCGATGAGCAGCGAGCAGCAGCTGGCTGGACCCGATCTAACGTTAGGCATTCCAATCACCACTCTCGCTGATGGCGTGATGCTGCTCGGTCACGCCAACGGCGAAGCGGTGCTGATCGTGCGCCGCGGCGACGAAGTGCTGGCGATGGGCGCCGTGTGTTCGCACTACAGTGGGCCGCTCGCGGAAGGGCTGCTCGAGGGCGACCATGTGCATTGTCCGTGGCACCACGCGTGCTTCAACCTGCGCACGGGCGAGGCATTGCGTGCGCCGGCGCTGAACCCGGTGGCGTGTTGGCGAGTGGAGGTGCGCGGCGGGAAGGCGTACGTGACCGAAAAGGTCGAGCGCGAGCCGTTGGCGCCGACGCCCAACCCAGCTCCACGCAGCGGCCAACAACCCGCAAGCATCGGGATCATTGGCGGTGGCGCGGCGGGCAACGCCGCTGCCGAAATGCTGCGGCGGGAGGGGTACAACGGCCGCATCACGGTGATCGACGCCGATGCCGACTCGCCATACGATCGCCCGAATCTCTCGAAGGACTTCCTGGCCGGCAA
>JACZCX010144157.1_pt1 | contig 21690 bp, 17 predicted proteins | sample 8641831 | NCBI WGS metagenome assembly JACZCX01 (sample SAMN15324608, study PRJNA640507) | soil metagenome | isolation source: intercropping sugarcane | place: China: Luxin town, Laibin City, Guangxi Province | collected 2019-07-25 | depth 10cm m
ACCGGATGGGCGCGGCGAAGCGGGGCACCACGCGCTCCATCCCGGCCGTGGTCGCCCGGGGCGTCCCGTCGCGCGTGGCGAGGCCCGTGCCGCCGGACGTCAGCACCCCAACCGCGTCGTCCGTATCGCACCATGCCACCAGCGTGGCCACGATGCGCGACGTGTCGTCGGGGACGATCGCACGCGCGGCGATCGTCGCGCCGCGCTGCGTCGCCCAACCCGCGATGGCATCGCCCGACACATCGGCGCGCTCGCCCTTCGAGCCGGCATCCGATATGGTCAGGATCGCGATCCGCATGCGCGCGCCTCGAACGTTAGGCAGCAGACGGGATGGCCCGATACAGCTCGGCGCGACGCGCGCCGCCGCATCACGCCAGCCTGAGGGCTAGTGATGCGTACCGCGCGTGTAGAACGGCGTGCGAACGACCTCCGCCGCCACGCGCTGGCCGCGAATCTCGATCTCGACAGGCGTCCCTGGTTTCGCGGACGCCGTCGGGACGTAACACGTGCCGACCGGAATACCGAGCGATGGACTCATCGTGCCGCTGCACACGGTGCCGGACGCCTGGCCGTTCACGAACACCGGATACCCGTGCCTCGGGAAGCTGCGCTCGGCCGTCGTGAACCCGACCAGCCGGCGCGGGACGCCGCCCTCCTTCTGCGCGACGAGCGCGTCCCTCCCCACGAAGTCGCCTTTGCCTAACTTCACCACCCCGCCACGGCCCGCCTCGAGCGGCGTCGTGGTGTCATCGATGTCGTTGCCGTACAGCGCCATCCCCATCTCGAGGCGAAGCGTGTCCCGGCAGCCGAGTCCCGCCGGCGTCACACCGTCAGGCGTGAGCGCGCTCCAGACGCGTTGGGCGTACGTCGGAGAGAAGTACAGCTCGAAGCCATCCTCGCCCGTATATCCCGTCCGCGAAATCACGGCCGGCGCGCCCTCGACTTGTCCGACCGCGAAGTGGTAGTACGCGATCTTCGACAAGTCGACCGACACGTGCGGCTGCAGCACGCGCTCTGCGTGAGGCCCTTGCAGCGCCAGCAGCGCGGTCTCGTCGCTGACGTCCCGGACCGTGCACTGCAGCTGTCCCACGTGGCGCCGGATGTGCGCCAGATCTTTGTCTGTGTTCGAGGCGTTGACCACGAGCATCAGACGGTCCTCGAACCGATACACGAGACAGTCGTCCTCGATCGTTCCGCGCTCGTTCAGGATCGTCGAGTACTGCACCTGCCCCACCTCGAGCGCCGCGACGTCGTTCGAGGTCACCTTCGTGACAAACGCCACAGCGTCGCCCCCCAAGACCTCGAACTCCCCCATGTGGCTCACATCGAAAAGGCCGCACTGCTCGCGCACGGCTCGGTGCTCCGCCGTGATCCCGGTGGGATACTGAACCGGCATCTCATATCCGGCGAAGGGAACCATTTTGGCACCCAGCGAGACGTGGATGCCGTAAAACGGTGTGCGCTTGAGCGTTTGCTGAACTGCGGCCTGAGCCATTGGAGGAGCTCCACAGGGGATATCCTGCAAAAATGGCTGCATGGCCATCCAACTGCCAGCCCGGCGCACCACGCCAACGAGCCCGCATCCAAGGAGGACACGGGCTGGTGATCATGCTCGGAAACGGCCAGGCTCAGTTGCCCGATTGCAGTTTGCTGAAGAGCGTCGCGACGTCGAACCGCGCGGGGTCGATCTCCGAGTAGCGGTTGTTGATGTAGCGGCCCGTGGTTGGGAAGTACGGTGGTGATTGTGAGTTCAAGCACTGGTCAACGCTGCGATTCTCGCCGAAGCCATCGTAGTTGTCGCTGTACGTAGCACTGATGAAATTCTCGATCACGCCACCCGCTTGCTGAATGCATCCCCGGCCCGTATGCGCCGTGTTACAGTTGCCGAAGGAACTCGACCCCTCGGGGTGTGAATCATAGTTCTCGACGCCCACAGTTCCGGTGCGGCTCATGGTGACGCCGTGGAAGACGAAGTTGTTGGCCGTTAGCATGCCGTTGTCGTTGCCATCGGTCCATCGGTAGATCGCCCCGCTCTTTCCGGAGCGCTGCGGCGAGTTGATGGCATTGTCCGCGATCATGATGCTCGTATCGGCGATGATGCCGAACAAGTTTGCGCACAACACCGACGCCGGGTCCTGCGCGTACACGAGGTCGTCGATCAGCAGCACGGTGCCCTGAGCCGATCCATACGTCTGCGCGTACAGTGTGACCCATCCCCTCAGCACTCCATTGAGCGCGACCGGACCGTGCGTATGAGTCACGCCCTTCGAGTTGGGATTCAGCGTGCGGTCGAGCGGCCACAAGCGCGCGTTGTTCGCCTGGTGCTGATATCCCTCGTACGGCGAACCCGCTGGTATCCCGGCGAAGACCGTGACGACCGGCGTGTTGTTGCCGCCCCACGCCTGCCAGTACCCGTACACTGTGCTGTCGGTGAACGTCGTGTCCTCGCCACCCTTCTGCCATACGGCGTTGCTCGCCGGCGCCGGACGCGCGTTGCGCCGCTCGGGTGAGACGAGGTGCGGATCGCCGGCGGGATAACAGCGGAAGCCCGTATGTCCCATGATGCGATCGCGCTCACTCGTGGTCACCAAGCCGGCATTCGCCACGACGTCCGATGGCGAGCTCGCGACGAGTGTGCCCGCGGTGATCTCGTTCTTGAACCACGACTCGCCGTGCACGAAGGTCGGGAAGAACTTGAGCGTGCCGTTCTCGACGTGCCAATCGCCGCACATCGAGTCCGGCGGCGTGTTCTGGCCGCTGATCACAGTCGGCGCGACGCGTACCCGGTTCGCGTATGCAGCGTTTGCCTGGTATACGCGAAAGAATCCTTCGTTATTGTCTGTCACGTTGCCGTCGTTATTGAGATCGACCGCGACGAACTCGATTCGCGTGCGCACGTTGCCCAACGTCGTGCCCTGCGAGACGACGTCGAGATTCGCGGCCGCTGCGTTAGTCTGCAGCACTGCCAACTTCGACACCGGAGGAATCGGAATCACCGACGCGCCGCTGATTTTGCCCTTCTGGAACGTCGGCGAACCGCCCGAGATGCTGCCCACGGCGGATACGGTGTCGTAATACGTCGGCGACCCACACGAGTACCAACCTTGATTGCTGTGCGCGCGGCCGCGAATGAACTCGCCGGTCGAGTAGCACAGTCCTGTCGGAAACGTGTTCGTGAACATCGCGTAGCGCGCGAAGTTCTCCGCCGCCAACTCGAGCCGCCGCACGTAGCGCGTCCCGCTGGAATCGTACGCTTCGGACACGATGCTCGCGTATTTGCCGAACTCGCCCGTCACGTTTCCCGAGAGACCAGCATACACGTTGACGTGGAGACTCGGGATGACCACGCCGTCAGCGCCTGTCACCGTTCCGTTAGAAATAATCGTGACGTAGCCGCTGTCGGGTAGGTGAATGCTCGTGTCCTTGCTGAGACTCGCCTTTCCCATAGCGAGTCCCGCTTCGGCGGCGTAGCGATAGTCGCGCTCGCGGTCGAACGAGTGACTCAGAATCGTCGAGCTGCCGGTGAGCAGAATCGCGGATAACGCGATCGCCGCCAGCGTGACGGTCAGCAGAAGAACGAGAATCAGCGCGGAACCACGGCGATTCGTCCGCCCACTCCACAGCAGCGATGCACGCGGCATATGCATTCTCCTCGTGATGCTCATGGGACGGTGACGGCGCCAGCCGACAGAATGGGCGAATTCGATGGCGAGCAGTCTTGCGCCACGACTCCGTACTCCCAACTGCCCGACGGCGGATCGATGTCGTCGTACGTGTACGTCGCGGACGACGCCGCCACACTCGTCACGACATTCTGCCAATCCACGTCGCCCGCCGCCCGGCGATAAATCAGATAGCGCTCGATGTCCTTTTCACCCGCGTCCTGGTCGAGTGACTCGTTCCACGTCAGGATCACTTTGGCGGGCGTCGTCGTGTCGTACACGGCGGTGAACGACGTCGGCGCAATCGGCGCCGTCCCGCACACCGTGCTTTGCAGCATGCCCGCGTTCAACAGTTGTGTCGAGGTTTGCACGACCCGCGTCACGGGACCCTTCTGCGGATCATCGTACGTCCCCGCGACGCGAACGCTCACCATGCGGATGCTGACCACCCACGCGAATTTGCCGGTGTCGGCCACCGACCCGTGCGCCGCCGCGTTGTGATAGAGCGGCAGATTCGTCGTCGGAATCGCGACGAGATTCCCGGTGGAGTCGGGCTTGTAGTACGTGAAAATGGGCGAATCGCCGGGGTTCCAGATGATGCCGCTCGCGACGACCTTCGGCGATCCATCATTGACCCGGCGAAAGAGCACGTACTGATTGCCGGCGTTCACGGTGCTATCCACCGATGCCCAGTACGAAATCGTCTCGGCCGCTCCCGGTACACCGCTCTGCAGGTAGTTCATTTGCGGATAGATCACCGCGCTGTGCGGCAGTGTGATCTGCTGCGACGCGAGCATGCTCGCGGTGGACATCGAGTCGACGTCGGGATCGTAGTACGCGGCGTTCAGGTCGGTCAGGTCGCGCGTCACGATGTCGGCGTTGAACGTCAGCGCGAACTGGTCGGCCTGCACGATCATCGGCTGATTCGACAACACGCCGGTGCCCGCGACGCGAAGGTCGCGGTCCACGGTGTTTTGTGAGAAGCGCGCGTTCTGTTGGGCATCCAATCGGCCCGCGCTCGCGCTGAGCGACCGCGCCTGCAGCTTGAAGAAGGGCACGGCGAGACCGAACACCGCGACGAACAACGTCAACGCGATCACCATTTCGATCAGCGTGACGCCGCGACGCGTGCGAGGGTGCAGACATGTCGTCATCACTCGGCGTCCTCAGAAGGCAGCGATGATGGAGGTCTTCTTCATCGGGCTCGCCAACTGCCCCGCGGTCACGACCACCGTCACCGTCTTGTAGTCGGCGCGCGAGGTGGACGTGTGCGTGATGTACGTGCGGCGCGTAAAGCCGGGATAGCCGGCGATGCCTGTCTCGGTTCCCACAAACTTCGTCTCGAGCGACGCGTATGACGGATACGCCTTGACCTGCTCGACGCGGGCCACCGCCAGGTCGCCCGCCATCGACAGCTCGTATCCGGTTCCGGATCCATGCGACAATTTCGAGACGAACGTCCCCATGCCGAGCATCGCGCCGGTGAGAATCGTGAGCGCGATCAACGTCTCGATCAGCGTTAGGCCTTTGCGGGCACGCATCGCGATGGTCATATGCTCGCCTGCTCCCATGCGCCGTCGAGGTAGCGCCACCAGAGCGTGCGTCCCGTGGACTGAATCACGCGGATGCAACGAAAGTCGTCGTTGATGGCGCGCTTCGACGTGATGTAGATGTCGGCGTCGCTGCTCGCGGCGCCGTCGCGGTGGAAAATGAGCGTCGGCATGTTGTCGATCGCCCGGATGCTGCTCCCGTTGATAGAGCTGCTTGCCACACCGGACACGCCGGCGGGCGGGACGGCGAAGTGCACGGAATCCTCGAGCTGCGCGTAGATGACGTGCTCGCCCGCGTCCACCGTCGCGTTGTTGTTGTTGTCTTCGAGGATGCGGATGCGCCGGTTGGCCGTGTCGAAGCTCACGACGACGTCGTACTGTCGCGTCACCGCGAGGCGTTCCGCGTTCTGCAGCGCGACGCGCACGGTACGCGCGCCCGCGTCGACGCGAAATTGCGTGAAGTTCACCTTCGGGTAGGCGAAGGCCGCAATGATCCCGATGATCGCGAGCACGATCATCAACTCCATTACCGTGAACGCCCAACGGTTAGGACTCGGCCGGACTGGGACGGCTCGATCCGACGAATCTTGTCGTCTCGTGGCGCGCATGGACTCTCACACGGGCTGTAGGCTCCTTGTCGCCGGGCCGGATCGATCGGCTATTGAGGACGGCGGCGCAGTGACACCTTGGGAGGCGCCACGCGCGGTAGGGTCGAGTGCGCGACCCATGCCTTGCACGTATGACATTGTTGTGTAAGGAGTTACAGCTCGCGGAGGCGGGCTCGCGGCTACGCAAACACTCGCTTGTCCGCTAGAATGTTGCGTGCCTATTGTGACGCGGACCAGTATCGCACCGGTCTTAGCGCGACGCCGCCGTCTTCAGTCTTGTGGCGCGGCACCCATGAGAGTAGCCATGATCGCCTTCTGCACGTGAAGCCGATTTTCGGCCTCGTCCCACACGCGACTCTGCGGGCCGTCGATCACGTCGGCCGCGACTTCTTCGCCGCGGTGCGCCGGCAGGCAATGCAGGAAAATGGCGCTGCGTTTGGCTTTCGCCATGAGGGCGGACGTGACGGTGAAGCCGGCGAATGCGCGAGCGCGCCGCTCCTGCTCCTCTTCCTGGCCCATCGACGCCCACACGTCGGTGTTCACGACGTCCGCGCCGTCGGCGGCTTCCGCGGGATCGCGCACGACTTTCACCATCGCCGTGGTCTGCGCGCGCGCGAGGATCGTCGCATCCGGATCGTAGCCTTCCGGGCACGCGAGCGTGAGATCGAACCCGAGGCGATACGCGGCGTTGATCCAGGAGTTCGCCATGTTGTTGCCGTCGCCGATCCACGCGATCCGCTTGCCGTCCCACCCGCCCAGATGCTGCCTAACGGTGAGCAGGTCCGCCATCACCTGGCACGGATGCAGCAGATCAGTTAGGCCGTTGATCACCGGGACCTCGGCGTACGTCGCGAGCTCCTCCACTTCCGCGTGCGCGAAGGTCCGAATCATGATGCCGTCCACGTAGCGGGAGAGCACCCGCGCGGTATCGGCGATCGGCTCGCCGCGGCCGAGCTGGATGTCGCGGGGCGAGAGAAACAACGCGTGGCCCCCGAGCTGCCAGGCGCCGACTTCGAACGACACCCTCGTCCGCGTCGACGACTTCATGAAGATCATCGCCAGCGATTGTCCGGCCAGCGGATGCCCAACGAAGACGCCCGTTCGCATGGCGTCCGCCAACTGGAACAGATCACGTAGCTCGACTGACGAGAAGTCCGGGATGGCCAGAAAGTCGCGGTGCATGCAGATCAGATGTCGGAAGGCGGTTCGTTAGGCGTGGTCACAGAATGTAGCGGCGCAGATCTTCGTCCTCCACGATGGCCTTGAGGCGGTCACGAACCGTCGCGCCGTTGATCGTGATCGGCTTCGTGCCGCGGTCCGGCAAGTCGTACAGCACGTCCTCGAGTAGCGAGGACATCACCGTGTGCAGGCGACGCGCGCCGATGTTCTCCATACGCTCGTTCACACCCGTCGCAATGCGCGCCAGTTCGGCGATCGCGTCCTCGGTGAACGTGAGTGGCGCTCCCTCGGCCGATACAAGGGCCGCGTACTGCTTGGTCAGCGCGTTCTCCGGCTCCGTCATGATGCGCACGAAGTCCTGCTCGGTGAGCGGCTTCAACTCGACGCGAATCGGGAAACGTCCCTGAAGCTCCGGAATCAAGTCGCTCGGCTTGGACACGTGGAACGCGCCCGCGGCGATGAACAGGACGTGATCCGTCTTCACCATCCCGTACTTCGTCTGCACGTTGGACCCTTCCACGATCGGCAGCAGGTCGCGCTGCACGCCCTCTCGCGACACGTCCGGCCCACCCATCTGCGAGCGTTCGCCGGCGATCTTGTCGATCTCGTCCAGGAAGATGATTCCCATCTTCTCGACGCGCTCGAGCGCATCCGAGGTGACATCGTCCATGTCGACCAGCTTCTCGAGCTCCTGGTCGAGCAAGATGCGGCGCGCCTCCGACACTTTGACCGTGCGCTTCTTGCGCCGCTTGGGCATCATGTCCTGCAGCATCTCGGAGAAATTCTCCACCCCTTCCGGCGCACCCTGCGGGACGAGCATGTCGAACATCGGCGCGCCCTGCTGAGTGACCTCGACTTCCACCTCGCGATCTTCGAGTTGTCCGTCGCGGAGGAGCTGGCGCAGTTTGTCGCGCGTGCGATTGTAGCGCTCCTTGGTGGCTTCCGGACTCCCACCCTCGCGCGCGACCTCGCCGCCGGAGGACACAACGAAGAGAGACGGTCCGCTACCCGCTCCACCCGCGGCCGCCGAGGTAGTGGCGCCCCGTTGCCCTTCCGCTGTCGCCTCACTCGGCCGCGGCAACAAGAGATCGAGCAACCGCTCGTCGACGCGCTCGTACGCGAGATCTTCGACCTCGTTCTCGCGTTCGGTGCGCACCATGTCGATGGCGCTTTCGACGAGATCGCGCACCATCGACTCCACATCGCGGCCGACGTAGCCGACTTCGGTGAACTTCGAGGCTTCGACCTTGCTGAACGGCGCACCCGCGAGGCGAGCGAGTCGACGCGCGATTTCCGTCTTGCCGACGCCCGTGGGCCCGATGAGAATGATGTTGTTAGGCGAAATCTCGTCCCGAATCCCCTCGGGCGCTTGCTGGCGGCGCCAGCGGTTGCGGAGTGCAATCGCCACCGCCTTTTTCGCTTCGTCCTGCCCAACGATGTACCGATCGAGCTCCGCCACGATCTGCCGCGGCGTGAGATCGGCGAGCCTCGCTATCGCTTGCTGCGTGTGCTTGGAAGGCATGTGTCGCGTGGAGTCCGGTGATCCGATTCCGGATCACAACTCCAAAATGGTGATGTTGCGATTGGTGTAGATGCAGATGTCGCCCGCGATCTCGAGACTCTGCCGCACGATTGGCGCCGGAGCGAGGTTCGACTGGGCAACCAGCGCGCGCGCCGCGGCGAGTGCATACGACCCGCCCGACCCGATCGCGAGAATGCCGTCCTCGGGTTCAATGATCTCGCCCGTGCCGGACACGATGAACCCGTGTTGCCGATCCGCAACGGCGAGCAGCGCTTCGAGACGCCGCAGCACACGATCGCTGCGCCACTCCTTGGCCAGCTCGACGGCCGCGCGTGGAAGGTTCTCCGGAAATCGGTCGAGCTTTTCCTCGAACTTCTCGAAGAGGGTGAACGCGTCAGCGGCCGCTCCCGCGAATCCAGCGAGCACCTTACCGCCGCGCAGCGTGCGCACTTTCTGAGCATTGGCTTTCATCACGGTCTCGCCGACGGTCACCTGTCCGTCGCCGCCGAGCGCGACTTTGCCGTCGCGCCGTACTCCGAGAATCGTGGTGGCGTAAATGGTTGGCAGACCTGACATGGCCGGAAAGATAGCCCGAAGCCGTGTCGGGTGCTGCCTGGCCGACCCTGGTGCAGCCGGAACTAGCGCAGGCTAGTCGTCGCTGTGTACTGGCCAGCCGTAGGCGGGAGCCGGCGTTCCGTCGTAGTCATCCGAGCGGCGCGATCCCTCTTTCGACGACGCCAGGTGCGCGCGACTCGTAGGACCGTTGATGAGATCGACCAGATAGTGCCAGTTGAGCACGACGCCAGCCACGAGCAGCGCGATACCGATGAACGTCGCCGCGATCGCGAACGGCGACCCACCACCGCTCAATAGAACCAGTGCCGTGCAGACGAGGCTTCCGCCGAGGCATCCTTGGCCCAACCGGTTCCGTTGGGGACGGGGCGTCTTGCGACGCTCGGCGCCAACCGGCTCGTCGACGAGAGCTGCGTCCGCGACCAACGCTCCGCCGGCAATCGCGGCGAGCAATCCGCCCAAAAATGGAATGACTTCCATCCAGCTCATACTGCCATCCGGGTGCAAGAAAGGAGCCGTCCCACGAGCGCAAAAAGCGTTGCTACGCTCGCGGGTGCGCCTTGGTGTATACAGCTTTGAGACGCTCGACGCTGGTGTGCGTATAGATCTGAGTCGTGGAAATGGACGCGTGTCCGAGAAGCTCCTGCACCGCACGCAGATCGGCGCCGGCGTCGAGCAGATGCGTGGCGAACGTATGGCGAAGCGAGTGCACCGACAGTCCGGCATCCTCGTCGATCTGTCGCAATAGCGCGCCGACAATCGATTGGACCATGCGGACGCCTATACGGTTGCCGCCTTTTGACAGAAAAAGCGCCGAACGGTCGACGGCGCCCTCGAGGCCGCGGCGCAAGGCGTCGCGCTTGAGCTCGTAATTGCGCAGCGCTTGCACCGCGTGATCGCCTAACGGAATAATCCGCTCTTTGCGGCCCTTCCCGCGCACCTTCACCTGTTGCGATACGAGATCGAGATCGCGCAGATCGATGCCCGCGAGCTCGGACAGCCGCATGCCCGTCGAGTAAAACACCTCGAGGATCGCGAGGTTGCGGACATCGGTGAACCTCCCGCTCCAAGCCCGCGTCTCAGCCTGCTGAAACAACAGGTCGATCTGCGCGCGATCGAGATATCCTGGGAGACGTTTGTCGAGCTTGGGTGAGCCCACGCCGCGGGCGGGATTCGCGGTCACCTGCTCGTTGCGATGCATGAACCGGTACAAGCTGCGCACCGCCGACAAGGCCCGCGCGACCGAACGTTTCGAGAGGCCGCGTCGTGAGAGGTAACCCATGAAACCACGGATCGCGAGACGATCGATGCCCTCCCACGTCCATTCACGCGTCCCGTAGTAGGTCGCGAGGAATGCGACGAAGTCGTGGAGGTCGCGTCCGTACGCCCGTACTGTGTTAGGCGAATCGTTACGCTCTTTCTCGAGGTGCTCGAGAAAGTCCGCGACCTCGGTGGGGAGCGGCGACTCCGCCGCCGCGTCGCTCACGGCAGCACCGTGCTCGCGCTGGACTCCGCCCGCCACGCCTCGATCGCCGCCACGGCACGCTCGGCGAACAGTTCGCGCTTCCGGCGCTTGTCCCGCACCGGTTCGTCCAGCTGGTCCAACAACGCGAAGTTCGCGTTCATCGGCTGGAAGTGCTCCGGTCTCGCCTCCCGCAGATATCGGTACAGCGCGCCGATCATGGTCGTGGGCGGGGGCACGATCGGCTCGAGCCCTTCCGTTAGGCGCGCCAGGTTCAGTCCCGCGATGAGTCCGGTCGCCGTGCTCTCCGTATAACCTTCCACACCGGTGATCTGACCGGCGAACAGCACGCGTGCGTCGTCGCGCAGTGAGAGGTGGGTCGAAAGCGCGGCGGGCGTGTTCACGTACGAGTTCCGATGAATCGATCCGAACCGGAGAAACTCGGCGTTCTCGAGGCCGGGGATCATGCGGAATACCCGTTGTTGGTCGCCGGTCCGAAGACGCGTCTGAAAGCCAACCATGTTCCACATGCGCGCGCTGCGGTCTTCCTGTCGCAGCTGAACCACCGCGAATGGCTCACGCGATGTTCGTGGATCGCGGAGTCCCACCGGTTTGAGCGGACCGAATCGAAGCGTATCGCGGCCGCGACGAGCCATCTCCTCGATCGGCATGCACCCCTCGAAGTACGGCACCGCATCGAAATCGTGCGCGCTGTACTGATCCGCTGCGACGAGTTGGTCAATGAAATCAGAGTACTGCTGGCGGTCCAACGGACAGTTGAGATACGCGCCATCCGGCCCGGCATCGTGCATGGTTTCTTTGCCATACCGCGATGCGCGAAATGCGACGTCATGATCGATCGAGTCCCGATCGATGACCGGCGCGATCGCATCGTAGAAGGCGAGTGCATCGACGCCGAGTCGCGCACGAATGGCTTGGGCAAGTGCGTCCGACGTGAGGGGTCCCGTCGCGACGATGGCCGGCGTCGGAAGGTCCGTTACTTCCCGGCGCTCGATCGATATGCGCGGATGGGACGCAATGCGCTCGGTAACGGCGGCCGAGAAGACCTCGCGATCGACCGCCAACGCAGAGCCGCCGGGCACACGGGCCTGGTCGGCCGCCCATAAGATGAGTGAGCCAAGGCTCCGCATTTCACGCTTGAGGAGCCCGTGTGCGTTGGTCTCCTCCGTGCTCTTGAACGTGTTGGAGCACACGAGCTCGGCGAGCCGGTCGGTCTTGTGGGCAGGCGTGCCGACTACGGGTCGCATCTCGACGAGCGCGACATCGTGGCCGCGCTCGGCGAGCTGCCAAGCGGCTTCGGATCCCGCGAGGCCGCCGCCGACGACGGTGGTCATGGCCAGAAACTAACGCTGGCCGAGAGGGGCGGCGAGGTATCGCGGCTTAGCCTGCGGCGGCCGCCGGCTCCGCAACGGGCACCACGTCCCACTCGTTGCCACACTTGAGGCACTTCCGGTATTCGCCGCGCGCCTTCGTCGATTTCATTTCGGCGCCAACAAAACCGCACTCCGGACACTGCTCGAGCGTCGGCTTGTTCCACGCGACGAAATCGCAATTGGGATGGTTGACGCATCCGTAGAATGCGCGACCACCGCGCTTGGAACGCAGTTGAATGATGTCCCCACCGTCCTTCGGGCATTTCACGCCCGTCGGCAGTGCACGCGTACCGCGGCATTTCGGGAATCTGCTGCAGCCCAAGAACTCGCCCGATCGACCGTGGCGGATCACCATCCGGGCACCGCATTCGTGGCAGATCTGATCCGTTAGGACTGCTGGTTTGCGATCGCGGCCGAGTGGCTTGGTGTAGTCACAGTCGGGTCGGTTCTCGCACGCCAGGTAGGGACCGAAGATGCCGCCCTTCGGCACGAGGCGCCCGCCATCCTTCGGACAGCGTTCTTTTTCGATGACGGATAGATCGTGCGCGCGCGCGATGAGGTCCTCGATGTTCGCCTTGTCGAGCGACTGGGAGAATGGACCGTAGAACTCTTCGAGCACACGACGCCAGCCCATCTCGCCTTCTTCGATCTTGTCGAGCTCCCCTTCCATGTTCGACGTGAACGCAACGTTGAAGATGTCGGGGAACTGGTGGACCATGATCTTGGCGACGGTCTCGCCTAACGGTGTAGGCGTGAAGCGCCGCTGCTCGAGCGTCACGTAGTGACGGTCGGCGAGCACGGAGATGATGGATGCGTACGTCGACGGACGGCCGATACCCAGACGCTCGAGTTCCTTGACCAGACTCGCTTCGCTGAAGCGCGGTGGCGGCTCGGTGAAATGCTGATGCGGCGTGATTTCCCGCACGGGGACGCTCTCGTTGACCTCGAGCACAGGCAGCGCCTGTTCGTCCTCGAGCGCGCGGCCTTCCCCTTCCTCGTGCGTCTCGCGGTACAACGCGAGGAACCCGTCGAACTTGATGACGCTTCCAGTGGAGCGGAACAAGCACCGACCGAGGTCGAAATCGACGGTGGTCGTGTCGAAGACGGCCGGAGCCATCTGCGACGCCATGAAACGCTTCCACACGAGCTCATAGAGCTTGAATTGGTCGCTCGTCAGAAACTTGCGGACCTGATCCGGGCGACGCGATGGGTCCGTGGGCCGGACAGCTTCGTGTGCGTCCTGCGCGTTTGCCTGCTGCGCCTTCCCATACAGCTGTGGTCCGGCAGCGAGATGATCCTTGCCGAACAGCCCCGTTAGGACGTCGCGCGCCTGGAGCGCGGAGCTCTCGGCGACACGAGTGGAGTCGGTTCGCATGTACGTGATGAGGCCGACCGCGCCTTCTGGCCCGAGCTCGATGCCTTCGTACAGATCCTGCGCCACGCGCATCGTCCGCTTGGAGCCGAAGCCGAGTTTCTTGGCCGCTTCCTGCTGCATCGTGCTGGTCGTGAACGGCGCCGCGGAATTCTTTCGACGTTCGCGCCGGCGAACGTTCGTGACGGTGAACGTCTTGCGATTCTCGAGATCGGCAAGGATGGAGCGCGCGGCCTGTTCGCTCGAAATCTCGGGCTTCTTGCCGTCTAACTGGTGGAGCTTGGCTGTGAAGCGTTGCTCGTCCTTTTCGAGCAGCGCCTCGATGGACCAATACTCGACAGGCTTGAATGCCCGAATCTCGCGCTCGCGCTCGACGATCAGTCGCAGCGCAACCGTTTGCACGCGACCCGCGGACAGACCTTTCTTCACGGTCTTCCACAGCAGCGGACTGGCCTTGTAGCCGACGAGCCGGTCGAGGACGCGCCGAGCCTGTTGGGCTTCGACCTTTTTTTCATCGATCGACGTCGCGTTCTGGATCGCGTTCTGCACCGCATCGCGCGTGATCTCGTGGAACATCACCCGGCGGACCGGTGCCGCGCCTTTGTGCTTGATGGTTTCGGCGACGTGCCACGCGATGGCTTCGCCCTCGCGGTCCGGGTCGGTTGCAAGGAAGACGCGATCAGCCACCTTCGCGGCGCTCTTCAATTCAGCGAGCGTTTTTTCCTTGCCCGGCACGGTGACGTACGTCGGCTTGAAGCCGTGCTCGACGTCGATGCCTAACCCTTTCTCGGGCAAGTCGCGAACGTGCCCAACGGTCGCGCGAACGCGATACGAAGGACCGAGGTACTTGCCGATGGTCCGGGCCTTTGCGGGCGACTCGACAATCACGAGCGATTTGCCCGCGATGGTCGCCAGATCGAGGGGCTCTTCGACGGCCCCTCGCCGCGACGTTCGACGGCCGTTGCCACGAGCGCGCGATGCGCGCGGTGCCGCCTCAGCCACTGCTGATGCGCCGTTCGAAGATCGGCGCGTCGCTAGAGGCATCGTGCCCGCAGCTTCCTTTTTATTGTCTTTCTTCGCGCTTTGGCGCGTCTTCTTCGAAGTCTTCTTGGCAGCCATGGAATCAGTGTATGGTCACGTTTTCGCCGCCCAGGCCGTCGTCCATGTAGCCCGCGCCCTCCATCAGGACGCGCAAGTCGTCGAGGGCGATTCGGCCATCGATCTGGCTGAGAGCCCGCTCGATGACATGTTCGAGCTCCACGGCGTTGAGCATGCCGGCGCCGCTCATCGATATGAGGTGCCCCCAGGCGTCGGGGGTGAAGCGGCCCCGTTCATGAGGCCCGAGCACGCGAAAAGTCATTGTTCGTTGTACCGGATCCGAGACCTCTCCGCCAAACGATCAAGCAAGATCGGGGCAGTGACCGGGTGATACCGTGTCGAAATCCAGCGAGCCGGATCTTCTTGTTGCGAGGACAGAATCGCGGGTACTCGATCTGTCCTGGCGCTATACACGCGATCCAGCGGATGGGTCGACGAGGTGAGCGATTTGTAGTGCAAGTGATTCAACATCAACGAGATCGGTGTCAATTGCGAAATCGGCCTGGCGATAGGCCGGCTCTCGTTGCTCAGCGAGCCGTCGTAGAACATCCACCGGCTCAGGAGCCTCCAAGAGTGGCCGCGACTTGCGACCCGCCCCCATCCTTAGTATTGCGACTTCGGGGGTGACCCGGAGGTAAATCATACGCGCCGGGGGGCGCAATAGTGCCAGAGCCCCTGGAACAGTAACCCAACCACCTCCCGGTGCCAAAATGGCACCTTCCGATTTAGCGAGCTCTTGTGTGAGAGCGAGCTCCAGACTTCGGAAATACGGCTCCCCGCGGCTGCGAAATATCTCGGCGATCGCCGTACCGGTTCGCCGCTCGAGCTCCTCGTCGAAGTCCAGAAACGGCCGCCGCAGCCGCGAAGCCACCCTCCGCCCGACCGACGATTTACCGGCTCCCGGCAACCCGACGAGAATAACGTGGGCGATCACCGGCTGGCTCAGGAGACGGTGGCCACGCTTCGTTGGCTCATGCCGTCGGCCTCGTGATACGCGAGCCAATGGCCGCCACATACCCATCGTAGTTGCGTCGTACCTCGCCTAACGAATCCCCCCCGAACTTCTCGAGCACGGCCTGCGCGAGCACGAAGGCCGCCATGCCTTCCGCGATCACGCCCATCGCGGGCACTGCGGTGACGTCCGAGCGCTCCGCGACGGCCTGCGCGCGCTCGCCGGTCGCGACGTCGATGGTTTGCAGCGGCCGCATCAGCGTGCTGATCGGCTTCATCCCGACGCGGATGACTAACGGCTCGCCGGTCGTGATGCCTCCCTCCAGCCCGCCGGCGCGGTTCGTCAGACGGTGCACGTTGCCCGTCCTCGGAAGCCCCGGCGGCGACGCCATCTCGATCTCATCGTGCGACTCGGCACCGGTGCGATGCGCGGTCTCGAAGCCCAGGCCGATCTCGACGGCCTTCACCGCCGGGATCGACATCATCGCGCCGGCGAGCCGTCCGTCGAGTTTCCTATCCCACGAGATGTGCGAGCCCAGTCCCACCGGAATCCCATCGCATACGACCTCACAGATCCCGCCGAGCGTATTCCCTTCGCGTTTCACCGCATCGATGCGCTCGATCATCCGATCGGCTGCTGACGGATCGAGGGTGCGCAGCGGTGATTGATCGGCCACAGCATTGATGTCATCGGGAAACGGGTCTGGACGCTGGGCATCGATGCCGCCCAAGTGCACGACGTGACTGGCAATGCGAACGCCGAACTCGCGCAGGAAAATGCGACAGATTGCTCCCGCCGCAACGCGGGCCGTGGTCTCTCGCGCGGAAGCGCGCTCGAGAATGTCGCGTGCATCGGTGCGGTCGTACTTGAGCATGCCCGACAAGTCGGCATGACCAGGACGGGGCCTCGTGACAACTCGCTTCCTTGGCGCAGGATCACCATCGCGCAGCGCGGGATCCATGATCTCCTGCCAATTCTTCCAATCGCGGTTCGTAATGAGCATCGCGATCGGGGAGCCAATCGTCGCGCCGGCTCGCACGCCAGACAGAATGTCTGCGGCGTCCTTCTCGATCTGCATGCGTCGGCCGCGGCCGTAGCCCTGCTGCCGGCGCGCGAGATCGACGTTGATATCGTCAGCGGAAATTGAAAGGCCGGCGGGCATGCCCTCGAGAATGCAGACGAGAGCGGGCCCGTGAGACTCGCCGGCGGTTGTAAAGCGAAGGAGCGGCAAGAGAGGGCGCGGCTAACGGAGCGTCGGCGTGGCGTGTTGTCGCGGCGAATCGTGCGAGAGCGCCGACCAAAGAAAAAGGCGTGGCAGCACCGAATGCTACCACGCCTCCGTGTTTTCGCGCAATCAACTGGGCCGCTGCGCCATCACACCTCGGCCACGCCCATTGCGATCGGATCGCTGTAGATCGCGGCGACCGACCTCAAGTACCCTCTAGTTCTGCGGGCAGTTCGCGAGGAGCTGCGCTTGGGTGACCGTCGCGATCACGACACCGAATTGCGTCGCGCCGACAACGATGACGTTGCCAGCCGCATCCTTCCCCGCCCTGATCGGGCCAATGATCGGATCTCTCGTGGGAAGGATCATGCACCGATTGAATCGGTACGTGTCGTAGACCTCAATTTGCGGCGACGACGAGGCCGCAAAACTGAGTCGCGTCCCCGGCGCCGACGACTTAATACCAGTATTGTCCGGCTGGAAATCAAATCCGGCGTTCCCGGCCGACGTTTGCAGCAACCCTTGCAGTCGAAGCGTTTGGTCGATGATGTAGGTGGAGTCGCCCCGGATTGCCGCCAAAGCACCGTCGAAGTTGATAGCAGCGCTTCCGACGCGCGCGAACGAGTTGGCAATGAAGTCGGAGACCTCGACCGCAGGCGATATCCCATTGTCGACTGCGGGGACGGGCGCAGTGAAGGTGCCGAACTTGTTGGTAAACGTGGTTTGGAATCCGGCGCTGTCATCGTAGATGATCGCGCGGCTTCCCTGCACGGCTCCGCCTTCGCCGATCACGGCTCGGCGGAAGTTGCCCGAGTTGCGGACGAAGGTCGTGTCGCGGAACGCCAGGTTAGCGATCTGCACGACGATGGAATAGCCGACCGTATCCGAGAGTGAACCGAACTGACGGAACGGCACGAGTGCGGTGTCGGCTCCGACACCCTGAGCCGCGTGGCGGTCGATTTCGAGCGTGTCGCTTCGCCCATCCGATTGACCCATCGCCTGCTCGAAGAAGAAGTGCGACGTGTGCTTGGTCAAATTCTCCCAACGAACAGTGCCCTGGTTCTGGAACGGCACCGTCTGTCCGGCCGTTGGCGTCGTCGAGTAGAGGAGCACGACGTCGCCGCAGGGCGCGACACCCGAGGCCGGACCCAAGCAGGTTGCAGCGAGGAACTGCGGGCGCTCGCTGAAATTGTGCAGTGTCTTGTTCTCGATAACTGCTCCCGTTGTCTTCGATGTTGTAGACGTGACTGTGAAGACATCGATCTCCGGAAGCGGATAACGGAATACCTCTTGGTCCGCGTTACCCTGCACGTTCACATAGCTGATGTTCGTACCGCCTGAATTGGCGACGAGGATTGTGTCGCCCATCGTGCCGTCACGGTTCGCCGGCCAGGCAGCCAGGCCCCACGGGCGCGATCCGACAGGAATCGGCGCCTGGAACGCGGAGTCGGTGAGGTCGAAGACTTCGAGCTCGTTCTTCTCGATATTGCTCAGGTACAGTCGGTCAGTCGGTTTGTGGAACAACGCGTCCGCAATGACGCCGCCGTTAGGCAGGTTGCGCGTTAGGCCGGCAACTACGGTAACCGTGTCGCCACGTTGCGTGACGTTGTCACTGAGCAGCGCATAGGCCCGCGTGCCGCTATTGTTGCGCGCGAATCCAAAGACCTGCACTTGCTTCGGGAAGGTCGTGATGTTGAGACCAAGCCTGAAGGTGTGCAGCGACGAGCTCACATTCCCCGCTACCTGGAACGAATCCGCCGCGAAGAACGTGTTCGGGTCGCTCGGCAGATTGCGCACTTCGTACCCGAGCCAGCGAATGCCGCTGCGATCGTGAGCGCTGACGTGCATCGTATCGGTCACTTCGATGCGCGGCGTGATTCCGAAATCCACGACCGGAATGCTGTTGCCGGACGCCGAGTTGGAAACCACCACGTTGACTGGGACGCCGAGGACTCGCCGCTTGAGCGAATCCATTAGGAATGGCGTGAGCGTCAGAGTTCCCGTTGTGGCACCGACCAAACTCAGGGAGGTGTCGACACCGACGGAGTCCTTGAGCGGTGAGTTGAAGAGCACCGAATCGGTGACCGGCGACGAGAACACGCCGCTGGCGATGAAGCCGAGCGCTTTCACCAAGCTTGGACTCTTGCCGCTGAGCGAGACAGCCATCGTGAAGCCGACGACGGCGGTATCCGTCGACTTCGGATTCGTAATGATCGCGACCGACGGCGACTGATTGCCGGTGCCAATGAACGCGGTGTCAGGCCTTGACACGTTGTGCGCGCCATCGATCGCCGATGCGATGACCGTGACGGTCGTACCGGGCGGAACGGTCGACGGCACTGGAACGCTGTACGGCAGCGTCACGTTGGTCACGGCGCTGGTGAACGTCGTGTCGAACACGCCGCTGATACCAGGTCCGGCGACACTCACGCGCACATTGAGCAAGCCGAGATTGTCGGTTGCGACGACGTTGAATGCGACGACCGAGTCCGACGATGGCGTCGCTGCCGTCACGGTGGCGACAGGCGGTGTGGTGTCGGCGATGACGCCGCCACCGGCACCATTGCCTTCGACGCAGGCCGCGGCGAACACGATTGCGGCCAGCGCAAGGACACCGCCTGCGAGGCGGCCCGCGTGCGCCGGCATGGCGGCGCACGCGAGGTGAGAAGTGCGCGCCAGGCGCGCCAGGGTCCGCGTCATAGGTCGCTCTCGCTCAGCGGTCGCCGCCGCCGGGTGCGCCGAGGGCGTCACCGTCGTCGACGATGTGTGGGGTGACGAGGATCAGGAGATCCGTCTTGTCTTCCTGGGTCCGCGTCTCACCGAACAGCTTGCCGATGAATGGGAGATCGACCAGGAGCGGAATGCCGGACTTGGACTGCTGGACCTGCGTGGTCGTTAGGCCGCCAATGACCGCGGTCTCGCCATCGCCCACCAGCAGCTCGTTGTCCGCGCTCTGCTTGAGGAACGTGTAGCCGAGGTCCGACGCCGCCGGCTGGAGCTGCGAGCGCTCCGCGTGCAGCGTCATGAGGATCTTGCGGTTGTTGGTGATGTGCGGCGTCACCTTGAGGATGATACCGGTCTCCTTGAATTGCACCGTCGCACGCGGCGCAGTGGCCCCACCCGTCCCGCCCTGGCTGAGCGACCCGAGGTCGATGATACGAATTGGCGTCTCCTGACCGGAGAGGATCTGCGCCTCGCGGTTGTCGAGCGTGACGATGCTCGGCTCCGCTTCGACGTCCGAGAGACGGACTTCCTGCAAACCGTCGAGGAAGGCGGTGAGGTTGAACTTGCCTAACGCAGTGGAGAAAATGAGGGACAACGCCGGGTCGACCACTCGCTGCGTGGCGTTCGAGATCGCCGCGAGCGAGTTGCCGCCGATGTTGATCACGTTGGTGTTCGATGGGAATGGCGTGCCGACGACGGCGTCGGGCACACCATCACCGTTCGAGTCGATCGGCTTGAAGGTGCTCGGATCCGTGCGCTGGACGAGCTTGTTGAAGAACGTGCCGTTGTCGCCCAGGTCATAGCTCACGCCGATGTCCTGGATGTTCGTGCGATCGACGAGAATGATCTTGGTCTTGATCGACACCTGCGGCGTGCGGACGTCGAGGTCCTTCACGTAGCTGGCGATCTCCTCGAGACGCGACGGGACATCGGTCACGAGCAAGCGGTTCGTGCCGGAATCCGCGGTCACGTCGCCGCGCACCTTGCACTCCGTACTGCTGGTTGCGCCGTTCGGGCCGGCCGCGCCAGGGGGGCAATCCTTGGAGAGCAGGCTCTTCACGGTCGAAACGAGCGAGCTCGCACGAGCATAGTTCACCGAAATGATGCGGGTCTGCACCGGTTCGGTGGCTTGCTGTTTGGCAATGTTCTCGTAGCTGTCGACGGAAATGATTCCGTCGGCGTCTTCCTTGGCGGCATAGCCCTGCGACGACAAGATCGCGCGTAAGGCGACGTCCCAGGGTTGGTCGCGAACTTCCGCTGACACCGTACCACTGACGCCCTTGCCGGCGACAATCGTGCGGCCGGAGAAGACGGCGAAGCCCGCGATCACGTCCTTGATGTCGGTGTCCTGATAGGTGACGGTGATCCTGGGCTGCGATGACATCGCCGTCGAGGCATCGTGCGATGTGAGCTTCACCGTGGTATGACGCGGCGTATCGGTGGCGACATCCGACGGCGCGGCGTCCGCAGCCGCATCGAAGGCGTCGCCGTTGCCCGCCGACGACGCGCGCCATGCGGTGAACGAGGCTTTCGACGTGCCGTTCGGATCGAGCACGACGTGCACTTCGTTCAACGTGCGGTTGACGGTGTACGTGTGCTGTCCGTCGAGATCGATCACCAGACGCACGATGTTGTCGCGGTACTGTGCGACGCGCACGTTGGTGATGCCGCCGCGCGCGACGCGATCGTACATGCGACCCATCGTGGTGAGCTTGGCGCCGCGCAGGTCGAGGACGATGCGGGGCGGACTGGCCAGCGAGAAATCATCGATGTCGACCGAGCCGTCGACGGCGAGGACGACCTCGGCGCGCCCGGCCGCCGGCACGACGCTCAGGGACGTCACCTCACCGCCGCCTAACTTGCCAACCGTCGCGGCGCGGGCGACGGGCGCCTGCGCAGCGAGCGCGGCGAACGTCATTCCGATCAGCGCACAGACCCGCCTCATTGCGACCTCGCTCTCGTGGAATCGTTGAGCGCCAGCGTTTCTTGCCGGCTGTATCCGAATTCTTCCAGGGTGAACGTGACGGACTTGAGGTCGATGCGCGCCACGCGCATCCGGCCTAACGTCTGCCCCGTTTTGACGCGGTACTGCTCCTTCGTCGACACGTCGCGCAGAATGGCGACGGAATGACCAGCGGGATCGTAGATCACGACCACGAGCCGCAGGTCGGACACCATCGGCCGGAGCTCGCCCGACGCAATCAACGACACGAACGGATCGCGGCGGCCATCAGGGTTGTACGTGAACGATTCTCGCATGAGTCCGATTTCGTTCTTTCCGCCACGCTCGGAGATCGACGTCGTTCCATCCCCGTTCGGGCCTTGCGCGGTGACCGTGACCGTGTCGCGACCCTTTCGGGCAGCGGCGT
>JACZCX010128838.1_pt1 | contig 21373 bp, 24 predicted proteins | sample 8641831 | NCBI WGS metagenome assembly JACZCX01 (sample SAMN15324608, study PRJNA640507) | soil metagenome | isolation source: intercropping sugarcane | place: China: Luxin town, Laibin City, Guangxi Province | collected 2019-07-25 | depth 10cm m
CCGCCGGGATCGGCCCGCCGCCGGGAGCCACGGAGGATGACGGCCCGAACTTGAGCGAGGGCGCCCGCCGGGCGATCGCGGCTTGGACGCCTGAGAGCGCCGAGCCGGCGCCGCCCGCGCCGGCGCCGGGCCGGAAGCGCGTCAGCGTCAACGGGTAGGTGCGCGTAGTCATTAGCGTATGTCGTGACACGTTACGCAGGATCCCCTTACTCTCGTTGGGGTCTTGGCGAAACTTCACCTGCCGTCACTGATCCGAATGCACCCCGGGCACGCCCGGATGCGTCGGCGCTCGCCGCGGCAGGTGCCGGGGATTCGACCGAGCTTGGCGCGCGAGTTCGAGTACCGCGCCGCCCTTCGCCCGATCGTCGAGCACTTGGACGGCGCGGGTACCGCGCTCGCTGAAGCGGTCCGCGGCGAGTGGAGCCGCGCCAGCGACGCCGGGATCGTCGCCGCCGACGGTCGTCCCGCCAGCGCGGGCCGTTTCGAGGAGCAGGTGCGCCGCGCTGCCGCCGCATTCGGAGATGTCGGCGCCACCGCTCGCCGCTTGGCGTGGGCGGCGGCGCAGCGCGAATTCGAGGACGTCGACGACCGGTTGGCCAAGACGCTGCTCCATTCGGTGAGCGTCGACATCAAGCCGTTGCTGACGCACGACCGCGACACCGCGGCCGCGATGGGCCGCGCGGTCTCCGCCAACGTCGACTTGATCCAGTCGATCCCGCAGCAGTATTTCGCTGAGTTGCGGAATCTGCTGGCGGTCTCGTTCCATGACGGCGTGCGATGGGAAGGTCTGGTCGACCGGATCCACGCGCTCGGTCACACGACGCTCAGCCGATCCCGCCTGATCGCGCGCGACCAGGTCGGCAAGATGAACGCCGATTTCAATCGCGTGCGCCAGACGTCGATCGGGATCGCCGAGTACCGGTGGCGCGGCGTCGAGGACGTGCGGGAGCGAACCTCGCACCGAGCCATGGAGGGACGCCGCATCCGATGGAACGCGCCGCCGTTGGTTGACGGCGAGCGCGTGCACGCGGGTGAGGCGATCCAGTGCAGGTGTTGGGGAGACCCGCTTGTGTTCGTCGACGAGATCGGCGAGCCGGAGAGGTGGGCGGCCTGATGGCGACGGTCACCGTGTACGACCGCGTGAAGATCACATCGCGAACCGTCACGCCCGAGGGTTACATGAAGGCCCCGGCACGGATCTCGGTGGCGGGTAACGTGCAGCGGTACAGCGCGCGTGAGCTCGGCCTCGACGGCGAGGGCATGGACGCCAACCGCATGGTGGCGCTCTACCGCCCGCGCGACGAGGTGTTCGCGCCAGACGCGATCGCCAGCTTCGAGGGGAAGCCGGTCACCTTCCACCATCCTCCCGAGCCGGTCACTTCGGACAATTGGAAGAAGTACAGCGTTGGCGACGCGCACGGCGTCCACCCTGAAGGCGACGGCGTGCACGCGAGCCTGATCATTCGGGACGCCAACGCTGTCAAAGGGGTTACGGACGGGACGTGCGAGATGTCGAACGGGTACTCGTTCGAACTCGACATGACCCCGGGCGTCGCCCCGAGCGGCGCTGCGTACGATGGCGTGCAGCGGAAGCTCCGCGGCAACCACATCGCGATCGTCGACATGGCCCGCGGCGGCCGCACCTGCCGCATCGGCGACGAAGACACGACCACCACCACTGAAACGAGCAAGGAGAGGCACATGGCCACGCGCAAGATCGTCATCGACACCGTCACGTTCGACCTCGAGGACGCTCAGGCGACCTTGCTGGAGCGGATCGACGCCGACCACAAGACCAAGTTGAAGGGCGCCAGCGACGCGGCCGCAACGGCCGTCACCCGCGCCGAAACCGCCGAGCGCGCCTTGACCGAGGAGCGCGAGAAGTCGGCGAAGTTGGTGGCCGACCACGCCAAGGCGTTGGAGGAGGCCCAGAAGAAGATCCCGACCGAGGCCCAGATCCAGGCCATGGTCGACGAGAAGCGCCAGCAGGCCACCGACGCTCAGATCGAGGCGCTCGGAGAGGAGCGGGCCCAGGTGATCGCGGCCGCGACGAAGATGTCTCCGGGCATCGTCACCGCCAAGGTGCCGGTCGCGAAGATCCGCCAGGCTGCGCTGGCCGCCATCTTGGCGGGCGACACCGCATTGAAGGCGGTCGTCTCGGCCGGGCTCGGCGGCCTCGCGCCTGACAAGGCAGACGCCGGTCTGGTCAAGGCGGTGTTCGCGATGGCCGACGCCGCCATCCCCGCTGCGCATGCCACCACCGACGCCAGCGACGGTGACCGCGACGCCTTGGACGCGGAGCGCGCGCGCGCCAACTTGGGCCGCGGCCTCAACCTGATGGGGGCCGGGGAGCCGGACAGCGGGTCGGGCGGTGGACCGGTGCGCTCCGCGATGGACGTGCAGCGGTACCGCGAGGCGAACGGCGGGAAGCTGCCGGCGTGGGCCGCCCAGAAGCAGTGACGAACCATGGCGCGGGCGGCTGACCGACGCGGTCGGCCGCTCCGCCATCACCAACAGACCAGAACCAGACCACTAAAAAAGCGCACGAGGAGACGGACACCATGGGAGCACCTACGTTGGATACGGTCGGCAGCAACACGTTCACCGTCGGGTTCGCCGGCCAGATCGCGTGGGATCTGGACGACGCCGTCACCGAGAACGTCAACAACGAGAACGCCACGGCGATCGAGTTCGGCGCTCCCGTCTGCGTCGGAACGACTGGCTACACGCCCGGCGGGATCGCGAACGGACGACCGGCCGTATCGGGCGGAAAGCCGATGGGCCTCGCCGTACGCCAGGACTCCGAGGCGAACGCCGCGCAGGTCGCCGGCACGACCGCGGTGGTCAACTACGCGCAGAACAAGACCATGTCGGTCCTGAAGCGGGGCTACATGTGGTGCACCGCCGCCGAGAACGTCGCCGCCGAGGACGACCTCTGCGCGATCGTGTCGGGCAACGGGGTCGGAAGCATCCAGACCGGCGCCGCCGACGGGACCACGCGGCTGGCCTTCCAGACCGCGACCACCGGCATGGCGAAGTGGAAGCAGACGGTGACCTCCGGGAACGTGGGTCTCGTCAGCATCAACTTGGTGTAACGGGCGGCCGTAACTCCTTACTTCCTCACCAAAAGGACGAAAGACATGCAGATCCAGCAGCAGAAGATGCGGACGTTCACGGTGCTCGACCGCTCGCCGGAGATCATTCCCGGCGTCTTCGACGACGCCGGGGACGGCCTCGTGAAGTTCAAGGTCCCGCAGTCCCGCGTGGACGTGTGGCGCAACTTCATGCGCACGAACGTGCACGAGTTCGTGAGCGACCAGTTCCGCAACACCATGGGCTACAACATGTGGGGCGGCGGCGCCTGCGCGGGCAAGTTCGCCGGCGACACCGGCGAGGCTGAGTCGTTTGCGATCGGGCAACTCACCTACCTCGAGCAGAAGGCGCTCGCACGCTGGTACACGCCGCGCCGGTACCAGGAGATCTTGGGCGCGTGCATCAGCTATGAGGCTGGCCCGTGGGCGAAGTCGATCAACTACAAGATCGAGGACATGGTGGGCGTCGGGCAGCGGATCGCCCCGAACACCAGCAACATCCCCGAGGTCGACGTCGCGTACGCGCTGAAGAACATCGCGGTCGAGTTCGGCGGGTTGGCCTACAGCTACACCGTCGAGGACCTCGTCACGTCCGCGTACCTCGGCCAGCCGTTGCCGGAGAGCAAGCAGCGCGCCGCCGTCGAGGCGTACTACAACCACATGAACACCGTGGCGTTGCTGGGCGAGGTCCAGTTCCAGGGGTTCTATAAGAACTCCAACGTCACCGCGGCGAACCGCGCCAGCGGCTCCGTGTGGGACGCGGCGACCCCGTCGACCATCATCTCCGATGTCAACGTGGCGCGGTCCGCCTACCTGACCGCGACGCAGGGACACGACGAGCCGAGGATGATGATCGTCCCCCTGAGCACGAGCATCGTGCTCGACCAGCCGATGGCGACCGCCAACGCCAGCAACGTCTCGATCAAGACGTACATCGAGCAGAACTACAAGCTCAAGGTCATGACGGATTACCTGCTCGAGACGGCCGCTTCGGGCAGCGCGAAGCGCGTGGTGTTCAGCAACCCGACGCCCGACAACAACATCCTGCACATCCCGCAGTCGATCGTCTTCCGGCCCCCGCAGTTCTCGGACCTGAAGATCATGGTCCCCGCGTACTACAAGTACGCCGGCCACGAACAGCGCCGCATTCAGACGACGCGTTACATGGACGCGGTCTGAGCGCAGGGCGGCAGGGGCCGAGGAAGAGGAATAGGCGAAGCGTGGGACAGGCGCGGCCACGGGGCGGCGCCGGTCCTTAACCAAGGATCGGAAGGAAAGGACGACCATGGCACTGAAGCGAATTGAGAACCGCGGCCCCGGGCAGCGAGAGATCCATTGGGCCGACCGCAGCGACGAGAAGGCGAAGAGCAAGCTGTACGCGTTCCCGCGCGCCACCACCGATTCGGTGGACGGCAAGGTCACGCCGGGATTCCTGATGGTGGACGAGAAGATCGTTTCCCAGTGGTTGGACCCCGGGAACGACCCGCACGTGGCGTCGCTCTTCGACGAGAAGACCGGCGACCTCGTGGTGGCCGACGCCAAGCCGGCGGCCGACGACGGGAAGGCCGAGCAGAAGCCGCTCCCCCCGAAGAAGTAACGCCAAGCCCAACCGGTGACGCCATCCGACTTCAGAGCCATCTTCCCGGAGTTCGCGGACACCACGGTGTACACGGACTCCGCGATCAGCGCCCAGATGGCGATGGCGGACGCATACACCGACCCGACGACGTGGGACGTCTTTTACACGGAGGGGGTCGCGAACTTCGTCGCGCACCGGTTGGCGATGGGGGCTCTCCGGGCCGCGGCCGCTGCAGGCGGCGCGATCCCGGGGTTGTCGTACGACGCGACGTACAAGATGGTCGGCAGCGCGACCGTCATGTACGACGCGGTGATGATCAGGGCGAAGGCGCAGGACGAGTTCATGTACACCACATACGGTCAGAAGTTCGCGCAGCTCGCGCGGCGCTTGGGGACGGGAGCCCTGACGCTGCCATGAGCACGCGCGCGCGCGTCGTGGTGGACACGAGGCTCGAGGGACTGCGCAGGCTCGGCGATCGCGCGGCCGCGCTCGGTCGGGAGCGCGTCCTCATCGGCATCCCGGCCGGCGCCGTCGAGCCAGACGGCACGTCCAGCGCACAGGTCGGGGCGTGGATGGAGTACGGCGTACCATCGCGCGGGATCCCGGAGCGCCCTTGGTTGTCGACGGGGATCCGGAACGGGATGCCGTATTTCAAGAAGGTCAACACGGCGAGCCTGCGGCGCGTTATGGACGGTACGGCGACCGTACAGATCGCGCTCGACACGCTGGGCGTGGCGGCGGTGGCCGAGGTGAAGCACGGGATCGTGGTCGGCCCGTGGGCGCCAAACGCGCCCGCCACCGTGGCCAGGAAGGGCAGCGACAAGCCGCTGGTCGACACCACGGCCATGCTCAACAGCGTCACGCACGTCGTGGAGCCGGTCGCGGGCGGGGGTGGATGATGCTCGACGTATCGATCCTCATGAGCGACCCCGACTTCCGGCAGCCGTTCCAGATCCTGCGCGCGGGCCCCGCCGTGCTGGACGCGAGCGGCCTGCTGCAGGACCCAGGGTACGCGACGATCCAGTTCGCGGGCGTTGTACAGCCGGCGAGCCCGGCCGACTTGGACGTGCTGCCTGAGGGGACCAACTTGAAGGGCGTCATCTCGGTCTGGGCGGCGCAGGAGCTTCGCTGCGACGACGGCGACGGCAGACTATCCGACGTCGTGGTTTGGAATGGCCAGCGGTACCGTGGGATCAAGGTCGAGGACCGCAGCCGTGACGGCGGGTATTACCGCCTGTTCGCGCAGGAGTACAACCCGTGAGCGGCGCGGCCGGCTTCGCGTGGGGCGGCGCGTGGGGATCCGACCCCGGGTCGTCATCGGACCTGCCGGGCGTCGCGCTCCTGCCGGGCAACGCGTGGCAGTACGGGTGGGCGACGCTTTGGGGAGCGACGTCAGACGAGAGCACGCCGCCGCAGGGCGAGACGGCCGAGGAGGCGCTGCACCGCGCGCTGAGGTTCGTGGTGCGATCGGCGATGGGAATGCCTCCGGGCAGCGTCCGGCCGGCGAACCAGATGTCGCCGACCGGCGCCGTCACCGACGAGTACGCGACAGTCATGATCACCGGCAAGAGGGACGTGGCGCTGACGAAGTCCGTGATAGGGCAGGCGAACGACGCGCCGGCGCCTTCCGACCAACGCTTCGTAGAGGTGCTCGACACGCTCTCCGAAGTTGACGCGTCGATCCAGTTCTTCAAGAGCGCCAAGGCCGACGGGGCCGGGCAGCCCATGTGGTCGCTGGCCGGGTTCGGCCGAGCGATGCGGCTCCCGCTGCGCCTGCGCTTCGACCGCGTCGCCGCGATCATGCGCGCCATGAACATCGCCTTGATCGACTGCGGTCCGGCCCGCGACCTCTCCGAGATCGTGAACGGGGCTTGGCAGTCGCGCGGCCAGGTCGACGCGTCGTTTTACATGGTGTCGCGCGAGGTCGACGCCGCCGAGATCATCACGTCCGCCGAGATCGACGGGCAGTACGAGGGCCCGGGACAGCCACCACGAAACATCGGAACCATCGAGGTAACCACATGAGCCTTTCCATCGACGCGATCGTCCCGCTCACCCTGCTCGTATCGCCGAACCCGGCCAGCGCGCCGGGCTTCAACATCGGTCTCCTGATCGGGTCGAACGCGCTCCCGCTCGAGCAGCGGATCAAGTCGTACACCCGCATCACGGACGTTGCCGTCGACTTCGCCTCGAACACGCCCGAGTACCAGTTCGCACAGCGTTTCTTCGGCCAGTCGCCAGCGCCGCAGAAGCTGCTGATCGGCAACCGCTTCACGGCCGCCCAGGCTGGCCGCCTGCGCGGTGGGTCCGGCCTGAGCGCCGTGGTCGGGAATTACACGGGGATCACCAACGGCGGCTTCGACGTCACGGTGAACGGCACGCTGATCCAGGTCACCGGCTTGAACTTGTCCGCCGCCGGGTCGATGGCGGCGATCGCGACGGCCATCCAGACGAAGCTCAACGCGGGACTCGCCGGCACCACCTGCACGTGGGATCCGGTCGGCCAGAAGTTCGTGATCACGAGCCCGACGACCGGCACCGCATCGATCGTGGGGCTCGCCGTCACCCCGACCGGCGGCGGCGCGCCGACCGACAACTCGGCGACGTTCGGGTTCACCCAGGCGTCTGGCGCGATCTCCGTTCCCGGCATCGCCGCGGAGTCCATGACCGACACGTGGAACGCATCGAAGCGTTTCGACGCCGAGTGGTACGGCATGGCCCTGACGTCGACCGCCTCGACCCAGGACAACAAGGACTCCATGGCGTACGCGGAGAGCACCAGCGCGATGTTCTTCTGCACCACCATGGACCCGAACACGAAGTTGTCCGTCTCGACGACCGACTTGGGGTACTACGCGAGCAACCTCGGGTACAACAACACGACCGTCCAGTACAGCTCCACCGATCCGAACGCGGTGGCGCTGCTGATGGCGCGTATGTTCGTGGTGGACTACTCGCAGCCGAACAGCACCATCACGGCGAAGTTCAAGCAGGAGCCGGGAATCGCACCGGAACCCTTGCAGCAGAGCGACGTCGACGCGCTCACCGCGAAGCACGTCAACTACTACGTCGCGCGCGGCGCCCAAGGGGGCGGATCGCTGGTGATGATCGAGGAGGGCGTGGTCGCCTCCGGGCGCTTCCTCGACGAGGTGATCAACCTCGCGTGGCTGCACGCGCAGGTGCAGACCGACGTGTTCAACTTCCTCGCGACGCGCGTCACCAAGGTCCCGCAGACCGACGCGGGCGTGGCGATGATTGTGCAGCAGATCGAGAAGTCGCTCTCCAAGGGCGTGACGAACGGCTTCTTGGCCGAGCAGATCTGGAACGGTGACGGCTTCGGCTCCCTGAAGAACGGCGACCTCGTGCGCGGCGGGTTCTACGTGTACGGCGCGCCGGTCTCGTCGCAGTCGCTGTCCGATCGGGCCGCGCGAAAGTCGCCGCCCATCCAGTTCGCGATCACCGGCGCCGGAGCGATCCACTCGGTGCCCATCACCGGCATCTTCCAGCGCTAAAGGTAGAAGGAGACCACGCCAATGGCAGACGAGTCTTTGCTTGTCCCGCAGGTTTACGGCTTCCAGAACATCAACGTGATCGTGGAGGGCGTCCCCCTGCTGGACTTCGCTCCGGGCGACGACGTCGTCAAGTGCGAGTTCAAGGAGGACCAGGCCAGCGACGAGGTCGGGGCCGACGGTAACATGATGATCGTCATCACCGCCGACCGCAGCGGGATCATCACGGTCAAGCTCCAGCAGGCGTCGCGCTCGAACCCGTACCTCATGGGCCTCGCCATCGCGCAGGGGGCCATGCTCCCGACCGCGGGGCGGCTGGCGATCAAGATGCAGGACGCCATGCGCCAGGACATCGGCCAGGGAACGTTCGGCTATCTGGTGAAGCCGGCTGACATGGTGCGCGGGGCGAAGGCCAACGCGGTGGAGTGGAAGTTCCGCACCCAGCGGTTGGACATGTTCTTGGGGCTCGTGACCTCGTAGTACCATCGTAGGCATGCCGATGCCCCACCCCAGGTCCACGTCCGGCGACAGCGCACCCACCGAGATCATCGGCGGCCGCCAGTTCGCGTTCGCCAAGTACCCTGCCGACGAGTCGGCCGAGCTCGAAGTGCAGCTCATCTCCTACTGCGGCGAGGCGCTCCCCAAGGCGATGGGCGCCATGGGGGCATCGGAGGAGGAGCAGCAGGCGGCCACGCTGTCGGCGATCGCCCTCTTGGCGAAGGCACTCCGCGCGGAGGGCAAGGGCGCCACGACCGCGCTGTTCAAGTACGTGTTCAGCTACACGTTCACGGACGTCGACGGCAAGGGGCGCCCGGTAACGATGGAGGACTTCTACGGGCGCTCGGCCGAGGAGAAGTGGACCGTCCTCTGGGCGTCGCTGAAGGTGAACTACCAAAGTTTTTTCGACGCCATCCGGTCGCGTTTGAAGGCGGCCGGGGAGAAGCCGACGAGATCCTCGTAGACCCGGTACCGTCGCCGAACGGCGTCAACCATTACATCTGGCTCCCGGTGCTCGAGGGGAAGTGCAAGCGAGAAGACCTTTCCTCTTTTACATGGAGCCGAGAGAAGATGCGCGGACCTTGGACGATCGACGACCTCGCGGACTACCACGAGGCGAGGCGCGTCCAGGAGGAGTACGAGCGCCGTTACGCGGTTGAGCGCGAGCGCGTCATGAAGGCGCGGCAGAGGGACGGGTGATGGGCGGCGTGATCGATCGCTTCTTCATGTCTTTGGGATTCGTTCCCGAGACGTCAGGGCTAAACGCGTTCAGGCGCGAGGCGGAGGCGGCCAAGCAGCAGATCCTCTCCATCGGCGACGCGCTCAAGGCGTTCGCGGCTGGATTCGCCGTCCGTGAGATCGCGAAGATAGGCGACGAGTTCGAGCAGAACACCATCGCGCTGGCGGGCTTCTTCGACGCGCTCGGCATGGCTAAGCCGGGCGACTTCGACAACGCCATGGCGCTGGCCGGCGAGACGATGGACCAGATCATCCGCGACGCCGCGCTGCTGCCGGGCGAAGCTGAGGAGTACATCGAGGTATTCCGCGCCGGCCTGCCGGTGATCAAGGACGCCGTCCCGACGATGGACCGGGGCGACATCACCGGATTCACCAACAAGCTCACCGCGATCGCCCACACCCTCAAGGTCCCCGTCGAGGTTACGTCGCGTGAGATGCAGGAGTTGTTCATCAAGGGCGAGGGTCACGCCACCCGCATCAACGTGCTGTTCAAGCGGTTCCTGCCGTTCCTACGCCAGGTGGAGGGACAAGCGAACCTGACAACGAAGTCGTTCAACGCGATGACGGCAGAGAAGCGCGTCCAACTCTTCCAGGACGCGTTCGTGAAGCTCGACCCGATGCTCCAGCGCGCGGCGAGCAGTTTCGACGCCATGTGGGGCGCGTTCGTCTCAGGTTTGCGCCAGATCACGAGGTACGGCACCAAGGCGCTGTTCGAGGGGATGAAGGGCGGGCTGAAGGCCGTCAACGACGCCTTGTTTACCGCTGACGGGCAGATGACTGCCACGGCGCGCTCGATCGTTGACGGCTTGGGCAGGGTCAGCCGTTGGATCGGGAACACGGTCAGGTTCGTCGTCAGCCTCGTGACTTGGGTCGGCAGATTGCCGGGGGTCGGCATGGCGGCCAAGGGCGCGTTCACGCTGCTCGGGGTTGCGCTCGCGGGGCTGGCGCTGGAGGGGACGATCGGAAAGGTCGCCCTCCTGATGCGCGGACTGCTCGACATGAAGAAGCTCCTCACCGGCGCACTCTTCGCGGCGATTTTCTTGGTCGCCGAGGATCTCTACGTCTTCAGCAAGGGGGGCGACAGCGTCACGGGCATGCTCGTCAACCGACTCGGGCCCGCGGGACTCTGGATCGCGCGCGTCGTGCTGGGGGGCTTGGTCGCCGCGCTCTTCCGGGTGCAGATCGCAGCCGTCGCCTCCGCGGCCCGTTTCGCCGTCGCGTGGGTCGCCGCGCTCGGGCCGATCGGACTCGTAATCGGCGCTGTGGCAGCGGTCGGCGTCGGCGTCTACGAGTTGTGGAAGCACTGGGACCAAGTCGTCGCGTACATGCGCGAGCACTTCACGACGTTCACCGCGGTGGTCGCCGCAGCGTGGGAGACCGCCCGCGGAATCCTGATGGTAGGGATCGGCGCGCTGAAGAGCGCGTGGCGATCGCTGACGGACGCCGTCGTGCCGCTCATCGGGATGGTGGTCGCCGAGGCCAGGCGGCTCTGGGACTTGTTCGGCCGCACGGCGGTGATCGCGACGCTCAAGACGTTGATGGTCGGGCTCGGGTTGGCGATCGCAGGCGTCTTGGTGGTGCTAGCGACGGTCATCGGCGCCGCGCTCATCCTGCAGGCAGCCTATTACAAGGCCATCTCGCTCGTCATCGACCAGGTCGTCATGCTGGGGACAGCGTGGGACAGGACCGTGGCGGGGATGAGCAGCGCGTGGGACGCGCTCGTCGATGGCCTGAAAGATACGTGGAACAGCTTCGCGAACCTGATCAATAGGACCGGCGTGGTCACGCTGCCGACGTTCGAGACACACCAGATGCTGCCGGCGGGAGAGGGCGTGCTCGCACCTGAGACCACCGTGCCTGAGGGCCCGTGGCAGACGCCGTACGCCACGGGAGGCGGCGCAGAGGGTCCCACGTACATCCCGACCGCCGCACAGCAGGTCGCCGAGCGCGATCGTCAGATGGCGCCCGTGGCCGCAGTCAGTGAGAGGCGCTTGGCCAGGCTCCCGGACCTCGCGAAGGAGCGCAACCGGCGCTTCGCCGACGCCGTGGCGCAGTACCAGGCCGCCCAGCACTCCGGTAATCCCGCCATGGTCGGCGCGCCGGCCGAGGGCCCGACGATCCCGTACCTGCCGACCGCGTACCTGACGCCCTCGCAGGCGCCCGGCGGCGCGAGCGCTAGCGCCCCCGTGGTGAACCAGACCACGAACACCTATGTGACCAGGATCGAGAGCCCTCGGATCGAGGTGAGGGACTCGATCGACCCGACGAAGACCGCGCGCGCGATCGAGAAGCACATGAACGATTTGGCCCGCCGCGGGACGCGGCAGGGCCAGGGAAAGTCGGTGCTGTGATGGGTGACAGCGGGCGGTGGGAGGACCGGATCCAGCGGGCGCTCATCTTTGCCGGAAACCAGAAGTGGATTTTCGACGCGTGGATTCGAGAGAACCACCATTACGAGCAGGCGATCACCACGCGCCCGGTCGCCACCGGCGCGGCGGTATCCGACCACACGTACCCGCTGCCGTGGCACCTCGAGATCGAGGTCGGCGTCTCGGAGTTCGCGCGCGGGCCGAACACCCCGATCCCTGACGACCCGTTCGCATCCACGGCCGGCCGCGTGATCAAGGCGCTCGACATGTTTATCACGCTCAAGGAATTGGGTGACCCGTTCCAGATCCAGACTGGCATGCGCCTCTTGTCGAACGCCATGATCGCGACGATCGACGTCGAGCAGACGGCGCGGACCGCCTCAGCGGCGATGTTCCGGGTCGGGCTTCAGGAGGTGATCCGCAAGGGGACGCAGACGGTCACGTACCCGCCGCGGGCTGACAAGGTCACCACTAACCAAGCGTCGAAGAAGACCGCGCAGGGCCAGAAGACCACGCCGCAGACCCAGCAGCCTGCCCTGCAGTCGATCCTGAAAGGGATCTTCTCGGGCGACGACGCCCAGCGGCAGCAGGCGCTCGACAAGCTCGCCAGCGGCGGAGCGGGGACGCCCTGATGCCCGTAGACGTTCCGTTCAGCAATGATCCTGCCCAGTCGTTCACGTGCACGCTCGGCGGCGTGAGGTACGCCATCGACGCGCGGTGGAACGACCGGATCGGCGTCTGGACGTTCGACCTCAGCCGGGACGCCGACCAGGTCGTCTTGCTCGCCGGCGTACCGCTCCTGCTCGGGCAGGACGTTCTCCAGCCCTACGCGCTCGGTATCGGCGGCATGGTCGGGACCGATTTGTCAGGCGCTGGCGTGGACGCCACGGTCGACGACCTCGGCTGCCCTAACCAAGACGGGACGGTGCCCGACGGGGTAAGGGTTATCTTCTCCTACCTGACGGAGGACGAGTTGGTGGTCGCTCGGGGTCCGGGATGAGCCTGCAGTGGAAGCGGGAGTGCATCGTGATCATCGGCGGCAAGACCGCGAGCGACGCGCTCGTGATCCAGGGGCTCGAGATCAAGTTCGAGATCACGAAGACGATCACGAAGACGCCGAACCCCGCGCTGATCAGCATTTACAACATGTCAGGAGACGACGTCGCCAAGATTGAGGGCGAGTATGACGAGGTAATCGTCAACGCCGGGTACGAGGGGGACTCCGCGCTGATCTTCGCGGGAAACATCCGCCATACGTTCGTGCCGCGGGAGGAGACCGACTTCGTCACCCAGATCGACGCCGCTGACGGTGACGAGGACTTGAAGGACACCGTCATCAGCACCGCTCTCAGCGCCGGCCACACCGTCTCCGACGAATTGGACCACATCATCAGCCAGTTCAAGAGCACGAAGGCGGGGCACATCGCGATCAAGGATCAGAAGCGGATCCGCGGGCGCACCATCGTTGGGCCCGCTCACAAGTTGCTCGACCAGATCGCGGCCATGAGCGACGCGCATTGGTCGGTCCAGGACGGCCACCTGATCATGGTCCCGGTGGCGTCGACGCTTCCTACGGAAGCGATCGTCATCAACGAGGACACGGGCATGCTCGACGCGCCGGAGTTGGACAACGTCGGAATCAAGGTGCGGTGCCTGTTGAACGCGCACTTGCGGATCGGCGGGAAGGTCAAGCTCGACAACAACACCATCCGAGAGCGGGTCACCAAGGACAGGTCGAGCAGGGTTGCCGCGAAGCCGAAGAAGCCGAAGAAGAAAGAACTCGCCCATACGGACCCTGACGGGATCTACAAGGTCTACAAGATCGTCCACCGGGGCGACACGCGCGGCGAAGAATGGGACTCTGAGGTGTGGTGCGTGGCCCTCGACCAGCCGATCCCGGCTGGAAGGACGGCGGCCTGATGGACGCCGAGGACGCGGGGAGGATCCAGGAGACCAACCAAGTCGCTGGCGACCTCGAGGGGATGATCGACGCCAGGGTTGAGAACCGCCTGAAGGAGTTGCACACGTCGTTCCCAGCGATCGTCACCGAGTACGACCCGGACACGCAGCGGGCTCACGTCCAGCCGTGCGTGCGCAGGATCTGGGTCGACGACGGGCCCAGGGATCTGCCCGCCCTGCTTGACTGCCCGGTGGTGTTCCCCGCGGGTGGGGCGTTCGTGATGACGTTCCCGGTGGCGAAGGACGATGAGTGCTTGGTCGTCATCGCAGAGCGCAGCATCGACGAGTGGTGGCAGGAGGGCGGGACGCAGACCCCGGCGGAGTACAGGCTGCACGATTACTCCGACGGGTTCGCCATCGTCGGTATCGCGAGCAAGCCCCGCGCGCTCAACCCCGCGCCCGCGACGGACGCAGTCGAGATCCGCACGCGCGACGGCCAACTCCGGATCCGGATGACGGACAGGGAGATCGACGTCGGCGCCACGGATAACGAGAAGGCCGCGAACGGCGAGACGCTGAAGCAGCTCTTGTCCGACGTCATCGACCAGATCAAGGCGTTGACGGTCAACACAGCGGTCGGCCCCAGCTCGCCTCCCATCAACACCCCGGCCTTCGCGGCCCTGCAAGCGCAGCTACCGAACATCCTGTCGGCGACGGTGAAGATCCAGAGATGAGCCTTGATGCCTCCACGCTGTCAGACGGCATCGTCGCGTTGACGGGCGACGGGAATTGGCCCGCGACGTACGCCGATGCCGGCGAACGGTGGGCGAATTTGTATGCCGATTACGCGCGGGCCGCGATGTCTCCTACCGGAGGGTCTCCGGCGGCCGTGGACGCGGCCATCCCCGCGCTTTCGTCCGCGTTGGCAGCGACGTTCGCCGCGATGGCGGATCCAGGAACGACAGCCTCGCAGATGGCGGACGCGTTCACGCTCTTCTGGTTCGCGCCGCCGATGGCGTTCGCCGGCGCATTCCCGGGCGTCGTCACCGTCGTTCCGGGAACCGCGGCGCTGGCGGCGGCGCTGGCGGCCACGTGGGCTTCGAACATCGCGGGCGGCTTGTCGGCACGAGACGCGGCCGATGCCATAGCCGCGGATCTGCACGCTTTCACGACGACGGTGGTGTGCACGGATGCTACTGTACCGACCCCGACGGTGGGGCCGATCGCGTGACCGCTTCCAGCCGACGCGCGGCGCTGGCATCATGGAGGGGCGGCCCATGACGAAGTTCGTTCGGATCCAGGATGACAACGGCGACCCGATCTTCGGGCGCGGTGAGGCGTGCTTCGCGTACGGCGCGCAGTCGGTCCCGCAGCGCCTGAAGACCAGGCTGCAACTCATATTGGGCGAGTGGTTTCTGAACGCCGACGCTGGCGTGCCTTGGTGGCAGCCGGAGGGGAGCGACAATCAGCCGATCATGGGCGTGAAGCCCATCGACCGCGCCTACGCTGAGAGCGTCATCAAAGCGCGGATCCTAAGCACGGACGGGGTCCAGAGCCTCGACGCGTTCTCGATGCAGTTCGACTCGCAGACCAGAAGATTGGCGGTGGTCTTCACCGTCACGGCGGTCGACGATCCGACGACCCCTGTCACAGGGATCACCGTCACGCCGCCGGTGTCCGTGCCGGTACCATCAGGGAGCTTCTCAATGGGGGCCATTTTCACCGTCGATTTTGCCGTCCAGCTTCGGACGTTGCCGAACATGGCCTCGTACGTCACCGGCCAGACGCTCGTGCACGCCGATGACGTGGACGCTGACTATTGGTTGAAGGCGAACACCGGTAACCCGGACAACCTAGACCCGCCAGGGGACGGGAAGTACATCACGGCCGCTGACGGCCGCCAGTTCGTGAGGAGTTGACCATGCTGAAGCGGATGGAACGCTTAGGGTTGCTGCTGCTTACGCTGGTGATCGGCTTCGGGTTGGGGGTGGCGAGATTCGTCGGCGCAGGAAACCCGGCATCGATCAACGTCGCGAAGGTGGTCTACCTCGACGGGGTCGCCACCGGCGCCCAGCAACTCGTCGCCGTCACCACCACGGGGTTGCCGAACGGCACCCGCGCGTGGGTCGCGTCCGTGGGAGATTGGTTCGACCTCGGGCCGGCCACGGGTGTCTCCGACCAGGCCCTCGTGCTGGTGTCGACCCCCGACGGGCGGCAGTGGCGCCGGAGCGCGACGCCGAACCGCGTGTTCATCGCCGCGCCGTTCTGGTCGATCTCGTCGTCCGGGTCGGACGAGGCGGTCGGGTGGGGAGCGTCCGAGTCCGACGCCGACGCCCATCCGCTGAGGTCGCTGCAGGAACTCGACCGCCGCCTCGCCGGGTACCGGGTCACGGAGGTGAGCGCCGCGGTCTCCGCCATATCGGTGACGATCCACTTCATGGACGACATCACGACCGCCGACCGCTTCACAGTCCTGCACAACATCCGCGGGTCGTCGAACACGTTCATCAGAATCACGGGCACGCTCAATCCGGTCGACGGGAGCGCCAGCAACAGGACGATCGCGACCTACCAAGCTGCCGTGCCGGCTACCAACACCGAGCGCCAACTCACGATCACCGGCCTTGGCACGACCCCGCAGTACGTGGGGAAGCTCGTCCAGACGACCGACGGGGCTAAGGTCGCCGTCGTGACGCGCCAGACCGGCGCCGACGAGTTATCGATCAGCCAGGTGGACGACCACGCGACGGCGTCTCTCGACGGCGTCACCCCCAGCAGCGTGAGCGATTTCTCTGTCGGCGACCACGTCACCTTCTATGACCCGGTCAACATCCCGTCGTGGCCGTTGCCGCCCGACGTCCCGTTCGTGCTGGCCGACCAGCTTCAGTTCGTAGCTACCACGGAGGTGTGGCAGACGAGCCTGCTCGGAGAGTCGTTCGTCCAGATGCACGAGAGCATCCTGGGGGCCGGCGCCGACGGGTCGCCCGAGGAGTACGAGTTCCACGGCGCAAGCCAGTTCATCCTCCAGTCGTGCGCGATGTTCGCGACGCATGCGAACATCTTCTGGCGCGCGCGCTTGAACACGTTCAGCGTCGCCGTATTGGTGAACGGAGACGGCCCATTCATCGAGGGTGAGATGTCGATCGTTGACGAGATGTCGATCGCCTTGTACCGCAACGGAGGGTCCGGTTGGAGGTGCCAGGGCGAGCACCCGTGCAACATCGTCGTCGACGACGACGGCGTGGTGGCGGCGTTCGGAATGGTCAACAGCATATTCGGGCTTTATTCCACGCACGTCGGGGTGCCGGGGCACTTCATTGGGAGCGACAGCAACACGGGTTCAAAGAGCAGGTTCTATGGGGTTGGCGTGTCCGGTTTCGGCGTCGTGGTAGGCCAGGGCGCCCATTGCAAGTTCCCCAAGACGGGCATCACGTATACGGTGCCCGGCTACAAGTTCATGAACTTGGCCGGCATCGGACTCAGCGACACGTTCCACAATTACGATGTCTCCGACATCCCCGTGGCAGACACGGCGACCGGGACGTACTTCTTGGACAGCAACCCCGGCGTCAGCGGGGGGAGGTTCTGAGTCATGCCGGTACCGGTACCGCCAATCGCTTGGATCGACGACGCTGGCTTCCATCGATTGCGGCTCGATGAGCTCGTTGCCTTGGTGAGCACGATCTATCAAGGCATTTACGGGTCCGACATCGACATCGACGACGACACGAAGGACGGCGAGCAGATCGGAGCGTGGTGCGAGATCGCGAGCAACATCGTCCAGCTTGCAGAGGGTGTATACGACGGTCGCTCGCGCGCGGGCGCGATGGGGACCGGATTGTCCCGCCTCATGCAGTTGGTGGGGATCCTACGGAAGAAGGCCGAGTACACCACGGTGACGGCCACGCTGGGCGGTAGCCCCGGGACAACGATCCTCGCGGGATCACTCGCGCAGACCAGCGCATCACCGCCGGTGACGGTGGCGACCATCGCCGACGTGACTATCGGCGCGGGCGGAACGGCGACAGCGACGCTGCGGGCCACCGTCGTGGGACCGCTGAAGGTCCCGGCCGGAACGCTCGTCAAGAAGGTGACCGTGATCAGCGGGTGGGACACGATCACGAACGACGCCGACGGTACGCCGGGCCGGTATTACGAGCAGGACCAGGACGCCCGCGTCAGGATGGCCCAGTCCGTAGCACTGCCTAGCCAGGGCCTCACGGACGCCATGCGGGCCGCCCTGCTCAATTTGACCGACGTGACCGGTGCGGAGGTGTTCGAGAACGATACCGACGCGGTGAATGCGCTCGGGATGCCGCGTCACTCCGTGTGGGCGGTCGTCGACGGTGGGGACCCGGGCGATATCGCTCAAGCGATCTGGCGCTACAAGGGGCAGGGCTGCACGCTCTATGGCAGCCTGACGCAGAGCACGCTCGACTCTCAGGGCGTCACTCACGCCATCAAGTACGACCGCCCGGCCGACGTCCCGATCTATGTGACGGTCCAATTATCTGCGGCAGTCGGGTCCGACGTCGCCGATGCTATCAGGACTCAGATCGCGGGATCCGTCGCCGACGGGATCCCGGGGTTCGGCCCGAGCACGTTCGGGATCGGCAAGCTCGTCCAGTGGTTCAAGATGTCGGTCCCCATCAACGCTGCCGCTCCTGACGTCGACGTCGTCGCGGTGTTCATCGGCACGGCGCCGGCGCCCACGGGCCAGGCCGACATACCGATCCTCCCGACGCAGATCTCGAGGTGGGACGTCTCGCGTATCGTGGTGACCACGTGAGCGGCGGCTTCGGCGGGGAGTGGGGAGCGGGATGGGGCGGCGGTTCGGGCGGCGACGGCGGCGTCGCGCCCACCAGCGAAGCGCCTGAGTCGCTCGCGGCGGAGGAGGTGCCGATCGCCCACACCGCGCTCGCACTCAACCGCATCGCGGCCGAGCACACGGTAAGCCCGAAGTTCATGCGCCAGGTCGCCATCCTTGGCGACCTCATCCAGGACGTGGAGACCGTCCTAACGACTATCCCGAAGCTCGACGACCCGGACGTCGCCGGCGGCGTGAACTTGGATGTGACCGGCGACTTGGTAGGCCAGTCGCGCACGATCCCGCCCGGCGCGCCTGCCGATGACCCGTTGTACCGGTTGATGATCAAGGCTCGCATCGTCCGCAATGCGTCGAGGGGGCGCAACGAGGACGTGATCGCCGGCCTCAGCGTCTTGCTCGGTGGACCGAAGATCGAGTTCTACGATTGGGGCGACATGGCCATCGGTTTCGCCGTCGGGCGCGTCTTGTCCGACGCCGAGAAGCGCGTGCTCCAGAACTTGGACATCCTGCCCGTGAGCCAGGGCGTGATCGTCAACCCGAAGATGACGTTCGACCCGATCGCTTGCTTCCGCTTGGACACGCCCGGCAGGGGGTTGGGTGACGACAGCGGCGGCAGCACCGTCGGTGGCGGAAAATTGGCCGACGAGTTCTGATCGCTATAAGGAGACATCATGCCCACGTTCCCGTCGTACCCGCGCCCGGCGAGCAAGGTCCCTTGGGGGACCACCGGAGACCTAAACCCGCCTTCCGACGGTGAACGGACCGCTGGTTTTCCCGCCGATGCGACGGTAGGCCACGGACTGCTGAACTCGCTGTTGAACGAGCCTGCCGCGGCGGTCAGGTACTTGCTCCAGCGCGGCATCCCGTCTTGGGCGGCTGACGACTCGTTCTACGTCGGCGCCGTGGTGCGTGACCCGACCGACCAGCAGATCTACGAGGCGTTCGCCGCGCCGACTGACGGCGTGGCGCCGAGCACCGACACCGCGCACTGGCGCTTGTTCGTGGTGCCGGCCGGAGAGGAGCGGAACTTGGTCGCATCGTGGCCGGGTTCGGTGACGTGGGACGGTACGAACGCGACGTTCAAGTCGGTGGTGGTCTCAAAGGCGACGACCGGGTTCCAGTACACGATCACCAATCAGACCGTCGTTCCGGGAGGGAACAACCACGCGATCGGTTTCTACACGTTCAACCGAACGATGTCGGCCGACGTCCCGCTCACCGTCGGCGGCGTCGACACGGACCACTCGGGGGCATTGGTGACGCTAGCGTTCGGGGTGGCGACCACGGCGAACTTCTTCTGCGCGATCGCGTTGGTGAACGAGTTGGGGCAACTCGTCCTGCGCAACGGTGTCGTCATCAACCCCGGCAACGTGTGGTCGGTGGACGATGCATATGGGCTGTTCGGCGATGGGTCTGATGGCGACTTGCATGTGCTGAACGGCCAGACGGTGACCGTCACGAAGGCCGTCAAGCAGTACAACAATTTGACCGTCGACGCGGGGGGCACGCTGATCCTGCGCCAGTCGCCCGTGTTCGTTAACGACACGATGACCGTCAACGGCCAGATCCACGCCGACGGTGCGAGCGCCACCAGCGGCGCCGCTGGCGTTGGGTCCGACGACGGGACGTCGGCGCCGATCGGAGGCGGGACCAGCGGAGGCACCGGCGCGCCGGACGGTGTTGCCGACACGGGCAGCAATGGTTTCGGCACCGCTGGAACGGCGTTCACCGGCGCCGCTGCTGGGAGATCGGCGAAGGGTGGGGCCGGCGGCGGGGGCGGCCCGAACTCGTCCGGGACGCTCGGGTACATCGGCGCGAACCCGGGTGACAGCGCCGGTCCGTCGACTAACAAGATCGCCCTTACCGCCGCCCAGTTCAGGCAGAATCAGATGGCGATCTTCGGGATCGTGGCGGGGGCGTCTGCTGTCACGATGTTGCGCGGCGGGACCGGAGGAGGAGGAGGAGGAGCTGGGAAGGCCCTCACCGGCGGGGGCAACTTGGCCGGCGGAGGGAACGCTGGCGCTGGCGGAGACTTCATCCTGATCATGGCCAGGAGGGTCAGTCTCTCGGCGGGCACTTCTGTCCGCGCGATCGGTGGCGCGGGCTCCGCCGGGAAGAACGCACCGTTGTCGAGCGGCGGCGGCGGTGGCGGGGGCGGCCCCGGAGGTGGAGGCCGCGTCCACCTCGGTTACCAGACGACGCTGGGGACGCCGCTCGATACGGTCGCCTGCGTTCAGCCGGGGGCGCCGGGTGCGGCCGGCGCGGACGGTGCTAGCGTGATCGGCGGCGTTCACTCTACAGCGGGAGCGTCCGGAGAGGTCGGGGTCGCGCTGTTCCTGAAGGTCGCGTGAGCGAGATTGGCGCGGCGCGCTCCGGCGCGTGTAGGATGCAGGTGAATGCGCGCCGCCCGTCAGTTGCTCGCCGCCGTGCTCGAACTTCCGGCAAAGGTCGACCGCCTGTCGACCATCGTTGCCGCGGTGTCAGGGAGCGTCGCTCGCCTCACGGCGGCCGTACAGACCCTCACAAAGGAGACCGTCATGTCATCGAAGAACGTCGCCGAAGCCTTCGCGAACCTCAACGTCGTCCTCGCCAACCTCACCACCGTCGACCAGGGATTTCAGGCCACGATCGACGCGTGCATCGCCGCCAACAAGGAGACGGTCAGCCAGCTCCAGACGCTGCGCGACCAGATCGCGAACGGGGCTGATAGCAGCGTGACCACCGCCAGCGTCGACGCACTCGTCGCCCAGGCGCAGGGAACCGTCGACCACTTGACGGCGCAGAAGGGGGAGTTGACGACGGCGTTCTTGGCCGGCACGAGCGCGGCTCCCTCCGACGGCGGCGGTGCTCCCGCGCCTGCG
>JACZCX010087246.1_pt1 | contig 20994 bp, 31 predicted proteins | sample 8641831 | NCBI WGS metagenome assembly JACZCX01 (sample SAMN15324608, study PRJNA640507) | soil metagenome | isolation source: intercropping sugarcane | place: China: Luxin town, Laibin City, Guangxi Province | collected 2019-07-25 | depth 10cm m
CGAGCGTGTATTCGAGATCCTTGGCAACGAATCCGACTTCGCCCGCGTCGACGCGTTGGCCGCTTTCGGCGGCCGCGTAAGAGAGCAAGACCTCGATCGTCTCGAGGGCTCGCGAATCCAGGGTGATACGCATTGGGGTACTCCTGTGCCTTTCTTGGGGTTACACGCCGATGCGCACGCGAGCGAGGCCCGCTGCCGCGATCGTGTCGATGAATTTCGCGTTGGGGATTTGCGCGGCGTGCGAGGTGTCCGCGTCGTTGCGGAGCGCGCCGAGCTGAGTAAGACCGCCGTTCGCCGAGTAGCGCGCGAAAGCGTTGTCGTTGTACGAGACCGCGACCTCGCTCGAGACCCAGATCACACCCGCGCGGAGGCACGGGAATTGATCCTTGGCCATGTACATGACCGTTCCGCCGTCGGTGACGGCCGTGCCGCTATTCGGCTGCTTCGCCGTGAGGCGAGCCGCGATGCCTTGGAACGGCGCGCCCGTGATGTCCGTGGACGCGGCGGGCAACGCCGAGGTATCATCGGCGCCAGAACGCACGACGACGACACCCTCGGGAATGCCAGTGGATACGCCCGATGCGACCGTCTTGGACGTGATCTCAGTGGGGTTGAATTCGGAATCGATCAGGCCCGCGAGAGCGATCGCGATCGAAGTAATGTAGCTAGTTTGACCAGAGGGCATTGGCTTTTCTCCTTAGATCAGGTTCAGAAGTTAGCGACCCATGGTCGCAACGGCCTGATCGTAGGTCAGGCAATCTTTGATCGGTTTCTGCCACGCCTCGTCCAGCCGACGCGTGCGGCGCTCGCGCGCAGCTTCGGAATCGTAGCGATCGACCTCTTGGCCGTCCGCGCGCTCACCAGGCTTGCGCTGGCCATTGCCGTCCGTGCCGTTGAGGCCGGCGAGAATTCGGCGAGTGCCAGCGTCCACGCGCGATTCCTTCACGCCCGCGCGACACCACGTGTCGAACGAGGCGTTGATGTACGCCGGCTCTTTGCCGGTCGGATCGAACGTTGAATCGAAGTGCTTAATCACTTCGACCTTGATCGCCTGGTCGTCCTTGCCGTCGCACTTGTAGCCCTTGCCCATGACGGCTTGCGCCTGGGTCTCGAGCTCGCCGCGTGCCTTGATCGCTGCAGCGGCCAGAGCCGGAGCGGCGTCGGCGCGCGCGGTCTCGGCCGCGAGCTTCTTTGCGAGCACGTCGCGCTCAGCTGTGATCGCAGCGAGGCTTTGCGCCGCGTCGGTCTTGCTCTTGGACGCGAAATGCGCGTCAATCTTGGCCTGAACTTCCTCGGCCGTGGCGCCCTCGAAATCGACGCCGTCTACACGAATTTTGACCATGTGGGTCTCCTTGTTGCGATGTTGTGACGGCGCGGCGGGCGTGCCGTCGGGCGCGAGCTCATCGCCCGCCGAATCGAGACGCATTGCGACGCTTGAGCCTTGGCGCCCCCAGTGGGCAGGCCCGACCGCAATGTGGTTGTATTGGATGTTCCGCTGGATCCGGTCATAGGCCTGGCCGCTCGGCGTCATGCCAGGCGTGTCTTCGAGATCGCAGCGGTAACCGCATGAGATCTCGACCAGGTCTTTGCCGAGCTTGCCGATCGCGGCCGCGTCGGACACCACGAGATCTAGCGCCGCGGCAACGCCGTGCGCGCTCTGGTCTGCTCGAGCTGAGCCCGAGGCGTGACCGATCGCGTCTTTGCGCCACGATTGCGGCGTGACGAACGTCTTGGGGTGCCGCTCGGTCACCGGTAGATCGCGGAGCGTCGCGAGCGAGTCGGCCTTGAGCACCTCCTCCGGCGGACGATACTCGCGGACGATCTTGCCGTCCGGGTCGCGGTACTCGAATACGCCCGAGCTCGTGACCACGGCGTCCACACGCGCAGCACCCGCGCCGGTTTGCGTGATCTTGCTGGCGTCGAGTCGTGTTCCGCTGAAACGTAAAGCCACGCTCTGATTCTGCCGCGGGTCTTGTCCGGCCGCTAAGGTGGGCGCCCAGTGCAGAAATCAGGCTGTGACGCACATTTCATGCGCCCTGGGGCCGAAAACCACGCTCAATCGTTCAGGATCTTGGACGTAACCGCAGTATTTTGGCTCGATCTGAGAACGTAGATCCTGGCATGAGACGTGCTCTAGTCCCGACTATCAAGGCGCACTGCGCCACAAGACAAGGATCAAGAACAATGCCCAAGCATCGAGACCCGTCCGATTACGAAATGATCACGAAAAGCTTCCGTTGTTTTGGCGTGCACGCCAAGCTAATCGACCGCGCCGCGGCAATGCACCACACTAGCGTCGTCTCATACATGCGCAAGATCGTCGTGGAATGGGCGGCCGCTGATCTCGGCGAGCCGATTCCAGATTACAACGCCCTCACCGCGGGGCCAACCCAAATCCAAGACGCGGCCGCGAGCATGGGCCTCAGCGTCCACGAATTCACGCGCCTAGCCGTTCGCGACTTCGCAGCGCGGCAGCTCGAGAAAGCCGAGCAACCTAGGAGCGATATTCGCGAGCTCAAGCCCGGCGCACGACCGAGCGCCAAGAGCGGCACGATGCGAAAGGTCGGATCCTAGGTCTCGTCGTCCGCCGCGCCGAGCGCGCCGGGATTGTCCACGGGCGCTTCGTCCAGATCGTCAAACAGTTCAATCACGGGGATTGCCACGCAACGGCACTGATAGTCTTCGCCCGGCAAATTGCGATCGCCGTCTTCATTAGTCACGGGGGGATCGTCGTAGCGAAAGCGTTTACCGTCCAAGGCGCGGTGCATCGGTCGCACCGCGCCGTCGTGTGAGGTCGACCACGTGAAATCAGTAATCCCCGCCGCCTCAGCCTGCGCTTGATGGATCGCCGCGTTGTACTTCAAGGTCTGGTCACGCGCGATCAGCTTCGCGCGTGACTCGCCTACGCCGATCCGATCTTGGAGATCCTTAGCGATCTCCTCATGCCGGCGCCCTGCGCGGAGCGATTCGCCTAACGTCGCGTTTAGATCTTCGACCATGTCCGCGCCCATACCCGAGATGAGCCGGATGTTCTCCTCGGTCCACTGCGCGACCATGTCCGCTTGCTTGCCGATCGCTGGCACAGGTACCTTCACAACCTTATCGAAGTAGGCCTTGTTCTTGTCCGCCAGCGAGCGCGCTACGCGCGTGAGCATGCCGCGTAGGCCGCTCTCGTTCACGAGCTGATCCCACTGCGCGCGAAGTAACGGGCCCGCGTCTTCGCGCGCATCCGTGCGCGGGATCGACTCTAGAACCTTGTGCGTCCAGAGCATGAACACTGCCTTGACCCAACGCAGGTAGAGCGCGCGCTCGATACGCGGCTCGCTCGGGCGCACTTCCGCCGCGAGCTGGGGCGAGTACTTACCACGCCCGAGCTTGGCGAGCAGGCCTACGCGTTTCGTGTTCTTGAAGCGCGAGGCTAGACCTGGGCGCGGCGCGATCACAGCAGAGCTATGATGTCCGCGGCCGTCGTACCGTTGCCGGTCGAGCGCACCACAGCGAACGCGCCGAGAAAGAGCGTGCCAGAAGGGATGTTCTTGAATGTGTGATATGTGCCCGGCGTACCGGCGAGGGATGCAACCACGTTGCCGCCCGTGCCGATCCAGAGCGCGCGTGGCTGAACTACAGGGCTCTGGCTCGAAAACGTGAAGTCGGCGCCGAGCGTCACGTCTACCGCGTCTTGCGGTACCTCGCGCGCGCGGGCGTCCGTGCCCGCCGTCGGATTGACCTGGCTCATTGTGCCCCCGCTGCGCTGGCGTCCACCGAAGAGGTCCAGTCGCAGGCCAAGAGGCAGCTTTCGACCTTGGACGCGATTTCAGTTTTCGTGCACGTTGATTCGGTGCAATCGGCCATGGCGCGCAGCTGGCACGCGGCGAACTTCGGCGACTCGGCACAACGTGCGGCCTTGGCTTCGTCGGCTTTGATTTGCACGGCCGAGCAGGCGCCGACGAGCAAGCCGAGGCACAGGGCGAACAGGGCGATTTCACGGATCTTCATGGGTATCTCCTAGACGCTAGCGTTTTTCTTTGTGGTGCGGCCCGTGGCGTTCTGGGCCTTGGTGTTATCGGGCATGTCTGCTTTGACCTTGGGATTTGCAACTGGGCCCGAGCCGGTGCGCTCTGCCACGTCCGTAGGATCGGGCGGGTTCTCGGCAGTCTCTTTGGCCTGATTGGCCTGCGCGATCGTAGCCTCGCCTTGTGCGAGCTTGGCCGCGTTCCGCTGAGTAAGCAGCGCTTCGCGATCCTCTTCCAACGACTGGCGCCGGAGATTGCGATCGACCGCGTTCCACCAATCGGGCGGCAGCGAAAGCACAGCTTCCTCCGGTAGGATCTGCTGAGTCGTGATCATGATCTGCGCCTCTTGCTGGCGCTTCAATCGAATGTCCGCGAGCTCGGCAGCGGTCGGCGCCCAGAGTGGCTCCCAAACGAGCTCAAGCTTGTCGAGCGCGTCCGAGCCTTCCGCGTCCGGCGTCGTGCTCGCGCCTTCTTCTTCGGCGTCGTCGCGCGAGTTCGGCACGCTCTGGACGGGGACGTCGCTCGCGTCGAACTTGATCTCGGGCGCGTCTTGCGCCGAGAGCAGGATGCGCAGTAGGCGCAAGATCCGCGGCTCGTCGATCTGTCGACGATTGGACTCGCATTCGTTGTACCAGCGCGTGAGCGGTAGATCGCCCTGGTTGTTCAAGCCCTGTTGCATGCCGCCAGTCAAGACGCTCACGGGAATCCGCGCGGCCGCGGACACGCGGAGCCAGGCCTTGTCCGAGAGATCGGGCAAGCCCGAGTAGCTCATGGTCTGGCGCTCGTAGTCTTCGTCGTCCTTATCGAGCACGATCGCGCGGAACACGCTCTTGACGCGATCCATGATCTGGACGCGCTTGAGAAACGTTCCGCCCCCGGTTGGATCGGACGTTGTCGCTACACCCTGGGCCACGTCGCCCGCGATCTTGTCCCAAAGCTTCGAGACCTTGTAGACGCCCTGGTTGCCGTCCACGACCAAGAGCTCGATGGCCTTCCAGGTCTCGCCGGCTTGACGCAAGGCCTCATAGACGCGCAGCAAGCACGAGGCATCCCAGCCCTTGAGCCGGATCTTAAGCAGCGATTCCGTTGGATCGCCCGGGAACGTAATCAAGCGCGATTCGTGAATGTACCCGATCGACGTGCCTACCCCGCCTGGATGCGGCTCCTGGACCAGGTAGAGCTCTGGATCACCTACGCGCGGCTCGGTAAAGCGTTGGGTGTCGGGCGCGTCCAGGTAGTACGTCTGCGGGATCAGCCAGCGCCGATCGATCACACGCACGCCGAGCACGCTCTTGATCTTGTCAACGTCCAGGGGCTCTTGAGGATCTAGGCCGTCGTCTACGATCAACCAGATCGCAGAACCGCCGAAGTGCCGGCCCTTGCGGCGCGCGTCAAGCACCACGCGCACGAGGTCGTAGCGCTTGAGGTAGCGATCGACCTCGATCAGGTTCTGCGGGTCGAGCCCCTTGAGCCCGAACCCGAGGCGCAATTCTTCGCGAGGGCCGGCGTCTACGACGGTCGCGCTGAGATCGTCGTAGGTGTACAGGTCGGCTAGCGCTTGATCGCTTAGCCAACAACCCTGGCCGAACCATCCGCCCACTGTCTTGTCGCGCGACGTGCCGAGGCCGGTCGTGGGGTTTACCCAACCGTCTTGACGCGCGGCCAAGACGTGGGGCGCCTTGGCCGTCGCGGGGTCGCCTACCGCGGGCGCGATAACGTCGAGAGCGATGCTACGGACTAGATCCAGGAGGGGCACCCGGCTAGCGTAGCACTAACCAAGCGAGCCGCGCTAGGCGGGCATTGGTACGATCCAGAACGGCAAGTGCAAGCCGGGCGTGACGAAATGCACGCCGCACGCCGCGCACTTGCCAGATTCGCGTAGGATTTGGGAGTGGGTGCACGGCGCTGGGGCCGCGGCGAGCTCACGCTCTTCTGCGCGCTCCTCTCGAAAAAGATCGTGATTGCTCCGCGGCGCGTGTTTGGCCTTGAAATCCGCTAGGTCTTGCTCGACGCGCGCTAGGCGCTCGCGAATGCCGGCCTTTGAGCGCCGCTCAAGCTCTCTAAGGATTGCCGTGCTGATCGGGTCGAGGGGCGCGCGTCCACGTAGTATCGAAAAAAGTCGCTCGGTTGAGCAGTCTTGGATATGCAGCATGGTTTCGCTCTTTACGGTTGGTAGGGATGCAAGGTGTTACAGCACCAGACCGTGCCGAGCGGCGAGGCGTCTAGCGGCGCTTCACACTCTTCCCAGGACGGTACGGCGTTCGGAATCGGGCATCGCATCACATATGCGTAATCGGCCGCGCACTGTTTCGTTGCTGGCTCGTGTGCGATCGAGCAGACGTTGCTGTATTGAGTCGCTTCGATGGTTGGGGGTGCGTCCGTGGCCGCTTCGCAACCTGAGAGCATCGCGACGAAACCGAGCCAGAGCAGAAAATATTGCCACCTAATCATTTTGCTTACCTCCGAGCTAAATCGCCCGCCACGGCCCCGCGCTTGTCGGAGCCGGACGCGGGGGATTTAGCTAGTTACGCGTGATCGAAAATGTAGCGGGGAGAGCCATCCGGATTTTCTCCGGTAACAACAGTTACGCGAAAAATATCCTGAAACTGCTCAGGTACGTTACCGGTTTCTCGTAAGGCTTTCGCGATCTCATCATGCCACTCGTGGGCAAAGCTAGTGTTGTCAACGTACAGGATGTTTTTTTGCATCTCTCAATCCTCCTAACGCCTCAAGCCCCCGGACCTTGCGGCGCGGGGGCGATGCTAGGACGCGGTGGAATTAGGCACGCAACTCTAACAGGCGCGCGGGGTTACGTACGTAACGGTATTTGCCCGGAGCACCGCCGGGAGAATACCCGAGCGCACCAACGGCTTTCGCATCGGCGAGAGAATCCGCGACGTACCACAGCGAGTACCCTCCGCTGATCTCATAGACACGCACCAGGAATCGACTACCGAGTACGTACGCCTCTACATCGTAACCGTCCCCGCGACCCTGTCCGTTGATGCTGCTCCACACTCGGTCCCCGCATTTGTTCACGATTTCACTGTTGGTCATCTCTCAATCCTCCTACCGCGAAAGCCCGCGGATCACTTCACGCACACTGACCAACCCGTCGAGTCCTGCAGCATCTTGCCGCCCTTCTCGGAGCACTTCAGGTCGCAGTAGCCGCTACCGATCGCACACGCAATCACGAGCGCGATGAAGCCGAGGACCGTCACGTTTTGGCGTTGCGTCTTGTTCATGTGAAGGACTATACACCCTAGGATCTAGGATGCAAAGAAAATCGACCTAGCCCCTGTCGATTTTTCTCCGATCACTTCGACACCCGCCAAAGATCGTCGAAGCTCACCAATTGCCGCGGCAAACTCGCGGCTCGAGCCGCGGCCGGGGGCGGCCCGTCGTCTTCTCCGAGCCCGCCGAGCATGGCCCGATCCTGGGCGTCCCAGGTCTCGACAGCTCGGCGCCATGCGTCCTGGTCACGCGCCGCGAGCCACATGAGCCCCTGTGACAGCGCGTCTACCACGTCACGGCGCCGGCCTCGGGGGAAGGTCTCAAGTAGATGCTCGAACTCAGTGAGCTCGAGCCGCGGCCCGGGCGCGTCGGCCAGCTGCGAGCAGTGCTCGATCGAATGCGCCTCGTAGTACGGCACGATCGCTTGCGCGCGAGCTTCCTTCGACGCGATCGGGTCCAAGCCAATGACGTTGGGCAGCCGGTAGCGGTTGACCAACTCCTCGATCAACGCCGTGCCGTTGGCCTTGTCTTCAATTAAGATCGCGTTCGGCCGTCCGTAGTACCGGATGATCTCGCGCAAGAGCTCAATCGTCCCTGACCAGCCGACACGTGCGGAATAGGCGCCATAGAGTCGGAGCTTGGGCAGCTCCGAGCCCAAGAGCACGATCCCCACGTCCGAGCTCTCGTCGGATTTCTTGAAGTTCGCATCTACCGAGATCACCCAGAAAGGTTTCGGCGCGCCGCCCTTGAGCGGCTTCGTCACGAGCTCGAAGTGCCGGAAGTGCTCGGTCTTGAACATGAGCCCGCCCGGGGGGCTCGGACGCTGCTGCATTTGCGCGGCGTAGACCGGCGAGTTCTTGCCGCCGTTCGCGGCCGCGAACTTCGCCAAGCTCGCTGCGTTCAAGTTCGGCGTGTACGCGAGCAATTCACCGGGCTCCGTGCGGCGGTCGCCCCCGAACGGCGTACGGCTCACGCGCTCAGGCTCAAACTCAGCCGGTAGCATCAGGTGCACGCACCCGGGCCGCTCAAGCAGACGCGCACTCGGGTCGAGCTCGGTCAGCCGCTGCATTACCAGGACCGTGACGAGCCTAGCCTTATCGAACGCGCGTGAGGCCGACGCTGCGCCAAGCCACTCTCCGGCGGCCGCACAACGCGCGCTCGTCTCGGCCGCGCTCGCGTCCGTGTCCTGCGGCTTCACGGGATCGTCAACGACGATCGCGTTGCAGTGCTTCCCAATGATCGGGCCACCGATCGTCGTGCTGTAGCGCCAGCCGCCGTGCGCGGTCTGGAAATGCGTTACAGCTTGATTGCCCGGTGGCATCACCCCGGGCCAGCGCTCACGATACCATTCCGAGGTCACTAGCTCGAAGCACTTCGCCGCGAGCTCAACTGTTAGATCCTTACCGTAGGTCGCGCAGATCCAACGAAAGCCCGGGTTCCACGTCCAGACCCACGCTTGCCAGAGGATCGAAAAGATCCGGCTCTTGCTCGAGCCCGGGGGCACGTTCACAAGCAAGTCGGTGCACAGCGGTGCGGCCCACGCGCCTTCGAGCTCGCCTTCCGCTGGTGCGTCACGCCATGGGGGCGTGCACGCCATGGCGTGCGTGCACATCTCGTCGAGATGCCACGACCAGAGCAATCTCTGGACGGGCTCGATCACGTGCCACGCGCGCCGGACGAATTCGTCGAAGCCCCCGCGCGCGATCGCTTCGCGGTCGATCTGAGCGAGTAGAGCGCGGGCGGCTTCGGGAGTCATCTAATCACCCACACGCCCAAGGCAATCCAGCGCCAGGTCACTCCGTAGAAAACCGCATGGCGCTCAGGGAAGTGTTTGAGAACTCCAGATACGTCTCCACCGAGTGCGATAGAAAAGTGCCCGAGTCGGAAACCATAATACTTAGGAGGCCACATACCTAATAGACTACGCCCCGGCTCGTGCAACGTCGAGCCGGGGCGTAGAGCCAGCGCGAGCGCTGGTTACTCCGAGACCTTCACGTCGGCGCCGAGCACGTGCCCGAGCCAATGCGCGATACCAGATGCGGCCGCGGTCGCCACCGGGACGGCAATGGGCGCGGCCGCACCAACGTAGTGCAGACCGAAACCGAGAGCACCGCCAGCCAGCGTTGCCAAAAACGAAAACAGGCTTTTCTTGGACATCTGAGGAACCTCCTAGGAGCTAGACCTTAGCACGCTGTCTAGAGCGCCGCACAACACGCCCGCCACGAGCATGCGTTGCACACGGCGAAGTGACGAATCGATTCGAGACCGTGGAGCTCGCCATTCCTGTAATGCACATGCACGGCCGGGTGCTGTCGCTCGAGTACGCGATCTGCCGTTTCATCGGGCGTGAAAATCGGCATGCTCAGATCAATCGCACGCTCGATCTCGCCTCGCGTCCCACCTGACTCCTCCCAGTTGCCGGGCACGAGTGCGATTGCATCACACCGCTCCAAGAGCGCGAGCGTGCCGTCGAGCCAGAACCGATCGTCAAGCTGCCCGTTGAAATAGCGAGTCATGGTGTGCGGGCACACGGGCATCGCACCCACGCGCGCGATCTCGAGCGCGAACGCTTCAGCCTTGCGGATGTTTTGCTCGACGTCCCACGGCGTCGGGCCGCGGAACGCGCCTGCGATGTATACCAGTTTCATCGGGATCCTTTGCGCGCGCGGCGCGTCTTGGTCAGTAGTTGTTCGCGTTGATCGTGGTTCAGGGTGTCGCCGAGCTTGGCGGTCTCGCGCTGGCGTCGCTCGCGTTCTCGGTCGCGTGCGCGGAGGTTGGACCAGGCGTGGCTGGCGTGCGCCGCGGCTAATGTGGTCGCGATTGCGTTCCGTTCAATTCCGCGCTCGAACCTCGCGCCGATCTCGTCGCGGAAAGCCTCGGGGTATTGCTCGAACTCGGGATTGCCTAGCGGGTCGGGCAGCGAAGCCTCGGCAGGCACAAGCACACAGCGGCAGTTGGGATGCATCGGCGGCTCGAATCCTTGAGACATCACTCGACCTCGCGTTTGCTCAAGATCCCTGGATCGTCCGTGTAGGTTGTCGCGCCCATGGCCTGGGCGTGTCGATCCATTTCTAAAACCTGCTCGGCGCTCTTTGGCCGCTTGTCGCACGCCCGCTGCAAGAGTGCCAGCGCGCGCCAAGCGACCCTAGCCAAGTGCGGAACGCCGTCCGTGTCCGCTGCGAGCTCGTCCTTCGCGCGATCGCGCGCGTAGTCGAGCAAGTGCCGCACGAGCGCGTCCGGCTCGTCCGTGCTCTTTTCTTTGGCCCAGTGCAAGGTCTGCCCGGGGTTGTGCTGGTCGTTGCCGATCTTGGAGAGCTTGGCAATCTCTTCGAGGGCATCAGGGAAGTAAGCGAGCACGCCCGAAAACACGGGTGTTGCTTTGCGGCGAGCTGCTTCGTTCACCTGCTTCGGTTTCTCACGCGAATCCCTTACGCTGGCGTGCTTGAACCAGACATCCCTAGCGCCGATCGAGACTAGTACAAGGTCTTTGCCCACTTGTACGACTATCCCGAAGCCGTGATAGCTGTGTGGCAGTACTGAGTCAGACGGATTAGCTTCGGGTTCGTAGTCAACCCAAACGTGTTGCGTGCAGTAGAACGGTGCTCGGTCGGCCATGTCGGCCCTTACTGCTAGGATCTCTAGCGCTTGGCCACGCTCTCGAGCGCCGCGCGAACTTGCGGCGTGTCGAGCGCGGCGAACTGTTCTGGGGTAAGCTGACCGAGATCTAGCCGCTGGTCAAGGATCTCAGTAGGCTTACCCGCCAAGAGCGCCTGGGCCTTGTTAATCATCTCGAACAAAGCCTGCGTTTCCTTGATCGTGAGGCGCTCCCCATCGCGTAGGCGTTTGAGCCATTGCGCGAAGCTTTCACGCGCAGTCTGCGTCGCGAGCGCTAGCATCTCCGCTTGCGCTTGGGCCCACTGCTCGGCCTGCTGCGCCATGATCTCGCGTAGCTTCGCATCGCGCTCCGCGGTGACCCACGTGTCGAACGCCTGGACGCGTTCGGCCCAACGCCACTGTTGCGCGACGTGGACGATCGTTCCGTAGGCGTACGCGCCGTTGTACGCCGCGTGCACCGTGGTCAACTGGCGACCAATGCCTAGATCGCGGTAGTACGCGAAGAGTTGGTACCATGCTGCGTCTTCGCCGGGGTACTGGTCCCAATGGGTGAGGGGCTCGGTCACCTCGGAAGCTTGACACAAAAGACGAAACCCCTACAGATCCGAAGAACTATAGGGGTTTCAGCGCGAGCCTGGCTCGGGCCCGGAGCGTGCGTCCGCGACGGCCGTCGATTGGCCGTTACTGACCGGCTTGCGCCGAGTTAGATCTTACTCGCACTGTTGTCGAGATGCGAACCCTCATCGGTGCCCCCGAAACCATCGGGGTGCGCCACGTCAGCGTCTTGGATCTCCGGGTGCTCGTCGAGCTCCGGAGGCGGCGCGGGTTCGGTCGGCGCGGCGCTCATGACCGCTTCGTCGCGCGTGATCGTCTCGCCTTCGTCTACCGTGACCTCGGGCGCCGGCTCAGCCGCGGCGCGCTTTGCCTCGTCGTGCTGGCGAGCGTTGAAATGTAAGTTCATGAGCTTCGGCGCTAGCGCGCTGGCATACGCAAAAGCGTCTTGCGCGACGTCTTCCGGCTTCTTGCGGTTCTCGTGCTCGAGCATGGCGGCCCACGCTTGGATCACGAGCTCACCAAAGAACTCGGTCGCTGCTAGGGCGCTCGTGCCAGGGATCATTGGTACGCGAATTTCGTTGTTCGGCATTCTAGATCGCTTTCTGTTCAAGCGGGTTTGCGCCCGCGGGTCTCGTCGCAATAGGGCAGGCCGCACTGTAGCACGACTGCCGCGCGAATGTGATTAGTCACGGTCGTTTTTTCTGCCTTGGCCTGCTTCTCCAATTGCGCGTATTGCGCCTCGGAGAAACGCACGGGAACGACCTTGGTCAAATGGGTGTTGTTACGCATGTGTCTTTCAGGGTGAGCGGTTAGATCCTAACGTAGCCCAGTGGCGAGAATTCGGCAACGAAGCGCTCAACAACAAGACCCGCTTCACGATGCGGCGCGCGCGGCGGCAATAGCACGATCGCTGAATCCGCTGGCGCGCCCTTGCTGGCTGTGCGTAGGCCGTTCGCGTCGGGCTTGTCGTAGTCCAAGCGCTCGCGCAAAACGCAAAACGGAAACGCCTGTGGCGGGCTGATGCCGTCGACTTGGCCTGTGCGAAACACCGCGAGGGAGAAGCACACGAAGATCGCGGCTTCGACGTGGCCCGCTTGCCACTCGCTCCAGAGCTTGGCCCACCAAACCGCGGCCGCACTCAGGCCCGGGCCCGCGGAGATCGGTTCGAGGGTGTCCTTGTGCAGCTTGCCGCCCGGGGGGTTGAGAAAAACGCGACCGTGCCACTCACGGAACAAGCCTCCGCGTGGCTCAACCGTGTGCAACATGTCGCCGCGTCCCCCTACTTCACCGTCGCCAAACCAGCGCGTAGCGCGTACTACCGCATTCGCTAGCTCACAGGACGCAGGATCTAGGTCGATCGTGCCCAGTGTGCGCCGCGCACGCTCGACCACGGCTACCGGTGTGTAGTGCTCGACCGACTTGGACGAGTGCTGCGCGAGGCTCACCACACAAGCCCCCACGTGCTTGCGTAGATCCCCGTGTGCGGCTCGCATAGGCGTGCCTGTTCGGCCGCTGTGCGACCGGCACTCGTGCAACCGTGGACGATGCCCACGACGCCATGCGCGTCCAGAACTGGCGAACCCGAAGCACCGTGCTGCACGTCCACGGTCGTGGCCACGCGCGCACCTTGCACGTCCAGCGCCGTGTCTTTGAGCTCGCCGCGGTAGGCGCGAAACTCGCGGTAGCCCTCCCACGCTACGAGCGATGTTCCGGCCTTTGGCGCGGGCTCGTTCGGATCTAGATCCAAGGCTACGCGCGCCAATCGCTCGGCGTCAACGTGCGACACTGGTTCGAGCACGGCCCAATCGCGATCGCGATCCAAGCGCACCACGCGGCCAACCGAATACGCGCGCGCCGTGTCATACCAGTCATCGTGCGTGACGTAGTAGGCGTCGCTTCCAATCTTCGCGTCGATGCTCAAGCAGTGCGCCGCTGTCACCACGCCCACGGCGCTTGTGCGAGTGCCAACGCGCGGCCCGGTGGGCACTGCTGCGAAACCCGAGCAGCACGGCTTGAGCTCGCGCTCGAGCGACAGCGTGCCACTGTCTTCGCTGAGGTCGGACCAGTGCGCGACAGTCTCGGGGCACATGATTACGACCGCGGCTTGCGCTGGGTCGGGGCGCGATGCTGCGCCTCCCACGTTGGCCATTGGCGCGCGCGAGCAACCCGCGTTCTGGAGTAGGAGCCAGAGGCCAGCGAGCACGACCGCGTAGGCACCAAGCTTCCAGCCGATGCGTTTGGGCTTTGGTTGCGGCGCCGCGTAGAACAAGAGCAGCGCGAGCGCGAAGAGCCACGCGAGCATCGCCCAGATCTGCCGGAGTAGCGTTGGGGTGTGTTGCATAGGTCGACCTTGAACTAGATCCTGGATCCTGTCAAGCGCCGCGCGCAGCAATCTCTTGCCATGTGTCACCACGATCCACAGCGGCTGCGTCGTAGTCGAGCCCGCGTTCGACCGCTTCGCATGTAGCGGCGCGATCTTCGTCTCGCACGTACCAGTCCAGCCAGTTCACAAGGTGACGAAGCGTTGCGTGGTCGAGGCGGTCAATGTTGGGCGTGTTCATGCAAAGCAGTCTACATCCTAGATCCTAAGTGGCAACCAGAATCGGCCGAGACACGGATCTTCGGCCGCTTGGCCAATTAAATCCAGCTCGCGTGTTAATTGGCCCACGGGCCAATTACCGGAATTACCAGTCTTCAATGATTCCGCGCACTTACGCGCCGTTACCACGTTACCACTGACCCGCGGGCCGAAGTGGCAACCGATTCCTGTTGCAGTCCGCGCACTTAGGACCCCGTTACCACGTTACCAATTTTTTTCTACTTCCTATCCTATACTATCTGTTACCTGTATTTATATGATCTTTATGCGGATCCACATTTTTTCTATATACATTTTTACTGTCTATCAGTGATCAAAATAATTGGTAACGTGGTAACGGGGTCCTAAGTCGTTGATTCTTATCTGGGATCGGTTGCCACTTCGGCCCGCGGGTCAGTGGTAACGTGGTAACGGATTGGTTCAACCACTAATTACGCAGTGCGCAAATACTGGTTGAACCACTAATTGGCCCGCAGGCCAAATTAATTACGCACCGCGTAATTAGTGGGCGCCCAGTTGATCCAGGGCAAAATAAAGGCCACCGGATCCTGGCGATCGGGTGGCCTCTATTCGCGAGCTCTTGGTGCGTTAGGCCCGTGGGCCGGGCTTCCACAAGGCTAGCTGGCACCCCGCGGCGATGCCGTTGATCACCACCAAGTACCCCAAGCACACGAGCGCTAGCCAGCGCACCGAGCTCGTGACCATCACCCCCTCGAGTAGCACCACGAAGCCCGCCGACTTCAGAGCTTGACCAAACGCTTGCCTCGCCCACGCAAAGACCGTCTGGGCCGAGTACAGGAGCCCGCCCAAGACTAGCGACCCCTGCGCCGTGGGCGCCCAGCCATCGAGCATCTTGGTGCCTTGGTGCGCCGTGACAAAAATGGCCACGGGAATGATGCCGCTGATCAAGAACCCGAACGCCATCGCCAAGCGCTTCTTAGGGCGCCACGCGAGGCGCAAGGACTGGATAACGCCGATGGGTTGGCTCACTGGGCCTCCTTCACCGCGATCAACGCGCGGAGGAAACGGACGTGCTCGCGTGCAGCCAATCTAGCGGCTAGGGGTAGGTTGAGATCTCGGGCGCGGGCCTCGGCCCGGATCAAGCGCTCTTCGGGGCTCACGACGCCACCGTCCAAATCTGATCGCCGACGCGTACATGCTTGACGGTCCACGTGGTCTCACCCTTGCGCGAGAACCCGTCGTTACCGCCGACCGTCCAGTTACCGGGCCCGACACGATAGCCGTTCGACACGCGCTCGCCCCATATAGCGTTGGTGCCACGTCCTTTGCGCGCCCATCCCTTACCGCGCGAAAGCCCCTCATAGCGGTGCGCGGGAAGCACGACAGTTTCCCCGCGACCCACGCGATTAGCGTCGCACAGGATCTCCAGGGTCGTGTCATCAGCACCGAGCTCGATCGCCTTTTTTAGGGTCTCGATACGGCTTTCGGGGAGGTTTGCGTCGCGTTGCATGAGGGTCTCAATCGTGTGTGCCATTTGGTGCTCTCCTTAGCGCGAGGTGGTTTGGCCTCGCTGACAAGGATGAGTCTACACCTTAGGATCTAGGATGCAACCGAAATCGACCGCGCCGCGCGAAAAACATCTCCCGGGCGTTTTTGTTTGGACAGCGCCTAGGATCTAGGCTAGGGTCCGGGGCATGTCGTTCCTACTCGACCTCGCGGCCACGGTCGTCGAGGCCTTGGCCATCTACGCCACCCTAATCTTGGTGGTCTTTCTCTGGATTCGGAGGAGCCCGTGATTACACGTCAAGATCTGAGTTGGTCAACCGTCGCGATCGTCGTGACGATCATTCTGCGCAGCGATCCTAATCCGTCGCTGGCGTTGCGACTCTTCGCCGCCGCGGCGATCACCGTTGTATTCTGGCGGTTGGCATGATCATCTCCTACCGCCCCACGTTCGCCAGCGCACCCGAGGTCAGCCCCATCGAATGGCTCGATCTAGTGCAAGTCTTGACCGGCTTCGCCAAGATCCCCAGGGCCACCAAGCAAGACGTGCCGCTCATCGCGTTCGGTCACTTCGCGCCCGACTTCAAAGAGACCTCGTTACAGCTCCCGGGCCTCTACGCGATCGCGTTCGACTTCGACGGCGTGCCAGACGATGCATTCGCTCGAGCTCTCACTCTGGCCACTAACATGACCGAGCACGTGTTCGCTCACACCACGTGGCGCCACGCGAGCCCCGCGGACGGTTGGCAGCCAGGCACGACCTACGGGAGAATCGTTCTGCCCTTGACCAAGCCCGTCGAGCAAGCGCACTTCCCCGGACTGTGGCGCTTGCTAGCGGACCAGTTTGCTGGTGCTGGCGCTCAAGTCGACGAGCAATGCAAGAACGTCGGCCGGTGCTACTATGTGCCGGCCACGAATCCCAAGGCGATCCAACCGACGTGGGTTCAATCGTGGTGACCGCCGTGGGTGCGAAGGCTAGACGCCCCTCGCGTGATTCTGGCGGCAACCGCGGCCAAGGCTCGAAATGGATCCGCCCAGAGAAACGTCAAAGGATCTACCGCCGCGACGGCTGGCGATGCGTGTGGTGCCGGCGTTCGGCCTCGATCCACGAGGGCGCCGCGCGCGTCTCGTTGACGCTCGACCACGTCACGCCGCGCGAGCTCGGCGGCACCAACCACGAATCAAACCTCGTGACTAGTTGCGTCAAGTGCAACACGCGCCGCCGGAAACTCGGTCTCTTGGCCTGGGTCTGGACGAAGCGCGAACCGCATGCCGTGCTTGAGCGTGTGGCGGCCGCTGTGGAAAAGCCCTTGCCGCCGCGCGCCGCTTGAGCCAGGCTCACGTTTCATGCTCGACTGGGAAGATCTCCTAGCGCGGCCTCCCGCGCCCGCCCCGAGCCATCCACCCGTCCCAGCCGCACCGCAATCGGTCGCGCCGATGCCCGCCGAAGCAATCGTCCAAGTCGGGTACACCGACCTCGCGAACCTCGCTGGCAAGCTCGTGCGCCGCAAGTCAGAGCGCCAGCAAGCAATCGGCCTCGCTCTGGCCAAGGCCTTGCGCGGCGAGCCGTTCGCTTCGGCCACGTCTGGCGTCAGGAACTCGACGCTCTTGGCGATTGCGGGCGACATTCTCGAAGAGTTCCCTTTCGCGGAACTCGAGCCGATCGCGCAGTTGTTCTCAGCGTGCCTCGATCGGATGCGCCTCGACGCGGAAGCCGCGGGCCAGTCAACAGCCGACGGCGCACCCACGCTCGATCAGTTCCGGTCGATGCTCGCTCGCAAGCAAGGCCAGCGCCAGCTACAACACCACGACGATCAGCACACCTTGGATCTCTTCGCCGCGGCGAGTCAAGCGCTTGTTGCTCGCGGCGAAACCCCGGCGCCACTACCGCTCGACGCGTGGGGGGTTCCACAGGGTGATGCTAGGGCCGATTTACGCACGCTGATCGTTCGCGAAACCGACTCGAGCTACCACCTACGCTCGCCAGCCGAGGCTCAATACACGGCGCGCGCCACGTCTGCCACGGCACTGCGAATCGACTTACAGCGCTTGTACCTCGACCGGGGAATTCCGTTGAACATCCTAGACGACACCGGAGAAATGATCCCCACGGACAAGATCCTAAGAGCCTACTCTTGCAACGCGCGGCATGTGATCTACGACTACTCGGCCACGTCGACCGAGTTCGATTCGCTCTCGGGCGTGCTTCGCGTCGGGTACACACCTGGTCGGCTACAGGACGGCACCACGATCCCCGAGCGAGCTGACTCGACTGTAGAGGCGTGGCTTCGCACGCTCGCCGGCGGCACGGACGATCACCTTATTGCCCTGTACGACTGGATCGCGGCTAGCGCACAGCGCTACATCGCGCGCCCCGCGACCGCTCTCGTTCTCGTGGGCGCGCCGAGCGCGGGCAAGACCGCATTTGCGGACGCGCTTGCCATGACGTGGGGCGTGCACAAGGCCGTCAATTTCGCTATCGCTGTCGACAGGTTCAACGGCGCGTTGGCACACTGCCCGGTCTGGCTCGCCGATGAAGAAATGCCGCCCGAGCTCACGGGCGAACGCTTTCGCACGATCATCCAAGACAAGGAGCGCTACATCGAGCTCAAGGGGCGCGAGCGGCAGACACTCAAGGGCTGCGCGCGGATCGTATTCGCGCTGAACGGTCTAGACAAGTTGCGGCTAGGCGCCACGTCTAGGGATGCAGCCGACGCAATCGCCGCGCGGCTCACGGTCTTTCATGCCCAGCGCGAGCGCGCGTGCGAACGCGCACTGGCCGACGTGCGCGAAGCCGCGACGAACGCCGGAACCACAGAACAAGTCTTGGTGGCTAGGCACTTGCGCGCCGTCCAGAGCTTGGAGCCGCGCGAGCAACGCTTCTATGGTGGCCGCGACGCGGGCGGAGCGTTACGTGCTGTGCTTGGTTCGAGCGTAGATCACTGCCCGGCCGTGTTCGAGGCGTTGGCCGACTACGTCCTAGATCCGCAAGCGTGGGAACGCACCTATTCCGCGAGCTCGATCCTGAACGACGGTCGGCAATACCCGGTGGTCACCGAGATCCATGGCGGTGAGCCGACGTTGGCGGTGTACCCCGATCAGCTGGCGCAACGCATTCACGTGGAAGCATGGCGCGTTCGCAAAGCTTTGGAGCCGTTCGTCCTGGAGCGCAAGCGTCTATCGTTTGGCCCGCGCGGCCAGAACGTGCGCGGAATGTATTGGCTCTTGGACGTGGCGCGGCTCGAGCCGCACCTAAATCTACAACCTAGCAACATTTGATTGGACAGGCCTAGATCCTGTGATAGAGAGGTTTGAACGTGACTAAGAATAAGGAATCCAAACTCGCGCGCGAAGACACGACGCTGGCCCAGGTCGATTTCGCCGACGGTACGTGCAAGCGCCTGAACGCCTTGTGCGAGACGCTCGTGGCCGAAGTCCGCGAAGGCAAGCGCACGGCGCGCGGCGCGATCACCACAATGATGCTGCGTGCGATTCGCGCGGGTCGAGACATGCGCATCGCCGAAGAGCTGCAAGAACGTCGCGAACGCCACCTCGAATTGGTGGGGCAGACTACCGGTCGCCCGGTCAAGTACGATCCCGCGACCGCGGCGGAACTGGACTACGAACGGGGAGTGGTGAAATGAACGCGCCTCTACTCGCGGCCGAGCTCGACTGGGCCGTCTATGTCTCGGCGCCGCGCGGTTGGCGCAAGATCGCGGCGTTCCAATCGGTCGAGCAGGCTCGAGCTTACGCTCGCGCTCGTGCCAAGCAGACCGGACGGGCGTACATCTGGGACAGAAACACGGAGGCTACGTGAGCCGCGAACTCGTGATCCGTTTGGTCGTGTCCGCGACCTCTGACGGCACGCCCAAGGGCCGGCGCGTGACGATCGGAGCACACGACAAGGCTACTCTGGCGTGGCTCAAGGCTGCGGCGCCGAATTGCTTAGAGGGCGAGGCAGCTACGAACTGGGATCGCCTTTCGGCTTATGTGGGCGCGCTTGCTAAGGCGCGCTACTTCCTAGATCCGTGCACCGAGAAAACGCTCACATCGATCGCAGGGGACGTGTATACTTGGATCAAGCATACTTATCGCACCGACCGTTGCTCGGTTACGGTGTTCGTGCCGCGGGGTGGGTTGTGATCGATCTAAGCCGTGGTGTGCTTTCGGAGTTCGCCGAGCGCCAACGCCTAGCCAGCGTTACTTTGAGTTTCGAGCGCGCGGGCTTGCGATACTTTCGTCGGAGTACTCCGGAATATTTCGTGGCACGACGCGCCGAGCTCAAAATCCGCGGGCGTTGTGCGAACTGCCCGGCGCTGGCTGTGCCGGGGCGGACGCGATGCGCTGCGTGCGCGGCGGAGAGAGCCAAGAAAGAACGCCAACGGAGGCGAGCACTATGATCATCGTCCTAGCAAAATACTGCTTCGTTTTCGTAGCTGGCTTGATCGTAGGCTTATACCTCGGAGTACGGGCGGCATGGTGATTGATCGTGAAGCCGAGAGCGATATGTGTTCGACGCCGTGGCCCCATCTAGTCGTCCGCGGCGGCTTCGCGCCGCGTAAATCGTTCTCGGCGTCGCAGATCGAGCTCTGGCGGAGCTGCCCCACGGCGTGGGGTATGCGCTATTTGCTCGGCATCAAGAGTCCCGAGCTCGACGCAGCGCAAGCGGTTGCAATGCTCGAAGCGCTCCAGGGTCGCGAGCGTTCTCTGGCGTTCGGCAAGCTGCTTCACGCCAAACTAGAAGCCTACTTCAAGGGCCAGACGGTCGACTGGACCGACGACGTGGGCCAGCGTGCCTTGCCCGGGCTCGCGTACCTACCCCAGGGCGGCAACGTTCGTGTCGAGCAACCGATCGCGCTCTATATGCCCGAGATCATCGGCGGCGTGGACGTGACTTTCCAGGGCTTCGTAGATCTCGAAGGCGTGGTCGACGGCGCCTTGACGCTCTTGGACTACAAGACCACGGGCGATTTCAAGTGGATGAAATCACCTGAAACCTTGCGCCAGGATCTCCAGGCAAACGTCTACGCGCTGAACATGATGCAGCGCACGAGCGGCGAGCATCAGAAGTGCCGCTGGGTCTACTTCGCCTCGAAAGGTCGCCCCGAGGCGCGACCCGTGAACTTCGATATCAAGCGCGACACGGCGCGCGAGATCGTGCGTCAGGCCGTGGTCGAAGCGTCGGGCCTCAAGGGCGAGATCGATCAGTTTCGCGAAGCGCTCCAGAGCGCGGCGTACCAACCCCAAGATCCCGGCGAGCGTGCTCGGTTCGCTTTGCCCTTGATCGATCACCTACCTAAGCGCGTCGGGCATTGCTCGGCGTACGGCGGGTGTCCGTATCACCACACCAAAGGTGGCCCGTGCCAGGCCGAGCTCACGAGCACCGACCAACCTCGGTTCGACCTCGCGTCGATCCACGAACCCAAACCAACGGCCGCACTAGCGGCAGAAAGCCAAGACCCAGCTATGACAACCTTACTCGAACAATTGCGAAACAACGTCCAAGCCCAGCAA
>JACZCX010117311.1_pt1 | contig 18751 bp, 21 predicted proteins | sample 8641831 | NCBI WGS metagenome assembly JACZCX01 (sample SAMN15324608, study PRJNA640507) | soil metagenome | isolation source: intercropping sugarcane | place: China: Luxin town, Laibin City, Guangxi Province | collected 2019-07-25 | depth 10cm m
ACTAGCACAAGGAACATCACTTCGGCCAGGATGATCAAACCGAAAGCAAAGAAAAGAGCCTGCCGCGGGGAGAGCTTTCCGGCAGGCAGAGGCCGGTTTGCGGTGCACCGCATTAGGCGATCGCGGTCACGCTCCAGGTATTGTTTTAGAGCCGCCACTCCCCCTGACAGCAGCGCGGTTGCCAGAGGCGTCCACAACATCAAAGAATGAGACCAACTGCCGTTTACCCAAAGAGCGAAGCCAGCCCATGCATTTAGAACAACCAGACATGTGATCCGAGGCTTGCGAAGTGCCACGAACGCAAGGATCTTCTCTCTGATAGAGATTGGGCTTATCTGGACTGCCGTCAACAGGCCGCAGAATGAGGCGGGTGTCATGTTGGGTCAGCCACAATTCCTCGATGGAGGCCCCGGCGCGACGCCATTTCGCATCCGAGCTGGGTTTTCTCAGAATCTGAGAGCGCCTGCACGGCACGTGGGAACACGACCTCGTCCTCAACCTTGATGTGTCCGCGGTAGAGATTAGTCAGAGCGTTGAGGGCGATTGTGAGCGCTTCTAACTCGCCCGCCTGTAACTCGCCAATGGCCAGCCAGCGACAACCAATTCGGTCGGTCTGGTGGTGGTACATGGTTGCCTGTTCATGATCTTCTTGCAGTACAACGATTTTGGCTAAGATAGCTGGCTCGAGATTCCCGGTCCGGCAGAGGACCGGAGGATGCCCAGAACTCCGTTGAAAGTAAGCGACCCTCGAAATCATAGGCTACGCGATCGCAGCCTTCTTAGCAATCGGCTTGTGTGAAACAGCGTTGGCCATAGAAGACAGCAACAACGGAATCTGACGGAAGCCGGGAAAAGGCTCTCTTCTTCGTCAGCAGTATGTTTGGGAGCCGCCTCGCGAAAGTACCTAAGAGCCGTTTCGAGCGCGATCCGTTGATCGTGGTGAAGCCGGCCACCGCGCGCCTGATCGGCGACAGCTACAAGTGTCGACAGAAACCGTTCGATCCGCCGGTGACAATCTCCGAGGAGCCCAATTGGATCATCGAAACCGCTTTCCTGCTTAGCACCGATTGTAATCGGCATATTATTTCGTCTTACTTGCCGCAAGAAAATAATCCGCATTCGTCCGCGCGAACCCTTCCCACCCCGAAGGCAGATCGTCTAACGAAAAGATCGCTGAAACGGGACAGACCGGAACACAAGCGCCACAGTCGATGCACTCTTGGGGATTAATGTACAGTTGCGTATTCTCCTCGAAATCGGCTGCACCTTTCTTCGGATGGATACAATCGACCGGGCAAGCGTCCACACAAGCTGTGTCTTTGATGTCAATACAGGGCTCGGCAATGATATAGGCCATGCTAGGTTTACGCTCCTTCCTGATGGAAGTCTAGGGCTTTGCATGAGCAAAGGCGGTGACTTGGATCACTACGAGTGTCAATCTTTCGAAGAGTAATAGTGTTTCACCGAATGTGACGCGGCTGCCCGGCGTACCGGGATACGGACGACAAAACGGAGCTCGACCCGTGCGACCGCGGTGACCTAAGTCACTTCAATTCCCTCCGGCTTCCCGTCATGCTGACGATATGGTCGAAGCCACGCACCCAGTCGAGTTAGCAACGGATGGGTGCACAGTTGCGTATTGGACATCTTCTCACCGGCATTACAAGAGATCGAGGGAAATCCTCGATAGGACGTGTGTAACCGCAGGATTGATGCTTGCTACCGATGCATTGCTCCATGCGCAATATGCCAGTCCCATCATTACAAAGGACGTCACAACCGAGCAGAAGCTAAACAACCCAGTTCCGCTGGATCTTTTCTTTCGTGACGAAGCAAACCAGACCGTTGCTCTTCGTACTTATTTTGGAAAAAAACCAGTCGTATTGTCGCTCGTGTACTTCAGTTGCCCTAGTCTGTGCCCTATGAGCCTGCATGAAACGGCCGTAGGCCTGGGGTGCGTCGCGCTTGAACCAGGACGCGACTACAACGTGGTGGTAGTGAGCTTCGATCCGGCGGGCACTCCAAAAACCGCAGCGTTAACAAAAGACAAGTACAACGGCGAGTTTGGCAGTAAACCAGGATTTGATGCCGGCTGGCATTTCTTAACCGGCGATCAGCAGGCGATATCAAACCTGGCCGCCTCGGTCGGTTTCGATTATCGCTGGGACGGCGGAATCATGAGTTTTTGGATATCCCGGCACTGTGATGCGGGGAGATTAGATTTTGGTGAGAATCGCCCAATTCGTGGCGAAGAAGATTGTTTGAGATAGCAGCATTTGATTGGGCAGGAGTCCTCAATTACCCAAAGAGGTCCTACTCCACGCTGTCCCGCGTCTTCGGAGAGGCGATGAGCGTATTGACAAAGCAGGTCGGCTTTTAATGATCAGCTTGGTGCCAGGCATGCCTCACAACGTGTTCCGTGAGCAGGATATGCTGCTGCTCGTAACCGTATCCGAGCATGTGTGGGCATCATTGTCGGTTTTTAATTAGATATTTCCCGAAAGATATATGATTTCCTTCGATGATGCGCATCGGGCAGTCCACTATCCGGAAGACCGGCGGTTCCGCATCTGGATTCGCCCCTCAATTCTGATTCTGTTGATTGCGCTCGCTCTCGTTCCGTTGGTGCTGGCTTGGATACAGCACGCATTCTTCGGTCTACCGTACATCGCGCCTTCGACGGCATCCATCGAGGGTGCGCCCAGTGGACCGCATGGCTTTCCCGTATGGATCCGCTGGAGTCACTTCTTCAATCTCATCTTCATGTTTATGCTCATCCGCAGCGGCTTGTCGATTCTGATGGACCATCCGCGCTTATATCTGAACGACCACTGCACGCCCGGAACGGAATGGATACGCTTCACGCCACTGACAGTACCTACAAATCGCCTCTGGACGGCAAAGGACGATGCGCGCTACATCTCACCCGTTCTTGCGCTGCCGGGCTACCGTCACACTGTGGGCATCGCGCGCTCCTGGCATTTCATCAACGTTTATGGGTTCGTGTTCACTGGTTTTTTCTTTGTCTGCGGCTTGTTGACCAGCAACCAATGGGAGCGGCTGGTACCTACCTCTCCGGCCGTCATCCTCCAAGCGTGGAACACCTTCGTGCATTATGCAACGCTCAACTTACCGCCAGAACCCAACGGTTTTTATGGCTACAACGCGCTGCAGCAGCTAGCCTATTTCGCCACCATCTTTGTCATGGCGCCGCTTTCAATTCTTACCGGGATCGCCATGTCTCCAGCGCTTGTCAATCGTTTCCCAGGATACGCGAAGATTTTCGGCGGACGACAGGCGGCGCGCTCCATCCACTTCGTCATGCTCGTTGGATTCCTGGCGTTCATCATTGTGCATGTGACGCTCGTCGCGCTGACAGGGTTTGCCCGCAATATGAACCATATTGTTCTCGGCACCGACGACCTGCGCCCCACCGGGATGATCCTCGGTTTTATCGGTATTGCAGTCGTGCTCCTTTGCTGGATAGCCGCCCATTATGTTTCCTGGTATTTCCCGCGCGGCTTGCAGCATGCGCAGAAGGCGATTACTGAGCCGCTGAAGCTTCTTACGCTTGACCGCCTGATTCCACGCAAGCACTACACGAAAGAGCAGATCTCGCCGCACTTCTGGCCGAATGGCAAAATGCCTGTGCGCGAGGACTGGAAGCACCTAGCGGCGGCAGGCTTCAAGAGCTACAAGCTGAAGGTGTCCGGCATGGTGGACAACCCGGTTGAGCTTTCGATCGACGAAATGAAGGCGCTCGGGGACGAAGAGTCCATCACGATGCACCATTGCATCCAGGGTTGGTCGGGTATCGCGCAATGGCGCGGAATCTCCATGCGCAAACTTATCGAACTCGTCAAGCCTAAGCCGTACGCTAAAGTTATCGCATTCTATTCTTTCGGGGGCTCATTGTATGGAGGTCTCTACTACGATACGCAACAAATCTACAATGCAATGAAACCCGGGTGCCTGCTGGCCTTTGAAATGAATGGCAAGCCCTTACCCGCTGTCTATGGGGCGCCATTACGTTTACGCGTCGAAGACCAGCTCGGCTACAAAATGGTCAAGTGGATTGAGCGGATTGAATTTGTCGAGTCCGAGAAACTGCTCGGAGAGGGAGAGGGCGGCAAGAACGAAGACGACGAGTACTTTGATCTGCTGCCGAACATTTAGATGATCAGCGGCAAACCCAAACTTCTGCAAGCGCTGCGGTCCACACAGCGGAGCGTGTTTTCCGGCTCGTCGACAATCACAGGGCGGCTGTTAGTGCGACGTCCGACAGTCAAAACAATGGTTCCATTACCGTTGTGCCGCGGTGCAAGCCGTAATGCCATTGCCTCAAATGACCTCTTCGGCGCGAGCGCCTGCTTCGCAACTATCACGACCGCGGACGCACCTCGCTCGGCTAGAATGTTTGCTGAGACATTGAAGGCGCTCCCGTCAGGTCTGACCAGTTGCCACCTCAATGCCCCGATGGAGGGCTAAGGTATGTTTGCGGGTGATGTATATAAGCTGCTGGAGGGAACAGCGGAGGCGGCCTTTGTCGTAACACTCGAAGGGGAGATTTGCTTCTGGAATACCTCCGCCGAACAGTTGTTCGGCTACACGGGGGAGAACGTTTTGAACAAAAGATGCCAGGACGTCCTCCAGGGCAAGAGTGCGCTGGGCGCTGCCGTGTGCAAGGGAGAGTCCAGCGTACAACGCTGCGCGGCCCATGGCCGACCAATTCCAGCTTTCGATCTAGAGGTTACGACGCGTTCTGGGCAGCGGATCTGGGTCAGTGTTTCCACAATCATATTCGAGGACTCTCGACTGCACCGGCAGCTCATAGTACATCTCGCTCATGACGTCAGCGACCGTAAGCGAGCTGAGCAAGCATTCGCGAAAATGATGGACCTCTCAAAGGAAGTCCTTTCCGTTGGAGACAACCGATCTGGCTTCGCCCCTACGGAAGCGCTTTCTGGGCAGGAGGAGCGGATTTTGAAGCTTTTTGCTAACGCGAAAAATTCCGGGCAAGTCGCAAAGGAGCTGGGAATTACTCTGCCAACTCTCAGGAACCACCTACACGCTGTTAACCAAAAGCTTCGCACTCACAACCGGCTGGAAGCGGTTCTCCATGCGATGAAGCGCGGCCTGATCTAGGGCCCGCCTTCGGAGAAATTCTCGCTGCCAGTGGCCGTTTATTTGTGACGGCTGTCCTGCACGCTATTACGAAAAGTCTATTGTCCAGCACGTGATCCGGGTACACAGTAGAAACGTGTGGTGCGCGAAACGCGATAACCGAGCCGGAGTTCCGCACGCGGCATGGGAAGGATGGTTCAATGAGCTGTGTTGAGGACCTTGCTGCTTTTGTTTGCCGATCGGCCTATGAAGATTTATCGGAGACCGCACGCGAGCAACTGAAGATTCGAGTTCTCGATTCACTTGGATGCGCTGCGGGCGCCTTAGAAGGTGAGCCCGTTCAGATCGTCCGGCGGCAGATCGGCGAATTCGAGCCGAAGGGCAAATGCACGTTGATTGGCGGCGAGTCCGCGGCTCCCGATTCCGCTGCGTTTTACAACGGAGCACTCGTTCGTTATCTCGACTTCAACGATGCTTATCTGGCAAAGGGTGAGACCTGCCACCCGAGTGACAATCTGGCGGCCATTCTTTCGGGAGCCGAATATGCGGATCGGACCGGCAGGGAAGTAATGACCGCGCTCGCGGTCGCGTATCAGGTACAGTGCCGCTTGAGTGATGTAGCGCCTGTGCGTGATAAGGGCTTTGATCACACCACGCAGGGCTCGTACTCAGTGGCTGCTGGCCTGTCCAAGATACTCGAACTTGACAAAAGCGGAACGGCAAACGCCATTGCCATCTCGGGAACAGCGTTCAACGCTCTGAGGGTTACGAGGACTGGCCACCTCTCGCATTGGAAAGGCCTTGCATTTCCAAACATGGCGGCCTGTTGCACGCGCGTGGTGTTCTTCGCGATGAACGGCATTACCGGCCCGCTCGAAGTGTTTGAAGGTGATAAGGGCTTCATGGATGCAATCGCAGGCGTTTTTGATATTGACTGGCTTCGGGAAGATCTCGAACGAGTCAAGCGAACCATTCTCAAAAGGTTTAACGCCGAAATTCACTCGCAGGCAGCGATCCAGGGCGTGCTAGATCTTAAACAGCGCCATCGGTTTTGCGCAGCGGAAGTCGAGCGGGTCGATATTGAAACGTTTGACGTGGCGTTCAATATCATCGGAGGTGGAGAAGAGGGCGATAAGACGAATTCGATCGCTACTAAGGAGCAAGCCGATCACAGCCTGCCATATGTTATCGCCGCTGCCATCCTGGATGGCGACGTCATGCCGGCCCAATACGAACTGCACAGGATTTGCCGCGAGGACGTCCAAAACCTCCTTCGCCGGATCTTTGTAAGCGCAAAGCCTGCTTACTCGCAGCGTTTTCCCGAGGAAATGCCGTGCCGGATCCAGGTTGTTCTTCGCGATGGGCAGACTTTGGTCAAAGAAAGCCGTGACTATCCAGGGTTTGTCAGTCAGCCGATCTCGTGGGAGATGGCATGCAAGAAGTTCAATCTGCTGGCGGCGCCTTATGCTGCCGAAGCCGAGAGAAAAGCTCTTATAAACGCTGTTGCAGACCTCGAGAATACGCGAATACGCCACTTGATGCAGTTGTTGGCCAGCATCTGCGTGCCATCAGCCGTAGAAGGCCGTAAACATGCTTGACCGTGCATTCCCATTTCTTCAGCTCAACCAGCGATCTCCCAAGCCACGAACGAGTGGACTGACCGAGATCCGCGGGCCGTATTACACACCCTTGGGCAAACGGCAGCTCGAAGACATTCTCGAGACCATGGGCGAATACGTAGATTCGCTCAAGTTCGCCGGCGGATCGTTTAGCCTCATGCCGCGTGCAGTGCTTATCGAATTTCTGAAACGATGCCATGACCACGACGTCCTGGTCTCAACCGGGGGTTTTCTCGAATACGTGCTGACCAAGGGCCCGGATTCGGTCGGAAAGTACATTGAGGAGTGTAAACAAGTCGGCTTTGACATCATCGAGATCTCTTGCGGCTTCGTTACGATTCCCGCCGACGACTGGCTTCGCCTCATAGAGAAAGTGAGAAACGCCGGGCTTAAGCCAAAGCCGGAAATTGGCATTCAATTTGGGGCCGGAGGCGCAACACGCGTCGAGGATCTTGAGGCTGCGGGGACTCGCGATCCGGAATGGCCCATCCGGCTCGCCCAGCGGTTCCTCGATGCCGGGGCCTACCTGATCATGATCGAATCCGAAGGGATCACGGAAAATGTCAAGACGTGGCGGACGGATGTAGTTGCCAGGATCATCGGAGCACTTGGCATTGAAAAAGTAATGTTTGAGGCCGCGGATCCGGAGGTTTTCGCCTGGTACATCAAGAATTACGGGTCGGAGGTGAACCTTTTTGTCGATCACAGTCAGATTGTCCAACTGGAATGCGTGCGCTCCGGTATTTGGGGAACAGCGGATATATGGGGACGCATTTTGACCTATAAAGACCAGGAGAATAGCCGATGACAACGGAATCTATTGAGCCTCGCATCGGTTACAGAAAGGTAGCCCCGGAGGCGATCAGGGCTCTTGCGGCGGTCGAACGATATGCCCGCGGTTCGAATTTGGAACCTGCCCTGCTGGAACTGGTGAGATTACGCGCTTCCATCATCAACGGATGTGCCTATTGTGCGGACATGCATTCCAAAGATGCTCGCGCACGTGGTGAATCCGAGCAGCGCCTCTACGCCGTGAGCGTTTGGAGGGAAGCGCCATTTCTCACCCGGCGCGAGCGGGCGGCGCTGGCCTGGACCGAAGCGGTTACCAATGTAAATATAAACGAGGTCCCGGACGAAGTGTACCGTCTCGCCGCGAACGCTTGCCGGCACGTACAAACCAGCGAAGGAGCATGCTGCCGAATAGGAGTTAGCCATGATTCAGTTGAAACGCGTGTATGACGAGCCCGGGCCGCACGATGGAATGCGCTTTCTTGTAGAGCGGCTGTGGCCAAGAGGGATCCGCAAAGCCGATCTTCGGACCGATGGGTGGGAAAAGGAAGCCGGTCCGAGTACTGACTTGCGGAAATGGTTTGCTCACGACCCGAAAAAATGGGAGCACTTTCAGCGGAAGTATTTCGCGGAACTCGATACACGGCCGGAGGCCTGGGAACCGATTGTAAAGGCCGCCGAGCGCGGCACGATCACGCTACTCTACAGCTCGCATGACGCGGAGCACAACAACGCGGTGGCTTTGAAACGTTATCTAGAAACAAAGTTAGCCCATGTAAGTGGAAAACATACTGGCGCACACGGCTAGGAGATTCACCGTGACAGCAACAAAGTAAGAGCGTGCTCGAGGAGGAGTATCAAACGACGACGACGTCATCGCAGGAGGCACGGTTCCGCGGCACTTCCGTATTCCCATCACGGTAAATCCGAAGATCTAATCGAGATATTACACTGCCTATAACTTTTCCTGGCGCGGCCTGTAACCCGGCGGAAGCGCGGCGCCGGCGTCTAGCAAACTGTTCGCGGCGTGGGACGCGTGGAAGCGTTTATCGATGAAGTGATGATCACCCGCCACCAATGGTCAGCGAGTGTTGCCGCTGCCCGAAAGAACCACCTATCTGGGCTTTCTGTTCGCTTACGGCGAAACGTCCTTCGGCGTTGAAGATCGCCTACGCCGCGCGCACGATGCTCTGAAGTTTGAAATCACAGAAATGCTGCCGGTCGTCGGACGCTATTCGCCGCCAGGCTTCGCTAGCTCCTGATTCATTGCGTCGATGGCAATCGCCGAATGCGCGGAGGCGGCGCCGGCTCGCATTTCGGCAGCAACCCAGATCGCCTCCATAATCTCTTGTCTCGTCGCTCCCTTCAAGGTCGCGCGTTTGGTGTGGCTGCGGATGCAATAGGGGCACTGGGTTACATGCGCTACAGCAACCGCAATCAGCTCCTTGGTTTTTGAGGGCAACGCGCCGTCCGCAAAAACGCGCTGGCTAAACGATTGGAAGGCGCCGTAGATTTCCGGCGCAAGATCCTTGCGCTTTTGCGATATATCTTTCGACGGAGCAGGATAGAGCGATTGTTCCATATTAGAAAACTCCTTTCAGTTTCGCTGCGGTGCTAATGCTTGTTGTGGAACCGTAATCCTCATGCGCTCGCGCGAGCGTTCATCGCGTTGCCGCGTTTCTTTGCGAGTGCCACCAGTACGCGATCGTAAGCCGAGGCAAATGATGCTATCCCATCCACCTGAAGTTTTTCGGTGATTGCATTCAAATTGATTCCGAGGTTCGATAGAGTTCGAAGCTGATCCTCGGAAACGGACAAATTTTCGTTAACCGTATCGCCGCGCACGCGCCCATGATCGCGAAATGCCTTCAGGGTCGCCAATGGAAGCGTATTTACGGTATCTGGTCCGATGAGTTCCTCGACATACAACACATCGCGGTATTGGGGATTCTTCGTACTTGTACTTGCCCAAAGTGGCCGCTGTACACGAGCTCCGCGAGCCCGTAGGGCTGAGAAGTCATCGCCGTAAAAGATCTGTTTGAAGCGCTGGTAGACTTTCTTTGTATTCGCAACAGCGATCTTGCCGCACAGCGCAAGCGCGTCGGGCGACCCGAGCGCCTCGAGCGCCCGGTCGACCTCAGTATCGACACGGCTTACGAAAAAGGAAGCTACCGAGGCGATCTTTTCTGGCTCCTTGCAGCGCTGTAATCCGCGGATGTACGCACGGGCAACCGCTTCATAGTGGCTCAGCGAGAACATCAGGGTGATGTTCACGTTGACTCCGGCAGCGATCAACTCCTCCACTGCCTGGACACCTTCTTTGGTGGCAACTACCTTAATCATCAGGTTGGGCCTATTCACGGTCCGCCACAGCCGTTGCCCTTCTTCGATACTTGCCTGCGTATCGCGCGTCAGTTGAGGAGGCGGCTCGATGCTCACAAAGCCGTCCAATCCTCCACTCTCCTGGTACGCGGGTCGCAGTGCGTCGGCGGCATCGCGGACATCCTCAATCGAAAGTGCGTCATAAAGCTCGCGCGCTTCGATGTCAGGATTTCGCGCGAACAGTACCGCCAACGCTTCGTCATACTGCGTGCTGTCGTCAATAGCCTTTTCGAAAATAGTGGGATTGCTTGTGACACCGCGCAAGCCGTCATTTTCGATCAGCTGTTTCAGGTCGCTGTTTCGGATCAAGTCCCGTCGGATATAGTCCAGCCAAATCGATTGGCCTCGTTTCCGCAATTCCAATAGCGGATTCATTTCGGTCTCCTTTCTTTCGCTCAATTTTGTCAGAAATGGTGCATGCCCCCGTAAGATGAAAACTGGCGTCAGGACGTACCCACAAGAGGTTAGAACGATTGCAAGATTCTGACGTTACCCACGAGTTCTCGATGTGGCGTTTTAACAGTGTTGCCATGAGCCGACGAGGATCCCCCAAGTCGCTCCACCCCACATCGCCGAGCCTGGCGACAGCAAGCATCTCGGCACTCACTGACAAGACCTCTCTGGAAAAATCGGCTATGGGGAGCTTCTCATAAACTGACCGCATCATCTCGACCTCCATCTCTGGATTGGGCAGGGTCAGGATCGGCTCAAAGGCGCGATACATGTTGGGAACTGCTCGTTGGATCATTTCCACGAAAGCGCTCGCGCGACCTACCATGACAAACGTATTCCAGAGACATCCCTGCGCCGACAAGCCCTCCGCGTCCTGGTATGAGGGCTTCTCCCAGAACCGTTTGACAGGCATCAAGTGGTGGCCGAAGCGACTCGCGACGGCTGCCCCCGGTTCGATCCAGCCATATTCGACCTCCGGCTGTGTCGGCGTGGCGCCCAGCAGAATTACCGAATGCGAGTTGATCTCAGTAAAATCGAACGCTGACTCGACTCCCTCCACGAATTTCTCTTCGTTGGAGTAAGAATGATCGGATGGGAAAAATGCAACGGTAGCATGCGGGTCGCGTTGAATAACGTGTAGCAAGGTCCAGAGAATCGCAGGGAGTGTACCTCGATTGCTGGGCTGCACCACTATCTGAGTTGGGGGCACCTCCTTAAGCTCCCTGGAATAAAAGGGTTCGTGCGCCCCCCTCAGGGCGAACACTGTTCGGCTCGGAAGGATACAGGCTGCGATCCTGAGCCTGGTTTGAGCAAGCAGTGTCCTCCGTCCCAATAGTGGGCAAAATTGCTTGGGCCGGTCATCACCCCAGACGAACCGGGTCAAGGCTCTCAGCCGAGTTCCGTCGCCTCCCGCCAAAATCACACCCCACCGGTGGATCTCGTTTGGGCTTCTCTGCATTCAGGTCCTCTCTTTGTGAAGTTTGGCCGATGATTCTGAAAAGGATGCCAATCGAGCTTGATGAACGGAACCTTTGATCGTGCTACTCCAGATCACCGCTCGCCATGGCCCGCGAGTGATCTTCCTTCTGGATGGCGATTCAGAATGTACGCCCGCTAACTTCTGGTCCAATTTTCTTCGAAGATCAAGAAGAACACAATGAATTACGTATCACTCTGAGTGGAACATCTGTAACAGAGGGTCTTCTACTCAATTCAGCACCAGCCCAGGTGCGTGTTCGCTGTTAACTTGGGATAGTTTCGCCAATCCGACAGGTGGCGTCAGCGATACGATCGGCCACACCGCGTCAGTCAATGAACATGCGCAACGTTAACCATCCATTCTTCATGACAGGTGTCCCCAACACCGTTACGAACGATCTATTGCCGGCTACGGCGATCTGGATCAGATTGGAAGCGCGAGATTCGCGAGGAAAGAGAGGCAGATTCATGTGCGATTACTCAGTGATGATGGTTCCTAACCGGCTCGCCATCGAAGGCGAGGAACTGGTTACGCATCGGTTTCAAAGCGGCTCGATAGGACTGGTTTCGTGCTTTGATTACAATACCTGGTCAAACAAACGAGCGACGAGCATTTGGCAAAAGCTCAAAGTCTTGTGCTCATTCGGAAGCGAGCCGACGCCTGTTGTGTGTATTCCACCCGGCGCACGTTTGCGGCTCGAACGATCGCCGAAAACGTCCAAAGAGCACTTTACTCTCGGTTCATCTGAAGAAGTAACCTTCGTCCAGCTCTCGGTGGAGATAAATCAGCATCGTGACGCTCTCTGCTTCGATAACAGCGCAATCGTACTGTTACAGTTGCTGCCGGAAGGGCAAAGGATAAGAGTGCTGCGACTATCATCACGCGAAGACTTTCAGCCCGAGCTGGATGGGCTCCAAGTCATACACGCGGCAGGACATCCGCGGCGCAAGTGAGCGCCGGCGCCTTGCTGTCGATTGAAATGGAGGGAGGACTGCAATGCCTGAATGGCAATATCGAATTGAACGCGTTAACTTCCAACCGGAAAGAGAGGCGGATGTTCATCTTGAGAAACTTCTTCGAGAGTATGGACGGCAAGGATGGGAGTTGGTGCAAGTGCTGCACGGACATGAACTGACAAACGATCCGGAGTATCGTCTGATATTCAAAGCCGAGAAACCACTGGATTAGCGGACCTCGCCTCGTGGTTTTCGCGGAAACGTTACTCCGAGTCCGCATCGGGATTAGAGGAGCACTGGTATGCGACCCTCCGCAATTACGGTCGTGTGCGCGGCGACACAATTCTCGCGAACGGTTCCGACGCCGGGCGTGATTTCCAAACGCTATCGACGGCATGATAGCAGCGGCTTAGCTGCTTAGATGGCTATTTTGAGAGTTGAAAGATTAGCGATGTAATCCGTAAGCGGCTGAGAATCACCGGAAGAGCAGGGCGTTAGCGGCTCGATGGGAAAAGCTAAGCGGGAACCCAGTTATGAGGCAGAAAGTTCTGTAATTCGGTGGATGGGGTGAGCGCTAATGCGAGAGAGAACGTCGCGGAACCAGGCGAAAGGGTCGACTTTGGCACGCTCACACGAAGCCACAAAACTGCGCAGCACGGCGCCTGTTTTGCCACCGACATCGCTGCCAAAGAACATCCAGTTGGTGCGCCCCACAGCGACGCCGCGAATGCTGCGCTCGGTGGCGGAATTGTCGATTTCCAGATTGCCGTCTTCGGCGTAGCGGGTCAGCGCCTTCCAGTTTTTAAGAGCATAGCGGACAGCGCGGCCCTCCGGGCTTTTGGGCAGGACCTCCATCTGGATCTCGGTTAGATACTGGTGCAGTTTCTCCAGAATGGGACATGCTTCGAGCTTGCGCAGGCGCAGCCGGTCTGCCGGGGCCAGTTCTCGCACTTGTTTTTCCACCCGGTATAGCTGAGCAATGAGCAACAGCGCCGGACCCATGCGGGCCTGGTCCGATTCCAGAGCCTTATAGAAGTATCGTCTCGTGTGCGCCCAACACGAGACCTCGATCAAACCGCGTGCCGGGTCCTTGAAGAAAGCGTCGTACCCGCCGTAAGCATCTGCTTGTAAGTAGCCGCGATATCCTGTCAGGAATTTCTCTGGTCCGGCTCGCCCCCGAGTGGGCGTGTAATCGAAGAGAATCACCGGATGATCTGCATCTCCGCAATAGGGCCAGATGCGCCCTATCCGAGCGAAGGGTAGCTTCCGGTCAAGCACTTTCACGCCGGTGTCGTCGGTGCCGATTACTTTCGATTCAAACAGAACCTTCTTCGCCGCCAGATACAGCGGGTTCAGCAGATCGGCGCATTGCGCCATCCAGCCGCACATGCTCTTGCGTGAGATATCGACGCCGTGCCGCTGAAATATCTTCTCCTGCCGGTGCAAGGGTAAGTGATCGGCCACCTTGCTCACAATCACATGCGCCAGCAGGCTGGCTCCCGCGATGCTCTTTTCAATCGGCTGCGGCGGCTTGCTCGCCGTTCGCACCGTGCACGCGCAGGCGTACTTTAAACAGGCTTCTTCGATGACCGTGAGCGAAGCCGGAACGTACTCATAGCGTTCGCAGGTCTCCTCGCCAATCGGCCGCAGATCTTGCCCGCATCGGACACAGTGTTTTTCCGCTTGGGCAAGATCATGCACGATGCGCTCGCGCTTGAGATGTCTTGGCAGAGCCTGGCGGCCACCGCGCTTCTTTGCCGAGGTTGTGCTTGCACCGGGCTTGCCGGTTTGACCATCATCGCCGTCCTCTTCCCCAGCTGGATTCTCTGCTTCCCGTTCCGTTTGCCGCTGCTGCCACAGTGCCGCAAACAGAGCCAATTGTTCGTCGGAAAGCTGTTCGCTCTTGCGGCTGCGTTTAGCATCGAGCAATTCGCGCAGCAGCGCCTCGAGCTTGCTCCGTTCGCTGAATTCGCGATCCAGTTGCGTCATCAGATCCAGCACCATCTGCTGCAAGCTCTTGGGATCTTCCGGCAGATGCTTCGGATCGATAGCCATGTAAGTAATGAGTGTAGTCACTTACTTACTCAATGCCAAGAACAAAATGATACCGAACGTTTTTTTATGCTGGTCGCTGATATCGCTTGCGCCGCACCGCTTGCTTCAGATCAATCCCGCTCAGCAGCGCTCCTAACTCTTGTGCCGTAATCTCCCGCCGGCGCTCTCCTGGGCTCTCGGCCACGGGCATTGCGTATGTGCCCTCCTCTAATCGCTTGCTCCACAGAGCAAAACCATCGCGATCCCAGTACAAAATGCGCACGCGATCACGCCTGCGGCTAGTGAAAACCACCAAGTGACCGGCATAACCGTCCAGTTCCAGATAATCCCGCACCAGCGCATGCAGGCCGTCGAAGCTTTTCCTCATATCGCAAGGGGCTCAGGCACAGATACACGCGCACGCTGGCCGGCAGGTGAATCATCCTCGCAGCACCTCCAACACGGTGCGCAGCAATGCGGTGTCCACGCCCGAGCTGATCCGCAGTCGCTCACCTCTGGCCATTACCAGTTCCAAGCCCGCGTCCCCGGCCGACTGGCGATTTCCCCCTATCCCTTCCACCAAGGCAAATCGCATCGGTGGCTGTTTTTGCAGGCGCTTCCGCCAGACATAAAACGACTGTTCTGCAATCTTTTGCGCTTCACAAAACTGTTTCACGGACAGTCCGCTGCGTTCTTGCTGCGCAACCTGCTCGCGCCAATACTCCATTCGCGAGGACTCCCGACGTTCTCCAGTGATCTCTTTCATGCAAACCACTATCCGGCGATCCGGTTCTCTTCGCCAGAGGGGTTTGTGAGACGTTTACTCAATCCTACCTACATCCATGCCTGCGCGTATTGGACGAATCTTCGGGCGAAGAATCTTTACGGAGCACGTCGATGCCCAGCTTATGTCGTATCAAACGCGCCAGGGGGATTCCACGAAGGTGGATCGCTTGCCGGAAACGACTCGAGCGAATTCTCTTCAACGATGTCGAACGATTCAGATCCTTTCAAACCCCGGCGCCTGGAGCATAGAAGGAAGAGCGCTGCAGCAGCAGCCATGAATGCGAACCCGACGACATACGTTAGACGCCGTGTGGCCGCGATGCGCATCTCCTTCGATATTAGCTGCTCTATCCGAAAAAGGTTATCTCGAACTGGATATCGTTTGGATACCTGAATCGAGTTAAGGCGTCAAGTGACTATCGACAATTATGTCGAAGGGTCCTCCGCACAATCAACCGGAGTTTGTTGGTCTGCGCAATCAACAGCTATTGAGGGCACGAGGCGTGATGATTGTTCCTCTCTGCATTACGCTTGTCTCATTGCGCATCTCGCGAAAAGAATTCACAGTAAAGGTGCCAGAAAGAAAAGATAGACCGAGTCAACTGAAAGAGATCAAAGATGAACGTAAATACGGAAGTAGTCGCAACTATCGCCACGGCGATACTTGCTATCGGAATTTTAAATGCACCAGCCCAGGCTCAAGCAGCCGCTCCCACGGATCCGCAAATTGTCGGAATCGTGGTGGCGGCAAATCGGATCGATATCGACTATGCAAAGCTTGCGCTATCAAAATCAAAGAACAAACAGATTCGCGCTTTCGCGCAACAGATGGTGACGGATCACTCCGCGTTACAGAAGTCGGTGTTCGATCTTGGCGCGAAACTGAAGGTAACTCCGGCGGAAAGTGATACCAGCAAGTCATTGAAGGCCGGCGCGGAAGCTACCACGAACAAGCTAAAGGCGCTCAAAAGCAAAGCATTCGACAAAGCCTACATCGACAACGAGATTGCGTACCACCAGGCTGTTATCGATACTGTCAATAAGGTCCTGATTCCGAATGCGCAAAATGCGGAGCTGAAGTCGGCACTATCTGGCGCTGTTCCGCTTTTCGAAGGCCATCTGGAACATGCGAAGAGTGTGCAGTCGGCACTTGAAGGAAAGACCCCGGCGCAACAAACGACCCACTAATCGGAGAAAAAGTGTCTCGCAATTCATTGTTCATTCGATCAATGCTTTCGACAGCATTTGTGCTGGCGGCGGCCTTGATAGTTGAGGTGCTGTGGGCGGGCGGGGTAGCCGCCACATCACCTTCAGCATTTCATGCCGTTCTGATCAAAGACTTCAAATATCAGCCGTCCATCCTCGCAGTGAAGCTGGGGGACACAATCGAATGGAAGAACGCAGATATTGTCCCCCACACCGTGACAGCCGTAGACAAGAGCTTCAACTCAGGCGCCATTAGCCCCGGGCATTCATGGAAGTTTATCGTCAGAACGGCAGGAAGCGTCAACTATTTCTGTACACTTCACCCGAACATGAGAGCCAAGCTGGTCGTGCAATGAGAGCGAGGCCGAATCGTCATTCTTGTCCTGTTATTTCCGCCAACCGTTCGATCCTGGTGGCAATTGGTGACTGTTTTGCAACGGAAATAGCCGAAGGAGGTAATTGGCTTGCCCTTAGTGGCCGGAGTGGATCTCGGCGGAACCGTCGTTAACTACACGTTATTGGGAGAGCAAGAACAGTTCCTCATTCAGGGATTGTGCGAGTATCCCTCTCGATCGCGGGAAGGACCTGAAGTTTGCCTCCAGCAGATCGTAGACAGTCTCGAAATCGCCGTCGAACAGGCGGGCGTTCGACTTGCGGACGTGGCAGTCGTTGGTCTCGACACGCCGGGGCCTGCGAGCGCGGAGGGCGTACTCAGCGCACGAGGATCTACGAACTTTGTGCACGGGAACTGGGCGGGATTCGACATCCGTGGAAATCTTGCGGACAAGCTCGGCAAGCCGGTGACGTATCTTAACGATGGGAACGCGGCAGCGCTCTGGGGGCACTCTATGCTCTTCGGCCCGAGCGCTCGGGCCACGTCCGTTTCCGCTGTAATCGGTACGGGGCTCGGCGGCGGGATTGTCATTGACGGCAGCGTCATCAAGGGCAGAAAGGGATTTGGCGGCGAAGTGGGCCACGTACTCATTCCCTACGAGAGCATTCCTGGGATCAAAGGGTTGACGCCGGTATGCAACTGCGGCCGCTCCGGAGACCTGGAGTCCGTGTGCTCTCTCACGGCGATTGAGAAATGCCTTCTTCCGTTTTTCCTGGCCCGGCATCCCGGCCACGAACTTAGCAGGGTCAGCAACCTTCGCCAAGCCGCGAAACTCGTGAGAGATTTGGCGGAGAGCGGCGATCCGATCTGCAAGGAAATCTTCCGGGTTCAGGCCCATGCGATCGCGCTGTTCTGGGATGTGATGATCAACATCTTCGATCCGGATGCGTTGATTGTCGGCGGAGGGGCCCTGGAGGCGAAAGACGAGTTCCAAGGCTGGTTCATTGACGAGATCCGGGCGGCCCTACCGACTCAGCGGGAGGAACAGGATGACGTCGCAATTCACGTCATGCCGAACGGCGATACAGCGGGTGCTCGCGGGGCGGCAATCGAAGCTCTAAAATTCGCTCGGGAAAACAGCGCTGTGTAATCAAAGGGCATAGCGTGTTGGAGGCAAATTGCCACCCAAATGTGTAGAGAGGATGGATAGTAGCATATGACCAACGTTGCGATCAATGGCCTTGGTCGAATCGGCCGGGCCACGATGAAGATCATTCTGGAAGATTCTCGATTTAATCTTGTGGCGGTTAACGACATCCTTTCAACTGCTAACCTGGCCTATCTTCTTAAATACGACACGGTCTATGGGCGGTGGGGGAAAAACGTCACGGCCGGCGACATGGAATTGCGGATCGGGAATGGTAGCCTCCCTGTTTTGGGCGAAAGAGATCCGGGTCGCTTACCATGGCGGGCATTGGGCGTCGATCTGGTCTTCGAGTGCACCGGCTTGTTCGGCCGGTGTGAGGATCTTAGGAAACATATCGCCGCCGGGGCACGTTTTGTGATTCTTTCGGTACCCGCGAAAGACGAAGACATTCCAACGGTAGTACACGGCGCAAATACGTCCACTGGCGGGATTGAGATCATTTCCTGCGCCAGTTGCACAACAAATTGCATTACCCCCGTGGTCGAGATCTTAGGCCGGAGGATTGGAATCCGCAAGGCGACGATGACTACCATTCACGCCTACACGTCGACCCAGGCCATCGTCGACGCAGGACGAGCAGGAGACTTCCGCAGGGGGCGCGCCGCAGCCGCGAATCTGGTACCGGCATCAACCGGAGCCGCGATTGCAACGACTCGCGCGCTGCCGGAATACAAAGGCAAATTCAACGGAGCGGCAGTGCGGGTGCCGATTCCCGTCGGTTCCTTAGCGGATATCGTACTGCTGACACAGCGCGAGACATCGGTTTCAGAGGTGAATAGCGTTTTTAACGACGAAGCCTCCAGCAAACGTTACAAGCACATCCTGGGCGTGAGCGACGAACCGATTGTTTCTGCGGACGTAATTGGCCAGTCCTACGCCTCA
>JACZCX010095410.1_pt1 | contig 18697 bp, 19 predicted proteins | sample 8641831 | NCBI WGS metagenome assembly JACZCX01 (sample SAMN15324608, study PRJNA640507) | soil metagenome | isolation source: intercropping sugarcane | place: China: Luxin town, Laibin City, Guangxi Province | collected 2019-07-25 | depth 10cm m
GGCACCCATTCGTTGAAACCGTCGATGCCATCGGCACGGTGGCGGCGCGCCCATGGGCGCTCGCGGCGCTGTCCGCGCCCGCCCCGGCGCGTGTGGCACGCATCGACGTGTCCGTGGGCCAACGCGTCCGAGCCGGTGAGACGCTGGTGGAGCTCGACCACGCGCCGTTCGACGCTGCTGCGAGGAGCGCGCAGGCCGCCGTCAGGACGGCGCAGGCAAACCTCGATCGTGCCACCCGTCTCGCCGACCAGGGCATCGCACCGCGCAAAGACGCGGAAACCGCGGCATCCGATCTGGCGCAGGCCCAGGCCGCGCTGTTCACCGCCCAACGCAACGCCGAGCTGGCGACGCTCCGCGCGCCGATCGCAGGTGTGGTGACCCGTTTGAGCGCCGTGTTAGGCCAATCCGTCGACGTGGGCACGCTGGTCGTCGAGGTGGCCGACCCGTCGGCGTTGGACATCGTGCTCGCGCTCTCCCCCGCGGTTGCTGCACGCGTCCACGCCGGCGACAGTGTGTCGCTCGTCGCCGGCGCCAATGCGGGCGGCGAGGCGCTTGGCCAGGGCATCGTGCAGTCGGTCGCGGTGACGCTCGACTCCGCGACGCGCAGCGTGGGGGTTCGCGCTCGGCTCGAGCATCCCGTCCGCGCACTGCGCATCGGCGAAACCGTGTTCGGGCGCATCAACGTCGCCGTGCACGCGGATGCCGTGTCGGTGCCCCTTCAGGCCCTGGTGCCCGAAGGTGAAGGATATCGGGTGTACGTCGTCGATTCGTCCGGCGTCGCACACGCCCGTGACGTCGATGTCGGCGCGCGCACCGAGCGCGACGCCGAAATCCTCAAGGGGGTCGCGGCCGGCGAGCGCGTGGTCACGTACGGCGCCTACGGGGTAGCAGACAGCGCGAAGATCGTGCCGGTCAAGCCGTGAGCCTCTTCGACGGTCTCGTCCGGCAGCGTCGGTTCGTGTATTTGGTCGTGGCGCTGTTGAGCGTCGCCGGCATCGGCGCTGCACTGAACCTGCCGTCGGCCATCTACCCCGAGCTCTTGTTTCCCCGCATCACGGTCGTCGCCGAAGGATCCGCGTTAGGCGCACAGCAGATCGTGTTCAGCATCACCCGGCCGCTCGAAGAGGCGGTGAGCGTGGTGCCGGGCGTGAGCCGCGTCGATTCGAAGACGATCCGCGGCTCGAGCCAGATCAACATCACGTTCGCGCCGAACACCGACATGATCTACGCGCTGCAGCTCGTGCAGGCACGCGTGAACGAGGCGCAGCAGCAGTTGCCTGCCGGCATTCAAGTGCAGGTCGCGCGGCTGACGCCGTCGCTGTTCCCGATCCTGTCGTACAACCTGGAGGGCGGCGATCCAGCCACGCTCTACGACATCGCGCGGTATCAAATCAAGCCGCTGCTCTCGCGCATCCCCGGCGTTGGGTTGGTGGAGGTGCAAGGCAGCAACGTGCGCGAGGTCGAGGTCGTGGCCGATCCGGAACGCCTCGCGTCCGCCGGGCTGTCGTACGACGATCTCGCGACCGCCATCGACTCGGCCATTACGCCGCAGGCAGTGGGCCGCGTCGCAAGCGACTACCGGCAGTATCTCATCGTGACCGACGTCGAGGCGCACGGCGTGGATGACGTCGCGAACGTCGTCGTGTCCAACGGGTTGCGGGTGCGCGACCTGGCGACCGTGATGTTGGGCACCGAAGATCACGTGAGCGTGATCGCCGGCGACGGCCGGCCCGCCGCGCTGCTCAACATTACGCGACAGATCGGCGGCAACACGCTGCTCATTGCCGACAGCGTGGCGGCCATCGCGGCCGAGGTGCAGCGGACGCTCCCGCCTGGCGTGCGCCTCAAGCCGGTGTACGACCAGGCGTCGTTGGTGCGCGACGCCGTGCGGTCGGTCCGCGACGCGATGCTCATCGGCGCCGTGCTGGCCGTGGTGATCCTGCTCGTGTTCCTCAGGCACGCGCGCATCACGGCCATCAGCGCGACATCCATCCCGCTCACGCTCATGATCACGGTGTTCGTGATGCGGCTGCTTGGACAGACGTTCAACCTGATGACGTTAGGCGCGATGGCGATCGCGATCGGACTGGTGATCGACGACGCAGTTGTGATCACGGAGAACATTGCGCGCCACATGCTCCTGAATCCCGACCGGCACGGCGCGATCCGCGAGGCCGTGCGGGAGCTCGTGTGGCCCGTGACATCGTCCACTGTCACGACCGTCGTGGTGTTCCTGCCGCTTGGCTTGCTCCAGGGTGTCGTCGGTCAGTTCTTCCATGCGCTCTCAATCACGCTGTCGATCGCCGTGCTCGTGTCGCTGCTGCTCGCGCTCACGATCATCCCGCTGCTGAGCGAACAGTTCGTGACCGCGCACGACGTGGAGGCTGACGCCGGGAACGCGGCGGCAAACGAGGCCGGGACGACCCGTGGCGGCAAGGGTATTGGCGCGCGAATCGGGCACGGGCTCGCACGGCTCACGGATGCGTACACGCGGTCGCTGGACGCCGCGCTCCGGCATCCGCGGCGCACCGTGGTGATCGCCGCGCTACTGGCCGTGGGCGGCGTGGTGGCGTACCAGTTCACCGGCACCGGATTCCTGCCCGAGATGGACGAAGGCGCGTTCGTGCTCGATTACTTCACGCCCGGCGGCACGGCGCTGTCGGAGAGCGATCGTGAAGTGCGCATCGCGGAGAGCATCCTGGCGCGCACGCCGGAGATCTCCGGCACCTCCCGCCGGTTAGGCGCGGAGCTCGGGCTGTTCGCCACCCAGCAGAACAGCGGCGACATCGTTGCGCGGCTCGTGCCGCGTTCGGAGCGGAGCCGCAGCGTGAACGAGGTGATCGACGACGTGCGGCCCAAGATCCAGGCGGCGGCGCCGCGCCTGCACATCGAGTTCGTGCAAATCTTGTCGGACGTGATCAACGACCTGGCCGGCGCCGCACGGCCCGTCGAGATCAAATTGTTCGGGGCGCAGCTCGACGCGCTGGAGACCTACGCGAAGTCGCTGGCCGAGCCCTTGGCGAAGGTGGACGGGGTCGAGGACCTCTACAACGGCGTGAGCGAGCCGGCCGCCGAGATGCTGCTGCGCGTGGACGGCGCCGAGGCGGCGCGCGTCGGGCTCACGCCGGCCCAGGTGGGGAGCGCCGTGAGCGCTTCGTTGTTAGGCGTGGACGCCGGGCAGGTGCATGCGGGCGACCGGCCGATCGGCGTGCGTGTGCGTGCGCCGGACTCGGTGCGCTACGATCCGTTGCGGTTGGGCTCGCTGCCGATCATGACCGGCACCGCAAACCACGCGATCGTGCCGCTGTCGAGTTTGGCGTCCGTGCGCCCGGTGGATTCGCGCGCCGAGCTCGATCGCGAAAACCAGCAACAGATGCTCGACATGACCGCCGACGTGAGCACCCGGTCGCTTGGCGACGTGATGAAAGACGTCAAGGCCGTGCTCGCCGCGCATCCGCCGCCGGCCGGGGTCCGGGTCGAAATCGCCGGTCAGTACGCGAGTCAACAGGCAGCGTTCCGCTCGCTGCTGCTCGTGTTGGCGCTCGCCGGCGTGAGTGTGGTAGCGGTGATGGTGATCCAGTTCGAGTCGTTCACCGAGCCGTTGATCATCACGTTGGCCGCGCCGGTGTCGTTCGTGGGCGCGGTCGTGTTGCTGTTGATCACCGGGACGCCGCTCAACGTGTCGTCGTTCATGGGGCTCATCCTGCTGGTTGGGCTGATCGTGAAGAATGGGATCATCCTGCTCGACTTCACGCGGTACCGCATGCGGCACGAGGGCATGCTGCTCGGCGCGGCGCTGCGCGACGCGGCGCGGGTGCGGCTGCGGCCCATTCTCATGACCACGTTGTGCACGCTGTTCGGGCTGTTGCCGCTTGCGTTAGGCCTTGGTCCCGGCAGCGAGCTGCAGCGGCCGCTGGCGCTGGCGGTGATCGGCGGCCTCGCATTGTCGACGCCGATCACGTTGTACGTGGTGCCGTCGTTGGTCATGGCGATCCGGTCGCGGCGGGACGCCGCGGCAGCCCGTTAGGCGAGGACCGTCGCGGAGGCACTGGCGGGTTGTCAAACTGCTGCTGCATCCCCGGCAGAGTCGGGGCGTCTCCCACAGTTAGCTTAGCTAAGCGGCAAGGGAATCTTATAACAGTTTTGCGGCGCAGCCGCAAAGAATCAATAGCTCGCTTGTTAGCTTCAGCGTTCGTTAGGTGGCTCGGTCGTGATGCTGGCCCTAATTGAGCCGCGACCGAACGTCTGGCCATGCGTGCTTCGGATGAGCCGTTCAAGGGACCATTCCTCCTGGTTCGTTGGTAGTGGGAGCATTAGTTGTAGTCCAAGTCGCCACCAGAGTCGTTTGAAAGAGCGCCCCGCCGGCCGCGTTGAACGTGACAGGATTCTCCGCCCGGCTCCTTCATGGTGCATCCGTTCGGAGCGACCGACTTGGGGTTAGATTTGTTTGGGACGGTTGTCGTACTTCCGACATACAACTGATGCCAGCCACAGCCACAACGCGAAGCCCGCAAGCCGGGTCTCCGAAGCACGCTCCGGACGCCGTTACAGAACAGGCCATTCGGACGTTCGTGAAGGCTCGGCTCCCGCGACTAGTGCAAAGCCGATCGAGAGCGCTCCTAGTCGAGGAGATGGAAGTGTGTTCCGGTCGAGCGCGCATCGATCTAGCGGTGATTGGAGACCGGCTCATCGGCATTGAAATCAAAGGACCGCAGGATAGTGTCACGCGCCTGCCGGGTCAGGCAAAGGCGTATTCCCAGTGTTTTGACCAGGTCGTGCTCCTCGTTCACGAATCACTAGCCGAAAAGGCGCTCCCGCTCATCCCGTATTGGTGGGGCCTGATCGCGGGGCGACAGGTCGATGGCCGCATCCGCTACCGCGTTCAGCGACAGCCGGAGACGAATCCGAGCGTAGATCTCGATAAGGTTCTCTCGCTGCTGTGGCGCGAGGAAATTGACGCGCTGCGCTACGACCTCCTCGGCCGCAATTCAAGACCCAAGGCTACCAAGAAATCGATTCGTGCCGAGTTGCTTCCGCAAGTCGAACCGTCGATTCTTCACCAAGCGAGCCTTCGCAAGCTTCGGGAGAGAACGGAATGGCGTGGCGTGCCTATCTAGTGATCTTGCGGATCCTTGTGGGAATCGGCAGTAAAGCTGACGTGGTGGTTCACGCACGCCGTGATCCAGGACCCAGGGTTTCCGGGCTTTCCCTTTCGATTGTGTCGATCTGAGATGTACTGATCGCCATAGCTGAAATCGGCGCCGCAAAACTCGTCCAGCGCCACGATCTCGTCTGCCATGGAGTAGTATTGCTCGTACCCGTCTGGATGACGGGAGAAGGCGCCGCCGCGAACGACAAACCAGGCATCTTCTAGGGTATAGAGTGCCTTCGGCGCCATTACCTTGCTGATTAGGCGCCCGTCGAGTTCGACAAACGCAGGTGACAGAACGGTGTAGTCGGCGAACCAGCGCGACGCGGTCATATCAACGAGCGCCGCCTCGCGAAACACATCTTGTTCGATACGGTGCAGGTACGTTTGATCATTTGTAGCGCATACCGATGACAGTTGGTCCGGAAACCCGTATCCCCCGACTAAGATCCCCGCCCACGCTTCGTTTTCTAACAACTTGAGAAAACGCAAGACCTGTTTCGATACCGCTTCGTGGTCGTCGCCAAAAAGGCACTGCAGGTCGAGAAGCACATAGACGCCGTTTGGTTTAAGCGAAGAAGCATCAAGCAAGTCTCGAAGACCCTTGCGAGTAAGCGTCGCGGTGCTCACATCGGTCGCGTCCAACCTCACGCACAGGGCCGGCAACTTGTGCGCTTTCGCGATAGAGAGGGCCGCGGCGCGGTGCGCGTCATCGCGATGCAGCCCGGTCACAGCAATCGGATGCACACCGGCATCGATCACCGATTCGGCCAACCGTGCGAGTGGATGGACGCCTCCCTCCAGGCGGAACTCTGGATCGAGCTCACTTGAGTCCACAAACACAGCGGGGAAACCCCCAACACTCTCCCCAGTTCGTCGGATGTTGCGTTCGACGTACTGAATGGCTCCGGCTCGATCCGCGTCTCTAGTAGGCGCCGCAACATCGATCACCGGCATGATATGCGGCCGAACGGAATCGAATAGGTGCTTTAGCGCCAGCATTTCACTTCGCCTGTTTCTCAGGATCGGCGAATACACGGTTATGTATCCGCGAAGATGACATCGCGAATCCCGCCCATGCCGACAAGGCCGCTGAAGATTCGAAAATCGCGACGTTCATACCGGATTCGACCGGCGACGATAGCCGGATGTACTCCGATCTGGTTGGCGAGGCTCAGCACGCTGCCTGCAGTACCTAAGCGATAGGCATCGCTTCTCAGCCATAGGTCACGCGGTATCAGGCCATCCTTGGCGAACGCATTGGCCTCGGCCTCCGCCTCTTGTTCATCACTCGCGCTATCCTCGAGCGAATCGATAAACACAACATCGCTTGGCTCGCTGAGGTGCAACGCGATGTGGCCGAGTTCATGCAGCAGTGTAAACCAGAAGTTGTCGAGCCGATCGTAGCGCAACGTCAATGCGAGCACTGGCCCAGCGGCGCTTGTGTGAACCGAGGCGCCGTCAACGGACATGCCGGGCAATCCACTCTCGACGACGAGGCCGATGCCGATTTCGCGGACCGCGGCCAATGCTCGCGTCGGCCCATCGTCACGCACGCTCAACTTCGCCAGCCTACGGATAAATTCGCCGTTGAGATTGGAAGGGTTGAACCTCACGCGAGGAGCGTTAGCACGAGCGCTATCGAGGACGTGAGCGATCCACGCCATCGTTGCGATTTCCTCAACGAGATCACGCTGCGCGCTCAGTCGCCGACCTTTAAACATGGCGAAGGCAGGTTGGTGCGCAGGTCGGCCAAAAAGGAAATCAAAAAGTGCCTCGCCTCTCTCTGCGACCTTGTCTTTGATGCCTTTCGGCTGAATCCATCTGCGCCGGACCATCTCGCGCGCGGTCTCCGTAACTGAAAGTTCGCGCAGCACTGCGTGAAAGTGCGCGATTTCAGGCGCGCGGCTCACGTCGCCCCCGATGATAGACACATCCGCACCGCTCGCGTTCGTGACGCGAGAAACCCAGCCTTGACCAAGTGAGAAGTTCGTCATCGGTTCACCTACTTCCGAAAAGTGCTTGCCCCTGACGGATCGAACTCGAAGTAACGCAGTGATGATTTCGACGCATCGAGCCCGAAGTCGCGCATACCGATCTGACGGTAAAAACCTTCTGATTGAGGCAAAGAGTGAAGGCCGCAGCGGCCGTCGTGCCCCAGTTTCCGACTGAGTTCAACGGCTGCGCCGAGCATTACGGTGCCGAGTCCACGAAAGCGCTGCGGATCCTGAAATGGCTTTCGATTCCAGGGCGCCACGGCTACGAAATCGACATACACAATGGGCCGCGGCGATGGACCGCGCGACTTCTCGCCGAAAAGGAGCATCATCGCCGCCTCTACTTCGCCTGAGTTCAGCAGCGAGAAAACACAACGATTCGTGCCCGGCGCAATGGAGCACTTCGTGCGCCACTCCCAGTGATGGTCTTGGACTGCGAGCTTCCCCAGGATTTCGTACCATTTCTCCTGGGTCCGCTCCGCTGGTGGCAGCTGGAAGAATTGCAACATCGCGAGATTGTATTGGCGCTTCATCGCCGGCGCCCACTGCGCTTCCATAAAGTCGAGCTGTAACGTGTCCAAGCCCTCGGCGAGATCGATCTTGAACACCCTTCCGTACTGCGGGCTGTCAATGTCAAATGACTCAAGAATGGTCGCCACGACAGCCGAGCCTCCACGGTTTGCTCGAATCGGCTCCGGTCATTCTCCGGTGCGGGGTACGAGGCCGCCGGACGACGCTGAGGGCACCACGCCGAGTACAGACGCCTCCAGAAGCGCGCGCTGCGCTTTCGCACTGAAATCGAATCACCTGACTCGGCGTGAGACTCGAGTCGTCGCGCTTGGTCACGCGCCTACTTCTTCTTTGTGCGGAGAAACGTCAGATATTCGAGCAACTGACTTTCCTCGTCCGCGGTGAGGTTGTCGATGGCAAACGTCGCCGCGCGCCCATGCTTCAGTCCTTTCGCACGTTTCGCTGTCGGCAGAAGATAGCCGGCACGTTGCATCAACGCTTCGTAGTCCACGCTCAACGCCTGCGAGAGCGCATGTAGCACGTGGGGCGAGGGCTGGGTGATCTTGCCGCTCTCTATCTGGCTAAGGTACCCGTTCGACACCTCCTTGTCCGTGGCCTCCTCTACATCTCGGAGCGACATGCTCACGTCCTGTCGAGCCTTCCGAATAAAGGCCCCTAAAGCATTTGATCGTGGAGCGCCGTTGGGCGCCTCGATGCCGCGCCCGTCCTTCTGAGGCATAATTAGATCCTCCTACCCCGTCGAAGCCGACAATTACCATAATAGGCATTGCGCAGTTTAGCAAGCGCGCGCAGTGGTGCTTGCCAATCTGCGCATGCTGTGTATTATTAGCGACAACCACACGTCACGCCGCCGAGAGGACGCGACCCCTCGCGGCAGCTCACTACGCGGGTCGCAATAGGACATCAATCAATGAACCACTCAACCGACTACAACATCGTTGTAAACGGAAAGGCGAAGAAAGTGGATCACGCCGTCCTGACATTCGATGAGATGGTCAAACTCGCATACCCCACGCCGCCCGAGTCGGGAGATCTCGTCTATACGGTCACATTTCACAACGCGGACCAGGAGCCGAAGAACGGCGATCTCGTTCCGACCCAAACCGTGACCGTGCGCAACGGCACGAGTTTCACTGTTAAGCATGCTGTTCGATCGTAATCCCGACCTTCGCCGGCTGCGCGATGAAGGGTTCGATCTGGCGCTGAGCGAGGGCAACAATCACCTCGCCATTCGGGGTGTGCCTTATCTATCCGGCAAGGAGGTCAAACTGGGAACTCTGATCGCCGAGCTAAACCTGAGCGGCGATATCCTCAACCCGCCAAAGGATCATGTCATCTATTTCATTGGCGATCAACCGTGCGAAATAGATGGCAGCATCATCGCTGGGATCGTGAACGCGTCGGCGCTGAGGGACATCGACAAAACCCTTACGGGTGCGCGGACGTTTTCTGCCCGCCCACCGCAGCCGTATCCGGACTACTACACGAAGATCACAGCCTACGTCACAATTCTCGAGACGCGGGCTCAGGCGATCCAACCCTCGGCGAACGCCCGAACCTTCCCTCCGTACGAAACGAAGGAGCACGAGTCCGTGTTCAAGTACGCCGACACCGCCTCCAGTCGCGCCAAGACAACGGCGATATCAGGCAGGCTGGAAGTTGGGAAAGTTGCAATCGTTGGCGTTGGCGGAACGGGATCATACATCCTCGATTTCCTGGTCAAGACCCCGATCAAGGAAATACACATTTTCGATGGCGACTTGTTCGCGTCACACAACGCATTTAGATCACCGGGCGCCGCATCGATCGAGGCGCTCCGCGAGCGACCGACAAAGGCTGCCTATCACAAGAAGGTCTACGAGAATCTGCGGCACCGGATTTACGAGCACGAGTACGCGTTGACGGCGTCAAATGCCTCCGAACTCGATGAGATGGAGTTCGCGTTCTTGTGTATGGATGGAGGCCCGAGTAAGAAGGCCTTAGTGGAGCGCCTTATCGCTCGAGGCGTTGGTTTCGTTGATGTCGGCATGGGACTCGACGCAGACTGTGGGACGATAGCCGGCTTGATTACGACCGCCACCGTCACCAATGCGAAGCGCGACCACATCCCCAATCGGATCTCGTTCGCGGCCGCCGACGAGATCGGCGACTATGACGGCAATGTCCAAATCGCGGAGTTAAACGCGTTGAACGCAGCTCTGGCCGTGATCAAGTGGAAGAAGCTGCGCGGGTTCTACGCGACGAATCGCAATGAGCATTTCACGGTCTATACACTCAGCGAGAATGACCTCATCAACAACGACTTTTCATGACTCGCCGTAGTAGCCTCGCCCACGAGTTCGTCGAGTACGTACCGGAGATCGTCGAAGAGGGCAAGCTTTATGTCAGCATACCATTCAAGGTTGCAATGCACCTCTGTTGCTGCGGTTGCGGAGTCGAGGTCGCCACGCCGATTAGCCCCGCCGACTGGCAGCTCACATTTGACGGCGACACGGTAAGTCTCTGGCCGTCGATCGGTAACTGGGGACTCCCTTGCCAATCGCACTACTGGATCGAAGAGAATCGAGTTGTGTGGGCGGCCACCTGGACGAAGAAACAAATTGCGTCGGCCCGATTGCGAGATAAGCGGTTGCTAGAGCAGCGAATTCGCCCCCGGAGAGATGCAACGGGAACAGGAGGCTCAACAGTCATAGATACCATCGCGAATGACAGCGCGTGGCAGAAGGTCAAGCGGCTATTCCGTCGTCAGCCTCGCGCCTAAGGCTGCGGTATCATGACCGCCTTTATGGAATCATCTCTCTCGGTCTGGCCAACGCCCGAGTTAGCCCGCCAACGAATCAAATAGAAGCGCTCGCGAAGCGAGCGCCATCCTTAGATCGTTGGTCGGGCTCAACGATCGTTAGGCGCCGGCGCTTGGACACGTACGGGTGACTTCTGAACGAGAGGTCCGCAGCCGCGCTGTCGGCTACCTGCGCGGTGTGAAGCCGGGAGCCGCGCGTCTTCGCGTTACTCCTTCTCGACTACCCGGCGGCTCAGCCAACTTTGTACACACCAACGGCGCTGATCACGTTCTCTGATTGCCACCGGAAAGTCTTGAACAGAAGACTCACGAGGCGGGCGGAATAGCATGCTCAGGCTGGGACACACGTCAGCCGAACCGCGTCCTCACCGACACGGTCGCTGGCAATGATACGGAGCGGTGGCCGGGCGCCGGCAAAGTACGGCTTGCCGCCGCCAAGCACGAAGGGACGGAGGTAGAGACGATACTCGTCGATAAGACCGAGGTCGGTGAGGCTCGCCGCCAGCGCGGGCCCCGCGACGTCGATCTCACCTTCGACGTCCTTCTTCACTCTGCGGACAAACGCTTCGACGTTTTCCCCGACGAGTGTGGCGTTCGCGCCGACCGACTTGAGCGTACGTGAGACGACCCACTTCGGCAGCGCCCGCCACGCCACCGCGAAGTCGTGATCGTCCGCATCCCACTCCGGTCGATCCTCGTCCCAGTAGCGCATGATCTCGTATATCCGCCGACCATACAAGGCGCCGGCCAGGCCACGGATGTGATCCGTGAAATGACGGCCAAGCGCAACGCCAGGCGGAGGCAACTCCAGCCGGCCCGCAGCGCCATCGACGTACCCGTCGAGGGACTGCATCATGCCGAAAACGAGCTTACCCATGCCCTCGGACCTCCGCATAGATGTCCGACAGGATCTCGTAAGGTACTACGACCTCGAACGCGAAGGCACTCGTGAGGGCGGCTCGGTGCACGGGCGGTCCAGTACGCCCACAGAATCCGCCGAACCGGAATGCACGCTAGCGAGCGTTGCGCTGGTTGGGGGGATGGCGAGAACGTTTGCCGACGCCTTCACGCCGCACCGGCGGTCAACCCTGGCGCGCCACACAGTGCTGCGGCTGATCGACAACCCAGTGCTTCGCCCTATGCGATGCTGGTTCTGCGTCTAACGCGTTAGCTACGCTGCAAAGGACCATCTAAGAGTTGGCGGCGTACCCGCCAACGACCAATAGCTCCTTTGTCAGCTTCAGCGTTCGTTAGGCAGCGTGGGCGAGGAGCCTACAGGTGGGCTCGAGGCCAGAGGAAGCGGAAGGCGGCGGCGCCGAGCAGCGTGAGCCCGAGGACTGCGGCACCAAGATCAATGTAGTGTCCGACGCTCTGCGGCTGCCCCCAGCCGGCCCCTGGCAGGAGGCCGAAGGCCTCACAAACGTGGGCGGCGGCGACGACCCAGGAGCACAACGCGGCGAACAGGATCAGGCGAAGCGTGGTCGATCGACGCCGGTGATAGCCTAACGCCGCGCCGGCTACCAGCAACACCGCGAGCGCAAATGCGATGAGCGTCCTCAGAATCACGTCGAAACTCGGTCGCCTGCTTAACGCCAGAGCTCACCTGCAAGGGAATCATATAAGAGCGCCGCGCGAAGCGCGGCGCAATCCTCTGATCCCTTGGCAGGTGCAGCGTTCGTTAGGTGGCGGTCAGTACGGAAGCTCGTCGGGTCGCTTGCCGACGTAATCTGGTGGCGGGTCCTCGGTGAACTGCACGGCGTCGATCATCGCGCGGCCCTCGCGAAGAGCCTTCGCGAGGCGATGCCTTCCGTCCATGACGCCCCCGTCTGCTGCAAGGATGATCGGATAGCTGAGGTCCGCTGCGTCGACGAGCTGCATGTGTTCGACGAGAGTGCGCCACGTGAGCACATCGTCCTCTCCAAACACCGCCGCATCGAGTTCCCTGATTCGCGATAAGGCGACGGGTTGCACGGAGAACTCGCGCGACAGGTGCACCAGGCGCTCGACGTCCCACGCGAGGAGACCGGCCGGCGAAGGCCGAAAGTAGTATTGTTTCCGCATGTCGTTCAGGAAGCTCGTCGCCACCTAACGTCGCGCATCACCTGCCGACACCGGCGGGCGAAGCCCGCTGGTGGAGGTCAGGTGCATGCGCTGGTTAGGCCGCTGCAGGCTGCGACCGAATGTCAGGTGAAGCATAGGCGTAAACAAACACGCGAACGATTCTTCAAGCACAGCGGCGGCAGCCAATGCAATGCCCGCGCACGCACCGCCCTCAGGACTGTGGGTCGAACCCAAAGACGCGCAGCTCCTGGTCGCAGCGGCAGGCCTTCGCGATGCGGGCTGCCCACGCGACGGCCCCCTCACGCGAGGGCAGTTCGAGCACCGTGAAGCCGCCGTCGAGCGGAGGCGCCCACGGGTAGCCGCCCTCCGCAACCGTGCCATCGGCCGAGACGAGCGCGGGTGGCACGTCTTCGTCGATGCCGCCACCGAAGACGTAGACGCCGGCGGTCTTCGCCTCGTCGATCACTGCGTGCGCGTCGCGGCCCACTGCCTCCCACTCGCCCTCGGGCACGAGCATCGCCGCGCTGGGGAACGAGATCAGGTACTTGGCCATGGTGCTCTCTCTTTGGGGATTGATGACGGTCGTGAAGTGTGTGTGGCCTAACGCCTGAGCTCAGCTGCAGCCGAGCCATATAAGAGCGTTGCGTGGAGCGCAACGCAACATCCGCAGATCGGCTGTCAGTTGCAGCGTTCGTTAGGCAGATGGTCGCGAAGACGATGAGCGTTTCCCTATGGCGAAAGTCGAACGCCGCGCGTGCGCAGCAGATGTTCAATGCATTCGATGACAGTTCGTGCCTTGAACACGATACCTAGGTCAATCATTTCCTTTGCTAAGGCCACTGGCGTTCCGGTCGTCGGAGCGGATACAAGCGTGATCTGATTGATATCTTGACGAAAGTAGACGGCCGCGATCACTCCAAGGAACGCGAACCTCGTCGCAAGGTTGGTGTTCCCCTGTCGGTCGGCAAACACACCCTTGTTGAAGAGAAAGACCGGGCTGCCGCTTGAGCCTGGAAACACGGATGCGTCCAAGAGAAACTGTTTCTTCCCCTGGAAGTCGACCGCGATGTGTGTGGCGGTAGTTCCCCGCCGCGAGACAGGAAGAAAGTTCTTCGCATCCCAGATTCCGTTCGGGTAGCCAATGAATACCACGTCTTCGAGGGCGTCGAGCTGGGAGATGAGCTCGGGCGTGGCTGTCACATTCCTGTCGATCCACTGCAGGAAGGGAGTGATGCCTGCCTTCGAAAGCATATCCAGAACCGGTGCCAGCGGCATCACCGTGACGTCGATCTCAGCGTCAGGATGCCCATGCCACGCCTTAGCAAAGTCCGTCACTTCGAGACGATACGAAGAGCCGAGTTTCGGCTGACCGTCAGCGCCGGCTATGTGGAGCGTCAGCCAGCCGGTCACAGCATCTTTCACGACATGCTTGTTTGTGACGATGACCGGGTACTGCTGCGAGTCATTCGCGTACGCGAACACAAAACCAGTCCCCGTACCGTTGTTGCCGGACGCGTCCCTGGTCTCAATGCGCAACGTTGTGAATAGCAGCTTCTCAGCAAGAGTATCGACTTTCATTCTCGAGGTGATTGTATCTGCCTAACGCGCGCGATAGGCTGCAAAGCCGCGGGCGGGAGGCTTGTGATCGGTACGAGCGCGGCGCGGCTTTGGCAACTCCATTGCGATGTTAGACAGCCCGGTCGTGAGGCCGACCGAAGGGCGGGCGCGCCGCCACCCGCGCCAGCTGCCCCTGACTGACGAACGGCCAGACGGCTCGATCGCCGCCGCGATAGCGGTGCTGGAGCCCGAGCAGGACCTTCACCTCGTCCCACCGTGTACGCGCCAGCCACTCATATGGCTCACGGCTCCGCAGAAACAGCACCCTGCGCGCCGCCATGCGGCGCTGCTCGCGGCTCGGCGCGCGCCGCCCGATGAGGCGCTGCGGCCCGTAGTTCAGGAACGCTCAGTAGATCTCGTCGCAGAGCTCAAGAACCCCAGGGTCCGGCGAGCGCTCCGCCGCGACCTCGACGGCTTCGAGCTCGTCGCGCGTCAGGCGGCCACTCGTAAAGCGGCGCAGCGCCAGGGCGAGGCGGTCCCGGACCTCCCGATCTAGCACGCTGACCTCCAGAGGAAAGTTGGTGCTATCTAACGCCCGAGCTAAGCTGCGAACGGATCAAATAAGATGCGCGCGCGAAGCGCGCGCAATTCCGAGAACCGTTCGTCAGCTTCAGGGTTCGTCAGGCACCGGGCGCGTCGACGGCTCGCTGAAGCCCCGCTCGGCCGGCGTCAATGAATTGCTGAAAATCGAAATACTTGATAACGCGCTCGATAGGAAAACGCGCCTGCAAGCGCGTGGCGATAGCTACGGCATCTGGGTTCACAACGGCGACCGCTGGCGCGCTCTGGCGAGTCGAAAGTGCGGTGCGCAGCACCGAGGAGAAGTACAAATCCGCTACTGGAAACGAGTAGCCGATGAACACCAGGATCTTCGCAGCTTTCATCTCGCGCTCCATGCTTTCCCAAACTTCACGCACTTCTGAGACGTCACCTAAGTATCCGCGGCCTTCATTTCCGACGGTTTCCGACGCGGAGGACTGCACGAACTTGAGGTGCGTCGGTGCGACGATTACTGGCTGGGTGGTCGAAGACACTCGCTTGACCTTTTCGCCCCTTCGTTGCCAGTTGATCGAGCCGTGCGGCTTAAGAATGCGAAGTCTGCCGGTGCAATCTTCGATCCCGGCATAAGCCCACTTGGCCGCCACTGGAAACGATCGTTCGAACACCGTGTCGTAATTGAACGACACGATCGCATCGCGAGATTTCACATGGGCTGCGTGGAACTCACGCACGACGCGCCGCGATACGTTGTCTGGATTGAAACGTGTGAACACCGCGCTAAGCTGCTCAATCAACGCCAACCAAATGCGATCTGCGTACGCCTTCAGCTGCGCGCTGCTCGATGGCGCCTTGCTCCGCTCACTAAGGAACGTGAATACTTCCTCAACGTCGATGCGGGCGAGCATTTCCCAGCGAGCCTCCCTGGAACTCCGCGCTGGCACACACCGATAGCCCAGAAAGTATCGGAAGAGGAAGCTCTCGACGTCACGTCGGGCGCGGGTGTTACCGGAAAGACGCAAGAACACTTTCCAGAACTCGCTCTGCACCGGTATCGGGATTCGGCCGCCGCCTTGACTCGAGACATGGGCGCCGATTGCCCTCGAAGCGCCAGCGCCAATGAGGTACAAGATCTTTCGGCCGTGTGCCATACCGTTCGATAGATGGTTGGTCGCTGCCTAACGCCCTAGCTAACCTGCAGGCGAATCAATAAGAGCCGAGCGGAGCGAGGCAATCCTTAGCTCGCTTGTCAGGTTCAGCGTTCGTTAGACAGCGCGCCGCGACGAACTGCTGAACGTGGGACTACCACGAGCAGAATGAACCTACCAAGTCACCACGTAAGCCGATCGAGGTTGGCAGCGGCGAACCGCCGCCAGGCTCCGCGACGCCGAACTCACCCGTCGCCTCGTCAAACCACAGGAGCATGTCTGTCGTAGCGGCGACCACCCAGTACGCGGCCTGCCCCGCAATGCGACGTCCCGACGGATCGTCGGTTTCCCGCAGCTCAAACTGCTGCTGGTCCGGTGTGACCAGTGCGCCGCGGAGCACCTCGATCCGCTCGGCGTACCTCTCGGCCGGCCATGGTTTGCCGGTGGTTGCCCCCGCCTCAACAACTGGAGGCTCCCACGCGGCGAGTTCTTGCCGAACGCGGTCTCGTACTTGATCAGAAGTCATGTGCGCTGTCTAACGCCCAAGTTCACCTGCAAGGGAACAAGACAAGAGCGCCAAGCGGAGCGCGGCGCAATCCTAGCTCCCTTGTCAGGTGCAACGACCGTTATACGACAACTTGGCGCAGGGATTCCAGACAAGAGCGCGTGAATTACGCTGCCGGTTCGTTGACGTGGAGCTCATCGCCTTCGCGCCAGTATTCGGTCACGCCCCGCAAGCAACCGCGGTCGAGGGGAGCCGTCGAAAGGGGATTGTAGACAAATGAGAGCGAGCGGCCCGGGTTGAAGGCGTCAGCCGTCGAGTAAAGACATCCGCTGATGCCGGCATAGCTCGGATCTTCAAATAGTGTCGTGCTAATGGGCGTACCCACCGTCTTTGTGATTGACGATCGGTGCTGGTAGAAGCTGTCCGAGATTTCACCGGTCTTCGTATTCATGGAAATGGCCATGTGTCCGAAGGGAAAGACAGCTCTCACGATACGCGGCAGTGTCAGCTCCAACATACCGCTCGGCAGCGCACCCGCATTCACGGCGATCAAGTATGCATCTGACGCCGCAACCCAGCCGCGGCGGACGTGCTCCTCGCGCCGATCGCGCTTGTAAGTGATTGCCTGCGTGAGTCGGAGGACCATTTGGTCGTCGGGGACTGACGAAGCTTGTCCGAGCGGCGCGGTTGGAACGGCGTCGTCGCCACGGCCTGCCGTGGCAATCACCGCTTCAATCCAAGTGCGAGGATTCTCACTCAAGAGATCGGGACCTTCCTTCCGCGGTGTTCGGCGCTCACGCGGCACCAACACTGCACCGGCGTCGATCAACGCGGCTGCGACATGCATCTCCCAATAGACGGCGTGGAGATCGCGCCGAGCTCGATCGGCCAAATGTCGATCGAGATACGGCGCCGTGCGCTGCCACAGTTGGAGAAAGGCGTCACGACGATCGGCGCAATATTCGTTCGGCGGCTTTCTGAGCGCCTCGTACGCGGGGTCCGTTCCTTCTTTGTCGAGCATTCGGATCGTGTTGTCGTCTAACGCCCGAGCTAACCTGCGAGCGAGTCAAACAAAATGCGAGCGAAGCGAGCTTCCTTGAATCGCTCGACAGGTTCAGCGTTCGTTAGATGGCGCCGGCGACGATCGCGATGTGCTCTCGCTAGCGGAACCATTTTACCACTTGCTCACGGAATCGCGTGGTGACCTGCTTCGAGAGGAAATCATTGAGGCGCTCGGGATCGGGTTCGCGACGTACAGCTTCGACGCGTTCATCCCATGTGCCGTAGTCGCTTGGAGTCGATGCAACAAGCAGCCCGATCCCGTAGCGTTTCGCTTCTGTCGCGATCTGGGACAAGACCAAATCCAGCTCTTCCTCCTGATCCTCGCGAACTTCAAGAAATACGTAGGCGCGTGTGGCTGACCGCAGATGCGACAGCGCTTCGTAGACTGCCGAAATGTCGATTGTGTCGAACGGCTTGACTTCAAAAGTTGTGATGTCGAAGTGTCGGCCAGGAACCCAAGGGTAGGTCGTCATGCTGGCCATCGTAATGTCTGGCCGAGTCCATTTGCCACCAGTTTCCCGACGGCCCTGTACTCCGGTGATCTCGACAGTGCACTGGTCGTATCGGTTATCCAGCGCCCAATCGCCTTTTAGTACTTCGGCAACCGGCGTATAAAGAGCGCTCTCGGGCTGACGGGCCGTCGGCAACACTGTGGGGATTCCAATCTCGGCGGATGACTCGGATGGTGCTACCGATGCTATCATCTCGGGCACCTCAATCCGGACGCGGCGAACGCTCCCGCCCCGTCCGCGACCCTTCTCGAGCAACCCGCGGTCGATCAATCGGTTTCTGATGGACCAATACTCGGCCTCAGGCCATCCGAGGGATCGAATCAGGGACACGTTTCCCGGCTGACCGCCCACCGGCACTAGCGATAGGAGTTGCTGCTCCTTCTGTCCGACATCGTCCGGCAACGATTGATCGAGCGACACATTCACCTCAATTGCATTGTGAATTGTTGCGCCATCTAACGCCCAAGCTAACTTGCGAACGGACACCATAATGTGGCGCCGCAGGCGCCACGCTCACTAACCCGTTCGTCAGGTTCAGCGCCTCGTTAGGCTGTCGCCGCCCCGATCGCCGCTTGAGCTGCTATCTCGGCGAGCCATCGCCAAAGGCGAGTCGGTAACACTTCTCATCAAGTAGGACGAACGGATCATCGCGGGTCACCCAGCAGAGGGTCATGGGCTCGATCGGGTCCCCACAGCGGCTGCAGTGCTCGTGATCCCACCCGCCCTTCACCAAGGTGAAGCGCTCGGGATTGTAGGGGCCGCCCTCATACAACGTGCGCAGGCGATGACCGCCGTCGACGGGGTACCAGCGACTGAA
>JACZCX010036306.1_pt1 | contig 18516 bp, 8 predicted proteins | sample 8641831 | NCBI WGS metagenome assembly JACZCX01 (sample SAMN15324608, study PRJNA640507) | soil metagenome | isolation source: intercropping sugarcane | place: China: Luxin town, Laibin City, Guangxi Province | collected 2019-07-25 | depth 10cm m
CATCCGCACAGCGGATTGGTGCGCGTGCGCAAGCTGCGCCGCCGCGACGACGTGGCGCTGGTGGCCGGTGAATACGATTACCTGAAGCGGCTGGTGACGCGAGGGTGAGGCAGGCCGACCGGTTGGCACTCGAACGACCGGACCGCGCGCGACGTCAGAACCGGCGTACGCCGTGGCGATCGACGCGGATGGTGGCTAGGGGCGGAATTATGAGTACTTGCAGGTTGAGCTTACATATAGAAATACAAATATATAAAAAATGTCCTTAAGCTACTTATATGCTTGCTCCGCGCTACCAGACAATGACCGTGGCCAGTCGGAAATAAGAGCACTAAACGACTACAATATCTGGCACAATTGCATCCAGAACAAATACCTAGGCACTCATACCTAGCTGCGATCGTACCAGATGCACCCCGACGCCAGTGATCCACTGCGTGCAGAACTTGACGCTACGCTCCCTGTAGCCGACAACGCCCAGCTTAGTTGGTTGCTGGACGCGTTGCTGCGGATTGTGAATGGCATTCCTTGGGCCTGCCCATACCTCGGCGCTTTGGGTACGGTTGATGGCATACACACCCTTCGTGTGCCGTTGGCGGCTGACCTCCCCCGCTACGATGGTGATGACGACCCCGTGCCAATGGGTGGCAAATTCGGGCTCGCTGATGCTCTCATCGGCACTGGCAGGGCGGAGCAGCCAGCTGGAATACAATCATTCCGGGCGCTCCTGTGGATTGCTGTCCACACGTGCCATGGCCGCGGCCTGCCCTACCAGAGTCGTGCGATGCAAGTCGCGTCTGCACTGCGGTCAGTCGTGTGGCGGCCGGATGACATGGCATCCCATGCGCTGGACGCGCATCTGATCACATTGGGTCGTCAGACCAGCGTCGCCGGCGCGATCACCGCACTCAATCGCCTCACGTCGACCGAGCACAAGACGCTCCACGAAGCTTGGCTCAAGTGGCTGCGCCCGACGCTAGAGCGGGCCATTGCCGCCTATTCCCCACCATCTGTCGAGGAGCCGCCAGTACGTCCCTCTGGTCGCGAAGGCCCATATCCGCCGCCCGGCCCAGATGAGGGTATCCAGTACTTTCCGTTGCGGCCACCTTCGCGGAAACCTGGCCAGCCGCGCTACGAGCCGCCGGAAGAACTCACGACTCCGGTGCACATTGCGTTTGTGCCGGGCTACGGTACGGGTGCCCTGTGCCGGCGCCAGGCGGAATACCGTGCGCGGCAGGCCATCTGGGGGCGCAACTACTTGCTCCTGACAGAACACGTCGAAGCCATGTTCCCGGATGTTTTCGGGGCTACGGTGCGAGCCTTGGTGAAGCACCTGGATGTCGCTGAACACGACGACGCGGGGGCTTGTGCCGCGTGCCTTCTGATGGCGATCACCGGGCGATCTCTCCGGGCGTTTACTACCTTGCGCGTCAAGGCCGCGCCGCCCAGAAAATTAAATGAAAGTGACTGGTACCTCGACCTTGAAGGCAGCGTCATTGCGTCGCCCGCGTACTGGAAGCAGCCGGTTTGGCAGCCCGAAGTGGACAAGGAGACCGGGCGACAGGTCGAGGCGCCACCATCGTACTTTGAGCCGACCCAAGAACAACGGCTCCAGCTTTGCCCGGTATCCGACTTCATGGTATTGCCGATCGTCGCGCAGGTGCGCCGGGTATTGGTGCGGCACCGGTCTGTGCTCGGTGGCCTGCATGGCGTCCGCACGTCGGTGCTTCGGCAACGGATGGCCGCGGTGGTGGCTGATGTGGCCGAAGAAATCGGTATCCCGATTACGCTGGCGCGGCTCCGTGCGGGTTTGGGGCCATTGGTTATGGAGACTTGTCGCGACCTCGCGATGGCGCAGCTTGTGTGCGGGGATTCTTTCGGGCGGCCGTCGGCCCATCAACACTATTACGCGCCCCGTCGCGCGGATGTTGCTGCCGTTTATCTGAAAGCGATTGGTTCGTGCTTCGGTGGGGCGACGCGATTATCAGTAGTACAGGGTGGCACCCGCGTTGGATCGGAACTCTTGGTCGATGCTGCATCGGCAAAGCGCCTCGCACGCGTGAGCTTCGACTGGAAGGACGAGCAACTCGCCGATGCTACTGGTTTGGCCAGGATTGTCATCGACCACCACAGGATCCTTGACCACTTGGTTCGGATGCTTCTTGCGACGACGGGGCACAGGTGGGCATCGTCCCTGTTCGCGCTGAAGCTCGGTGATTTCGATGTGTCTCTGGGCGCCGCATTGTTCGCCGACAAGCGGCACGACGTTGCGCACGATCCAAGGCTTGCGGCCTTGCCGAAGATCGCATGCGAGCAGCTCGGCAGCTACATCCGCCACGCGGTGGGTCTTGCCGATCGCTTCCCGCACCTTTCTGATGCCTTGACGCGCGTGCTGCGCGGTGACGATCCGCTGTTGTTCGACGTGCGCATGGACGCGGACCGTCTGGAGATCTATGAGCCGACGGTGGACATCATCGGCGAACGAGGCCCGGCGGAGTGGCGCCGACTGCCGGAGTACTGGGGGCGTACTTATATTCGGACACGCGCTCTGGAGATGGGGGCGCCTGCGTTCCTCATCGCTTGCCAGCTCGGTCACTTCGACAGCGTTGGGTACCCCTATTCGAACCAGTCGCCTACCGAGCCGGTCGACGTGCTGGTCCAAACCCGGCCTTGGCTGGATCGGGTTGCCGCCACGCAACGGTGGTCCGTCGTTGAGGCCGAGGTGACCAGCAAGGCGGAATCGCTCGAGCGCGCGGAAGCGTCGATCACGGGCCAGTACAGCCCGCTGCGAGACTGGCGCGCGACCTTGCACGACGCCGACCAGCGGGCTGCGAAGGCCCACAGGAAGTGGGAAGTAGCCCTGCGGACGGGCGCACGTGCTGCACGGGATGCGGCCGAAAAGGCTGTCCTGGCGCATCCCATGATCGTTGAGTCATGTATTGCGGCTGCATACCTGGATGAACGTGCGGCCGCGAGCGCTCCGACGCTAGCGACCCTCGACCTGCATCGCGTGCGCACCGAACTGCTGCTTGATTGTGGAGACGACGACGGCTTGGCCTTGGCGCGCCTCCGCGCTCTTCGGCACGTGCTTGGCATCGTGGCCAAGCGATCCCATCAGCCATCACCCGACGTGCGCATTCCCATCGCGGTTCGCCGGCCGCTGGACAACGCTTTTTTCCAAGGTGCATGTCTGGGTTCGAGCCAGGTCCGATTGCTGCGCGAACACGTCCGTGATCGCGCAAGAGCCAAACGACCGCAACGGCCCTTTGAGCTTCAGGTCGCGCGAACCGCCGAAGCGCTGGCCCTGTACGGCGGAATCGGTGATCCCAGCACGTTAACAGAGCTGCTGGCCGCGCGTTGCCTTGCGCGCCCGTCCGCCAAGCTACCGGACCTGTTGATGGTGCCACTCCCAGGCGGCCGAGTGGTGGCGTTGCGCGGCGTGGCGTCGCTGGCGCTCGCCAATCTTGGGCGAAAATTCCCGGATGGTGAGCTCCCGACATTGGGCGACATCGAGACGGCACTGGCAACGCTATTGCCGACGTGGGCAACAGCCACCGGCACGACGGATCTACTCGCGCGGCTGTGCAGTACCGTTGCCGTTGCGAACCGGTTTGAGCGCTCACCCGCAGCGCGCTTTGCGCTTGATCCAGGTCGTGGCTCCGTCAGTGCCAGCATCGACGAGCAGCTTGCGTTCATCGACGGTGATCCGGTTGGCCCTGTACGTGCACCTATCCCGGTTCCGCCTCAGACTGGTGCGAAGGTCGCTGCATCCCGCAGGCCACGCGCAGGCAGGGCGTTGGCGCAGTACAACACCCTCGTGACGATGATTCCGACGGTCGGGCAGGCATTCCGATCACCGGTGAGGGGTCGCTCCATATCCGCTGTGGACGTCGGTTTGCAGCCGACGCGTCCGATGATCGTTGCGGATCTCGCAAGCTGGCTCTATGCGTCCGATTCGGGACGCATAGAACCCTTGTGGCCCATCGTCCGGATGCTGGGTGAGTGGACGAAATCGGAACTTGTCCGCTTGAAACCCAACGGTGAGCCGTTGGCGTACCGCTCGGTGAAGACCTACCTGACGCGCATCGGCCATGCGCTGACGCACGAATTGGGCGAGCTGGAGGCCATGCGGTGGACGGAGCGGGTCGTTGAGGACGCGTATCAGTATGCACTGGAGGCATCCGACGAAGCCAAACACAAGGTGGCGGCGTCGCTGGTGTCGTTCCATCGGTGCGTCGAGGCGCGCTTCGACCTGCCGGAGGTGGATCTCTCGCCGGTATACGCGGAACTGAAGACCGGTGAACGTCACGTCGATGCGGGCATGATTCTCCCCGTCGAGCGCCGCAATGCGTTTGAGGCGATCGCGACGCAGGCATGGTCGGAACCAAGTGCCGCGCCATCCGTCGCAGAAATCGCGCGGCAGGCCGATGCGATCACCCCATTCCTCGGCTATGCGGGTGCTCGCCTGAGTGAGCCAATGGGCATGCAGGTCCGCGATGTGGGCCGCCGGCCGGATAGAGACCTGTGGGCCCGCATCCGCAGCAATCGCCTGCGTTCGCTCAAGACGGCCGCAGCGACGCGGGTTGTGCTGTTTGGTCCGACGTACGACAAGGCGCACGCTGACCGGTGTTGGCAATGGGTGCAAGCTGTGCGCAAGACCGCTGGATCGAATCGTCCGGATGGTGTGTACATCATTTCCGCGGCCCGAACCCGGAATGACCTTGGCCAACAGGGCGAAGTCGCCAAGTTAATCCGTGAGAAACTGGCGCGTGCCACGCACCGCCCCTCAGAACGATTACACCGGCTACGGCACCTGGTTGCTACCGAACGCATCCTTGCCACGGCAGCCTCACTTGGGGATGCGGAGTGGCTAGGTCTGCCGACCAGTTCCGTCCACGAACGCGCGTTGCAGCCGCGCGACTTCCACGCGATTTCGGTGCCGATCGGCCACGCTCACTGGATGACGACGATCCAGTGGTATCTGCACCTGCCATGGGTCCTGCAGTCGCGTGCTGCGGCTCGGCTGCGCGATGAATATTTCGAGCGTCGTACCGTGGCTGCTATCCTTGGCATCACACCCAGCCAACTCGACACTTTGCTCCGCGGGACCAAAGGGGACCGTGTGGAAGTCTGGTTCGATAGTGTGCGGACTCGGCGCGTGACTCCCGAGTCGCCAGCAGCGTTGAGTGAACCCGTGGTGGCCGCGTCAGGCTCGAATTGGAAGTGGACGGTTCGGAGTGTCGCGGAACTTGTGACCGATACATGGCGAGCCCACGACTTGATGGCACCGCTCGTGCGTCAGGGCATTCCGCTCGCCGAAGCGGATCGCGTCACTGGATGCGCGGCGCGGTGGGAGCGCAACCTCGGGTTGAGACTGGTTCCGGAACAGATCAGCGGCAAAGTTCGGGAATGCCCCGCGCGCGCCATCCGTCGTTTGGCGAGCGATGGCGAATTCGAACCCATATGGGAGCTGGCCGACGCCGGCGATTCAGTGCAGAAGCGGGCGATTCGCGATGTCGTCGGTGACTTCTTTGTCTATCTCGCGCCCCGGGGTGGAGACAAGATCGTCCTGTCTTCGGCGCGTGCAACCACGTTGCGTGACCTTCTGGTTGCAATCGGGATACGCGCAAACGCAATTACGAGGACGGAGCGCCCAGGCGATCTGGCGGAGATTGAGCTTGAATCACGCGGTGCAGATGCGCACTCGCTGAAAGGCTATGGCCTCAAACGGGTACTGGTAATCGCGGGGTTGGCGTTCGCTCTTCAGTCTGGGTGATCGTTGTAGCCAAAGTCCAAGTCAGGCTGCTTGGTGATGGTTGTTGCGAGTACGTGGTCGACGCGAATGTGATCCATATGCACGCGCGTGCCCTCGATCAGCAAGTCGGAATCGCATGAGTCCGGCATGCGATAGCGCACACCACGCCGATCGACGAAATGGTGCTCGGGTTGACCCAGCGTGCACTCGATGGTCTTTGATGGGCCGGGGTCCGGCGCATCGACGGGGATGACCGCACTGGACCACCGCATTGGGCGGCCATCGACGGTGATAATGTCGGGACCATGCTGGACGTCGCGCATGAGTGTTGCGGCGTCGGCGGCGTCACGCGCTGGCGCCGCCGCCGCCGGTTCTCTGGCGTCCGCAGCGGATGCAGTGTTGTCGCCAACGGCAATGCCGGTCACGGTGGTTGTCCCGCTTGCTTCTGGGGCGGCGATCTCAGCTGCGTTTGCGCTACTGGGGTGTTCGGCAGATTGTGCCACCGCCACGAGCTTTTTTTGCGCAGCGCGCGCCTCTTCAATCAGATATTCCAGTCTCCGGTGAATTGATGCTTCCAGATCCTCGGGTCGGGCCACTCTATCGGTCGTGGGTTGCGCCGCATATTGCACGCACCCGCCCTCGATATAGCCAAGAGGCGTAAGAATCAGCCCCGCCCGTATCAATGCGGCGCGGAGGTGCGCTTCGTGTACGCGCAGCCGCTCCAGTTCGCGCGGCTGCAATTCGACAGCGTCGGTTGTTCGGTGAAGCTTTACGTGAATCCCGATCTTGTGCGCCTTTGGTGTTTCCGCCGCGTCGGACAAACGATCATTCATGATGGTGCCCTCCCGGACTGTGGCATGGGTCGAGTACCTTGATCCGCTGCGGCACACTGACCGATGTGCGGCGGAAGGTGGTTGGGTCCAGCTTGAAGCTTTGCGTAGTTGGCGATGCAGTCCCATCCATGTAGAGCAGCACCTTTTCGCCGCCCGGCGTAACGGCGGTGGCGATTGTCTCCACGTGGGAAACTTCCGTTTCGCGTGCTGGTCTGCGGGCAGAGCCTGCACGGGCGCGAAGTTGCGCGCGCGGAGGGATGCGCAAGACGATCTCGCGCATAGACGTATCGCGAATGGCGATCGTCGTTGCATCCGGCTGCGACAGGTGATGGGTAATCCCGTCGGCGATGGCATACACGGCCTGCTCGTCCAACCCCATTGCGACGGCCCACGGTGGGTCAAGCCTCGGACCACGCTGGGACGGATCCGCCCATTCATGGAGCCATGAGTTGATAAAAGGCCCGTTTGCGACCAAGCTGGGAATCTTCAGGTGTGGACGACGGGTCGGGTCGAGGGCAACTCGGATTTCTCCGCGGTCAAGAAAGAACTGCGCCGCGTACAATTGGGCGCCACTGCCGTATCCCGCGCCGGTACGCGGAAACAGCACGGTAAGGAAACGACTGGCTGCCTCGATTTCGCGCGGTGAAACCAGATCCAGATGTGGTGCGGGAAGAGCACCGGCGGGAATCGGGCGAGGCGAGTTCAAGCGGTACAGCAATGCGACGTCAGGTGCGGTGCGCACGTGCGAGGAGCTGCTGGACGGCTCCCCAGATGCGGGGTCGCTCGCTCCGTGGGGGCCCGAGGAGGGCGGTTCTTCGCTTGCTGTCCCGTTGCCAATCTGCTTGGCCATGGCTTGTTCCCTGTGTGATCGGATGCGTAGGGAACAATTGTCAAGGGCGGCTACCTAGAGAGAGGGTACGTCCAATCACTCTGAGCGTGTTTTCCTAGCGCAGCCGGTGAGAGGGCCGAGGATGTTGTGTTGACGATCACAGTTTCAGGATCGACACGACGTATCTCTCGGCTCGTACGCGACTCGAATGCCTTCTCTTCGCAACCTCATCTCTTCATGGCGCTGTTTTTGCATCCCTGCATCAGGTCGAGTTGGGCAAGTTTGGGGGAAACCATAGTGATCGAATCCATCACGGTTGCCGATGGAAAGCCATCTGCGGGTCTTCCGAATGATTTTCGAAAAGTCCGGGCAGGCTGGGCATCATTTGTTGATGACACACAACGACGCCCTTGGCCTCCGAGCCGGTGAGATTGCTGTTCAGGCCATGGACAACCAAGGTAAATATGGATTCGATTGTCCAAGGCGGGTCCTTCGCAATGCGCGAGACCGAAGCCTGTACTAATGTAGAAACGGTTGTAGAAACGGTCGTCCTCCCGGGGAAATTCGCATTCGGGCGAACGAAGATGGCTGCGGAGGGGGAGGGATGGAAAGCGGTAGCCGCGAGCGTGCCCAGTCCTACATTCTTGCTCGTCAACAGAATCCGGCATGGCAGCTATTGGCTTGGCGTCGGGCCCCGCTGGTTCTGAGCTGCCTGCAAGCGCTGTTTGAAGAAAGCCAGGACGGCGGGGTCGATTTCGATGATGCCCAGCAAGCTCTCGCCGAACTGCTTGCAGGGCATGCTGGACTGAGCGACTTCGAAATCAACGGCGACACTTCGGCGCTGGCGCGCAAGGAGCTGCGTACGTGGATTCGGCGCGCACTTGTTGTCGAGCGTGAGGGGCGGTTGTACGCCACGGATGCGCTGGAAACGGCGCTGCGCTTTGTAGGGGCATTGGACGATCGGATCATGACCTCCACAGCGTCACGCTTGGCGGTCGTTCAGCGTGAAATTGAGCGCCTTGAGTCTCGACTGAACCCGGATCCGTTGAGCCGGGCTGAATATTTGCGTCGCCAGATCGCTGTTCTGCAGCGCGAACTCGAAGAGGCTGAAACGGGCCATGTCGACGTCGCCGACGCCCAAGAGGCCTCTGAAGGGATACGCGAGCTATATGCCTTGGCGACTGGGCTGCGTGCGGACTTTCGCCGGGTCGAGGATTCCTGGCGGGATGCCGATCTGCGCCTACGTCACGCGATCGTAAACGAAGGCCATCATCGCGGCGCGATCGTGGATACCTTGCTCGACGGCCACGACGCTCTGCTCGAAACTGCCGAAGGCAGGGTGTTTCAGGCGTTCCATCAGCAGATGCAACAGGAAATCGAGCTGGAGGCAATGAAGCGCCGCTTGCGTACGATCTTGCGACACCCCCGGGCCAGTATCGCGCTGACGATGTCACAACAGGCTGATCTGCGCTGGCTGGTCATGCGTTTGGTCAAGGAGTCCGCTTCGGTAATCCGGACACGTTCGCACAGCGAGCGCGATGTCCGCAGTTTTCTACGTACCGGTCTTGCGACTGAACACCATCGAGTCGGGCAACTTCTCAAAGAGGTCTTCCACTGCGCTCAAGCAGTGGACTGGGGTGCCGCTTCCGTACGCCGCCAGCCGTCCTGCTTGCCTCCGTTGGCCATCGCGTGCAGTGGCTTGCCTCTCATTGAACGGTTGCGCTTCAAATCCCTGGACCAACAGGCGCTTCGTGATCTCGACCTGCAGCGCATGGCCGGAGACATCGATCAGATCGATGAAGAGTTCTGGCTTTCGCTGGATAGCTTGGACCGCGAGGCGCTGGTGCACAACACACTCGAGGCGATACGCGCCAGCGACCGACCGCTCAGCTTGAGCGGTCTTGCGCAGCGACTGCCACCCACGCACGACCTGGAATCGCTAGCTCTCTGGCTGGGCATGGCACGGGAGGCGGGGTGCCCCATTGGTGGAGCACGTGAAACCTTGGATCTTGTTACCCACGACGACCAGACACTACGTTTTGACGTGCCACTGCTCTCACTCGACAGGGTCTCATTTGAGCATTTCGAATGGGAGCCATGATATGACGATCAGCACCGCGAACGAGACTCCGCCCATGGGGGGCATGGGCATCCATGATGGTGTGCCCGATGGATCGGATACGAACGCACCGACATCTGATCAGGGACAGGCGCCTGCAGCCGTACGTAGCGCGATCTTGGAGCTGATGAAGTACGGACTCTTGGAGCAATCCAGCAAGCCCAATCTTTACGGCGCAACGCTCCTGCATCGGAACGAAGTGAATCGAGTGCTGGGTTGGCTGGAGCTTGCGTTGCGCATCGACGATGTACGTGGTTTGGCGTTCATCGTCGTAGCCGCCATGCCCGACGGGGAGGATGATGAATGGTCGCACCCGCTGGTACGCCGGCAACGTCTGACGTTAGAACAGTCGCTTCTGGTCGCGATCCTGCGTCAGCAGTTTGTCGCTTATGAATTGGAGGCCGGCGTTGGCGCTGGAGAAGCGCGCGTCGCACTCGAAGATTTGCTTCCGCAACTGCGGGCCTATCTTGGTGACTTGGGCAGTGACGCGCAGGAGAAAAAACGCTTGCTGACCCTGCTCGAGCAACTCAAAGGCCACGGCATCGTTTCCGATGTGGATCAACAGGAACGAGTGACGATACGACCGATCATCGCGCACTTGGCCAACCCCGAAAGTCTCGCGAATCTTGTTCAGGCACTACGTGAGGTGGCGGGCAACGGTGATTTCCGCGGTACCGCATCTGAGGAACTAGGCGAATGAGCACAATGCTCTCGTCCATGTCCGGGAGCTACGTGCTCACACACTTGGATGTGTATGACTGGGGCGCTTTCGGTGGGCGTCACAGTGCGCTGATCGATCCGGCCGGCACAGCAATCATTGGTCCGACAGGCAGCGGCAAAACCACACTTGTCGATGCCCTGATGACATTGTTGGTAGCCAGTCCACGTTACAATTTGGCCTCTACCGGCGGTCACGAGAGCGACCGTGATCTGGTTTCATATGTCCGTGGTGTAGCCGGCGCAGGGAATGATAGCGACGACAACGAACACATCACGAGGCCCGGCGCTGTTGTCACCGCAATCGGCGCACGCTTCAGTGACGGCGAATCGATTTTGCGAATTGGCGGATTGTTTTGGTTCGATGGAACGAGTTCGGCATTGGCTGACATGAAGCGCCGCTGGTTGTTTTGCCAGAGCGATGCACTGGGGCTGGACGATTGGCTGGAGGCGCACCACGATGGTGGGGCGCGGGCACTGAAGGACTTGGAACGCACCCATCCAGGTTTGAAGGTTTACGACACCAAGCAAGCATACCTATCGCGCCTGCGTACACACTTCGAGGTGGGCGAAAACGCCTTCGCTTTGCTCAACCGCGCAGCTGGACTCAAGCAGCTCAACAGCATAGACACGGTATTCCGCGAACTGGTCTTGGATGATCACTCTGCCTTCGACAATGCGCGATCTGTCGCCGACGAATTCGACACTCTGGCCGGCATTCGTCAAGAATTGGAAACCGCGAAGCGGCAGCGCGATTCCCTGCTACCCGTCGCCACGGGCTGGAAAGAACTCGAAAAGCACTCCGCTGAAAGGGATGTGCTGATCGAGCTGAAGAAGATCCTTCCAGTATGGTTCGCGGAACAAGCGGCAGTACGCTGGCGCGCACGCAAAGGCGAATACCACTCACGGATAAAGGATCTGAAGGGTAACGAGACCGACATTGCGTTGCGCCTTGTTACCGCCCAGAGAGAAGAAAACGACGCTCACGCCGCGTACCTCGATGCGGGTGGTGGAAACATCGAGCATTTGCGAGAACAGATCGATACGCAACGATCTCTGGTGGCCGGCCGCGAACGCGCTGCGAGTGACTACCAGGCCAAGGCTACTGCGCTTGGGATGGATGCGACACTTTCTGCTGTCGGTCTGCAGATCAACATAGCGGCTGGCGCAAGCATTCGGCAGTCATACGAAGAGGAATATCACGATTTGCGGAAAGCTGCCTGGGATAGCGGTGGCGCCAGGGCCGCCTTGGAGAAACGGCACAGTCAAGCGGAACGAGAGCTTGATGAGGTTCGCAAGCGTCCCGGATCGAACATCCCGACTGCCCAGCATAATTTCCGTCGTGAGCTTTCTGCGCACCTTGGTCTGCGTAACGAAGACGTGCCATTTGTCGCCGAATTGATTGAGGTGAAAGTGGAAGAGCGACATTGGCGCGGTGCCATCGAGCGGGCTATCGGTGGTGAACGCCTGCGTTTGCTGGTGCGCGCGGAATGCGCAGAACAGGCACTGAACTGGATCAATGCACGGGACAACCAACTGCATGTACGTCTGCACGAGGTTGCTCCAGCCAGCGAGCCGGCACACTTCTTCGACGACGGATTCACACGCAAGCTCAATTTCAAAAGCCACCCGTTGGTAGAAACGTTGAAACGCCTGCTGGCGGATTTCGATCGCCATTGCGTTGCGGATGTACGTTCGCTGCGTAATACGCCACACGCAATGACGGTGGAAGGTTTGATGTCCGGGCGGAGAAAATTTTTCAATAAGAACGACCAGATACAGATCGATCGGGGCTGGATGACCGGATTTGACAACCGCGACCAGATTGCGGAACTGGAGACATCGCTCAAACAGTTGCAGCTGGACTTACAGCGCGCAAAGACAGAAGAGACGGCAGCTCAGAGTCGGGCTGATTCCATGCGGAAGAGTCTGGAATTGCTCGATGCCATCGCAAAGACTGTGTTCGAAGACATCGACTTGCCGGGTGCGCAAGCAGAGCTCGACAGGCTTGAAAAGCAGCTTGTCAGGCTCACGTCACCGAAATCCGGTGCGGCGCTGGCCGATCGGCGCTGGCAGCAGGCCAAAGACGCTGTTCAAAAGCTGAGAGATGATGAGGTCAACATTAGGGCGGATGCCGAGGTTCTGAATCGTCGGCTTTCCGAAGTCGACACCAAATTGCAACGGCTGGATTCTCGTGCTGGAAGCGGTTTGGAAGAGCGTGAGCAGGAACTGGCGGTAGGACACTTTTCGGCCATTGACCACATCGAGCTCGAGGAGTTGGAGGAGGCTGAGCGCCACCACGGCGCTGAACTGCAGGCCAAAATTGACGCAGCCACGACGCGATGTGGCTCCATCGAGAAGCGTCTCATCTCCAATATGAAAGACGCCAAGCAACTTGACACGGGCGCCTTGGTCGACACCGGAAACGACCTTCAAGACATTCCGGACTTTCTGGAGCGACTGCGTGTGCTTGAAGAGGAGGCTCTCCCGGAGAAACTTAATCGCTTCCGCACGTATCTCAATCAGTCTTCCGATCAGGGCGTGACGCAATTGCTAAGCGAGATAGACAGCGAGGTCTCCGGTATCGAGGAGCGCATCGCTGATCTGAACGCCACCTTGGAACGAGTGGACTTCCAGGCCGGCCGTTACCTGCGCCTTGAACCGCAGCGGGTCGAGCATGAGAGCTTGCGGACCTTGCGGCAGGCTCGTGCTCATCTGCGTTCGGCCCAGTTGAAGGACGACTTGGGCGAAAGCCACTACGGCGCATTGTTCAACCTGGTTGCTTTACTACGTGACGCGGTGGATCGCCGGAAGACGCAAGGCGCATTGGCACTGCTCGATCCGCGCTATCGGTTGCAGTTTTCCGTTCTGGTGATCGAGCGTGACAGCGGCAAAGTCATTGAGAAGCGCACCAGTTCCCAAGGTGGAAGTGGTGGTGAGAAGGAGATCATTGCCAGCTACGTGCTCACCGCCTCGCTCAGTTATGCCCTGTGCCCGCAGGGCAGCGAACGGCCCTTGTTCGGTACCATCGTGCTTGACGAGGCGTTCTCCAAGAGTTCCCAAGCGGTCGCCGGGCGCATTATCCGTGCCTTGGCGGAATTCGGCCTGCACCCGTTGTTTGTCACACCTAACAAAGAGTTGCGTTTGCTGCGTGAGCACACACGCTCTGCCATTGTCGTTCACCGCAAGGGCACTCAAGCGACGTTGACGTCGCTGAGTTGGGAAGCGTTGGATGCGCATGCGCGCCAGCGCGTGCAGCGGAAGGAGCGCGAAATTGAAGTCACCTGACGAACTCGCTGGCCTGCTGGTTCGGCAGTGGCAAAGTGCTGACAAGCGCGAGCATCGTCTTCTTAATCCGCAAGCTTGGCCGCTCCATCTCACCATCGGGCGCCCGTCGTCCGCGCTCATCGCACATCATACCGAACAAGTACGCGAGCATATTGCGCGATGGCGACAAATAAGAGTGGGTGAGGTGCAATGGTATGAAACGGTTTTCCGCAGTGCTGCCGACCCAGTATCACTACCGATCCAATGGAAGATTGCCTCACCGGAAGAGTGGGCGCGAGGATCAGGCGATACACAGGTACAGCTGGAGCTGCGGCGACTCCAGTATTTCCTCGGCCATATCGACGCGCGCTTTCACTCACTTCTGATTCGGCAGCGCGGATTATGGCGTGACCGAAGCGACGACGAAGTCGCCCAGGCGTCAGCGCTGGCGCTCGAACTGGAACCCGGCATTGCGGCGGGGCGTCCCCTCCGCGCCCTCGCTTTCGCCGGCATCGACAGCAAGTTCATCGAACGCAATCGCGGGTTGGTGACTGCGTTACTCGACGTTCTTTTCGATCGACAAGCGTCGCAGGTTGGTCTAACCAGCTTCCTCGATGCCGCTGATGAGGGAGACCATTGGTTGTTAGTTGCGCCTCTGTCAGCCGGACTGCTGCCCTTCATCCAGCAGCGCGTGCGGGCGCGAGAGTTGATGAACACCCCGCTGCCAACTGAGCGCATTCTGCTGATCGAGAATGACCGCTGCTTGCATCTCCTACCGATGCTTCCCGATACGATCGCGGTTCTTGGCTCTGGTCTCGACCTGGCTTGGCTGAACGCCGATTGGCTCAGTCAACGCCATCTAGGTTACTGGGGCGATATGGATACTTGGGGCCTGCATATGTTGGCACGCGCTCGCACTCTCCAGCCCCATGTCAAAGCCTTTCTTATGGAGCGTTCCATATTCGAACAACATGCTGCGGCACTCGCCGTGGCAGAGCCGATCACAGCCGGCCAAACGTTACCGGCTGGATTGACAGAGCGCGAGCAGACCTTCTACCGCTACCTGATCAAGCTGCCAAAAGGCAGGATCGAACAAGAATTTCTGCCCAGGGGAATCGTCACTCGCGCATTGTCAGGCTGGTGAAGCGTCCTCTCTCGGTAAGCGAACTTTAACTACTGTCGGCAGGTACGGCTGGTCAGCAGGTCAGCTTCACACCTCAACCCGGTGTCTGTGAAGTCGGCAGCAGCCCAGCCGCTTGGTTGCTGCGTTCGCAGTGTAGTCGGGGATAACACAGATGCTCATGTGCCTATCGCCATAGTTTGAATTGCTTGACGCGATACCAAGCTCGTGGGAACGTCTGCACGTCCATGTTCAGGGGTTATCCGTGAGTCCGGACCGTATATCACCATCATCTTCGATGCTGGAGTTGGTGAAGGCGCTCTCTACGGAGCGCAGAAAGCGCGTGGACAAAGGCACGGCAGGCCGAGCAAGCACAGCAGTATCGCCTTCGGCCACCCCAAGGCATGACCTCAAAGTTTTGCGCAGTCGGTTAACCGATCTCGTTGCGCCGATCGATACAGACGACCCCCAGACGATCGCCAAGGTCCGGCGCCCCTTGCTGCAGGCCATCGTTCTTTGGGAATTCGGCAGCGACTTTCGCCAAGATCCCGAGTTTGGCCCCATGCTCGACGCGCTCGAACGTACCTTCGAGGCCGATCCCACCATGCCGCGGCGCCTCTCCGACCTGATCCGCGACTTGCGGCGCTGACCGCCCCTAAACTTTTTTCGTGGTCCCCGGATAGGAAGCCAAGAAGCCCGCGCTGGGTAGGCGCGGTCACATCGGCTTGCAAGGATCGGGGAACGCACCATGGTCGCAGTCATTGCGGGGAACGGACTGGGTCTGCTGGGAACGTCGCTGGCGCAGTTGGGGTTGGCGCCGGGTGGCCAGGCGGGGCTGGGGCAGAGTGGCGCCTCGCAGTACGTCAACGTCGCGACCGGCAACCTGGTGCTGCAAAACCGCGACCAGGATCTGGTGGCGCAAGGGTTTTTGGCGGGGCTGGTACGCACCTACAACAGTCTGGGTACGAGTGGGGATTTCGGCAGCGCCGGAAGTTGGCTGCTGGGGTTGGACCGCAGGCTCCGCACCGTCACTGGCACGCTCGATACGGCCGGCAGCGCGATTATTCGCGACGGCGGTGACGGCGAGGAAGAAGCCTTCACCTACGATCCGACGCGGGGGCTGTATGTCGCCTCCGACGAGCGCGGGGCGGAAGACACCCTGGCATGGAACGCCGGTACTGGTACCTGGACTTATGTTGCCGGCGGCAGCCGGGACGAGGAGACCTACACCGCTGCCGGGCAGCTGACTGCGCTCATCGATGGCAAGAGCGGTGCGGCCTACACGCTCACTTACAACGCCAGCAATCAATTGATGGCCGTGACCTCCAGCGACGGCGAGGCGCTGGAGTTGGGGTATGACGCGCAAGGGCGGATCAGCACGCTCTCGACGTTGCAGGTTCCGCCGGGCGGTGGCGCCGCGGTCACGCAAAGCCGGGTGAGCTACGGCTACGACAGCCTCGGCCGCCTGACCAGCGTCACGACCGATCTCACGCCGGACAACCCCTCCGACGGCAGCGTCTTCACCACCGCCTACACCTACGATGGCAACAGCACGCGGATCGCCTCGCTGACCCAGAGCGACGGGCTGGTGGTGAGCTACACCTACGCGCAGGATGCCAACGGCGCTTACCGGATCGCGACGGTTACCACCGGCACCTCGGTCGACGGCGGTGCGCAGACGCTGACCTTCAGCTACGACCTTGCGAACCGCACCACCACGGTGACCGACGCCAGCGGGCGGGCGTGGGTGTATGGCTACGATGCTGAGGACAACCTGAGCTCGGTGACCTCGCCGCCGGTCAACGGCCAGCCCCAGGTCACGACCTACACCTATACCGCTGATGGCCACGTGGCCTCGGTGACCGATGCGCAAGGCCATGCCACGATCTACGAGTACGACGCGCACGGCGACCGCGTACTGGAACGCGATGCGGACGGCAACACGACCACCTGGACCTACAACGCCGATGACCGGGTCCTGACCCGCACGGTGTACCAGGTGCCCGACCCCGACGGCACGGATCCGGCCAACGCCGGGCAGCCTTCCGATCCCTCGACCACGTGGTACGTTTACGACGACGGCAGCGACGGCCTGGGGCATACCGACCAGCTGCGCTACGTGATCGATGCCGGCGGCGACGTCAGCGAAACCCAGTACAACGGCCAGGGCCTGGTCAGCCTGACCCGCGCCTATGGTGCGGCGACCTACGACACCGGTGCGCTCAATGCGACGACGGCGCCCACGCTGTCGGCGATGAACACGTGGGCGTCCTCGCAGGACCTCACCCGGACCACGCGGGTGGACTATGCCTACGATCTCTCGGGCCGGCTGACTGGCAAGACGGCGTGGGACCAGGTCGACGGCAGCGGCCACGGCATCGCCGATGCCGGCGAGTCCATCACGACCTACGTGTACGACGCGCAAGGCCTGCTGCGCCAGCAGGTCACCGAACGTGGCGCGAACCGCACGATCCTGGAATCGGTGTCCTATAGCTACGACGGCCTCGGCCGATTGATCGGCAGCACCGATGCACTGGGCAATGTGACCACGTATGTCCATCAGGCGGGCGGCACCCTCACGGTCACCTACGCCAACGGGCTGGTGCACACCGAGGTACGCAACAGTGCCGGCGAGCTCATCACCGTCACCGAGTCCGCGGCCGGCCAGGCGACGCGTACCACGCACTATCTTTACGACGCCGACGGACAGCTGCGCGCCACCGAGGATCCGAGTGGTGCGATCAGCTACACCTTCTACGATGCCGCCGGCCGGATCAGTGGCACGGTCGATCCGATGGGAGCGGTCACCCAATACGTGCGCGATGCCGATGGCCGCATCATTGAAACCCGTCAGTATGCGACGGCGGTCAATACCACCAGCTGGCTGAGCAATGGCGCGGTGACGGCCTCGACGCCGACCGACATCGCGGCCATCGTGCCGGCCGCGAATGCGAATGACCGCATCATGCTGGCGCTCTATGACGCAGCCGGCCTGCACGTGGCCGATGTGGATGCGCAGGGCGACGTTGCCACCTACGGTTACGACGGCGCGAGCAATCGCGTCACCACGACCCAGTACGCCACGGTGCTCAGCGCGAGCCAGTTCAGTGCGCTGCAGGGCACGCCGAGTTGGAGCACCTTGCAGGGCGATTTGGCCTCGATCGCGAGTGCCGCCGATCGCACCACGCACACCTTCTACGACGTGGCCAACCGCGCGGTCGCGACGCTGGATGCTTCAGGTTATCTCACCACCACGGCCTACGATGCTGCGGGGCGCATCGTCAAGACGACGGCTTACGCGAATGGGCTGACGGCGGCCCAGCTTGCCGCACTCGGCAGCACGCCTTCGCTGTCGGCCGTACTGGCGGACGTCAGCAGCAGCGCCAATGACCAGATCACCCGCGACTACTACGACGATCGCGGGCAGTTGATTGCGCAGATCGATGCCGACGGCTACCTCACCACGACCGCGTACGACGAGACCACGCATACCGCGACGAGCACACGCTACACGCTAGCCCTAAGCGCGGCGCAACTGAACGCGCTGACCGGACACGAGCCCCTTGCCACGCTGACGGGCGACGTGGCGGGCTCGACGTCGCAGGTGAGCGTGCAGCAATACGACGCCGATGGACGCTTGCTCGGCAGCACGGCGGTGGACGGCACGGTCGCCACGTACACCTACGATGCCGCCGGCCACCTGCTCGGCACCACTGTCACGCCGCCGGCGGGCGGACAGGTGCGCACTTCCGGTGCCACGTATGACGCCTTCGGGGATGTACTGACCACGACCGATGGTGCGGGCGCCATCACCACGAACACTTACAACACGCTCGGCCAGAAGGCCCAAACCACCGATGCGCTCGGCAACAGCAC
>JACZCX010114995.1_pt1 | contig 18451 bp, 16 predicted proteins | sample 8641831 | NCBI WGS metagenome assembly JACZCX01 (sample SAMN15324608, study PRJNA640507) | soil metagenome | isolation source: intercropping sugarcane | place: China: Luxin town, Laibin City, Guangxi Province | collected 2019-07-25 | depth 10cm m
GCGCCAGCACCGACAGCGGGTACTGCCCGGCGTTGACGGCCTTGGAGTAGGTTTCCATATCGGGCGCCGGCAGCTTCTCGAAGCCGGGGTAGTCGACGATCGACAGCACGCCCTGGGCGCGGATGCCGGCCTGGATGGAATCGACCAGCAGCAGGGAGCCGTGCGCGCGGGTCAGCTCGCAGGCGGCGGCGTAGAACTCCGGCGTCACGGCGCGGCCGGGGTCGCCTTCGCCCATCACCGGTTCCAGGAACATGGCTTCGAAGAACCAGCCGTTCTTCTCGGCCTCGTCGAACACGCGGCGCAGCGCGGCCACGTCGTACGGTTCGACCGCGATCACCGAGTGCTCGTCACGGAAGCTGGCCAGCGTGGCCTCGTAGGCCTTGCGCGTGGAATTGGAATAGCGCGCCGGCTCGCCGGTGCGGCCGTGGAACGCGCCCTTGACGGTCAGGCGCTTGACGCTGCGGCCGGCGTACTTGCCACCCGGATCGGTCATGGCCTTGGCGTTGGTGTCGGCGATGCGGGCGGCCAGCGTCACCGATTCCGAGCCCGAGTTGAGGCACATGAACTTGGCGAACGGATGCTCGCCGCGACGGTGGCCAACTTCCTTGCGCAGCGCCTCGGTGAAGATGTGCTGCGCCAGGGACGGCGTCATCACATTGGCCATTACCTGCGGCTTGGCCATGGCGGCCATCACGGCCGGCGGGTTGTGGCCAAAGCCCAGCATGCCGTAGCCGCCGCAGTCGTACAGCACCGAACCCTTCAGGGTGACCACCCACGCGCCACGGCCGGCCAGCGGGATGTATGGGCAGACGCCGTCGTCGGGGTAGAAATTGACCAGGCCGGACTGCACCGCGTGCAGCTGCGCGTCCTCGTCCTGACCCAAGAGTTCCGGATGGTGGGTCTTCAGTTGCAGGAAAGCCGCGTGGGCATCGGCGATCGCGCCGGCCAGGTCGGCGTCCGCGGCGGCAAAGCGCTCGATGGTGGCGTCGTCCAGGCCTTGGGTGCGGATCTTGCCGGCCTGGTTGCGCAGCTCGTGCAGCATTGCAATCGAATTCATGGGAACCTCCAGCGTGGCGACGCCCGTGCGGTATCGCCCGTAAGTGATTAACGCAGAAAAGAAAACGTCCCATGATTCTAGCAGGCGGCCCCGCGCGGCGTAACCCCTTGAGTGCGCATGACGGCTGTCAGATTCGATTCGTGACGCCCCGCGGCTGACGGTTCCGGCGGGTTGCGGCATGCTGGCGGCCGGATGGAGCTGTGGGAGGCCCGCGTGACGGCACTGATTGCACAGTCGCACTTCTACTGGGTGCTGCTCGACGTGGTATTGGCGATCTGCTATGCCCCCGAGTGCGTGGGCTCGTTTTTCCAGAATCCCGAAAAGGGAGCGGCGCACCGCGACCGGGGCTCGTACGTGGTTTTGCTGGTGTCGATGTTCGTCGGGATTTTCCTGGCTTTCCTGGTGGCCTTCGGTTTTCCCGCGACCACCATCCCGTGGCCACAGCACGCGCTGTTCTGGGCGGGTCTCGTATTGATGCTGGCGGGTACCGCGTTTCGCTGGTATGCGATCCGCGTGCTGGGCAAATTTTTTACCCGCAGCGTGGCCACCCGCGCCGGCCAGTACGTGGTGGATACGGGTCCGTACCGCCTGATCCGTCATCCTTCCTACAGTGGCGCGCTGCTGGCCTTGCTGGGATTGGGCCTGGCGTTGACCAACTGGCTGAGCCTGTTGTTGGCCGTGGCCGGCGCCCTGATTGGCTACGGCTACCGCGTGCGCGTCGAAGAGCGTGCCCTGGCGACCGACCTGGGTCAACCGTACCGCGCTTACATGCAGCACACCCGGCGGTTCGTGCCGTATGTGTGGTGAGGTGCGGGGTATGATCGGGGCCGCGAGGTGAGCGCGATGTTTTTCAGGGTTGCCCCCGACTCTGTTATCGGCCGTTCTGGCACGGCGGACGCCTACCCGCGTTCGCGCTGGATCCCGCTGGTCATGCTGGTGTGGACGATCTGGATCTTCATCAACCCGATCATGAGCAACCAGGCCCACTGGTTGTGGCCGACCCTCGCCTCTTTCCCGATTTTCCTGGTGCTGTATTTCCGCGCGTACTACGGTCCGCGGCGGCAGGTGCTGTGGTGCTCGCTGGGGATGGCAGTCCTCGCTTTTGCGTTGACCCCGATCAACGTCGGTGCGATGGGCTATCTGATCTATTCCGGGGCGTTCCTGGCCTTCACTGGTGCAAGCCTGCGCGTCGCGCTGCAACGCATACTGTTCTTGAATGCGATCTATGCGCTGGAGTGCTTGCTGCTGCACTGGCCGACTGTCTACATCCTCAGCGCGGTGATGATGGGCATCGCGATCAGTTGCTTGAACCTGCTGTTCAGGCGCAACCAGAAACGTGACGCGGAACTGAGCCTCAGTCACGACGAGGTTCGCCGCCTCGCCGCCAGCGCCGAGCGCGAACGCATCGGACGTGACCTGCATGATCTGCTCGGACACACCTTGTCGATGGTAGCGTTGAAGTCGGAACTGGCCGGGCGGCTGATCGAACGCGACCCGGCCAGCGCCGGCCGGGAAATGGCCGAAGTCGCGCGCGTGGCGCGCGAAGCCTTGTCGCAGGTGCGCAGTGCGGTACGCGGCATCCGTGCCGCCGTGCTGGTGTCCGAGCTGGCGTCGGCCCGCTTGCTGCTGGAAACCGCCGGCGTGCAGATGGAGTACTGGAGCGATGGCAATGAGCTGCCACCTGAAGTGGAAACTTGCCTGGCGCTGGTGTTGCGCGAGGCGGTCACCAACATCCAGCGCCATGCGCGCGCCAATCGCGTCGAGGTGACCGTGATCGCGGGCGCCGAAAAAGTCGTGATGCGCGTGCGTGACGATGGGCGTGGTGGCGTGAACGCCAATGGCAACGGCCTGTCCGGCATGCGCGAGCGCATCGTGGCGCAGGGCGGCGAACTGTGGATCGAATCACCGCGTGGCCGTGGCACGATCGTCGAAGCCCGGCTGCCGCTGCCGCCGGCACATGATGAACAGCGCGCGCCAAGGAATGTCGGCGGCAACGTGGTGCAGTTGCCACAGCATGCCGCGGGTGGCCGCGCATGATGCGGGTGCTGCTGGCCGAGGACCAGGCCATGGTGCGCGGCGCGCTGGCTGCGCTGCTGGCCATGGAGCCTGACATCGAGGTGCTGGGGTCGGCCGCCGATGGCGAGGCGGCATGGCGTGAAGTCGAGCGCCTGAAACCCGACATCCTGATTTCCGACATCGAGATGCCGGGCCTGACCGGCCTGGAACTGGCCCAGCGCATCCAGCGCCACCAACTGCCGATCAAGGTGGTCATCGTCACCACGTTCGCGCGCTCCGGCTACCTGCGCCGCGCGCTGGACGCGGGGGTTTCGGGCTATCTGCTGAAGGATGCCCCGGCCGAAAGACTGGCTGATTCGCTGCGCGTGGTGCACCGTGGCGGACGCGCGATCGATCCGGAATTGGCGCTGGAAGCGTGGACCGAGGCCGACCCGCTGAACGATCGCGAGCGCCAGGTGCTGCGGTTGGCGGGCGAGGGCCAAAGCGCCGGCGACATCGCGCACAAGCTCAACCTGTCGCACGGCACGGTGCGCAATTACCTGTCCGAGGCGATCGGCAAGCTGGGCGTGGCCAACCGCATCGAGGCGTACCGACTGGCACGGCAGAAGGGCTGGTTGTAGGCGCGCGTTCCACGCGCGACCTGCGTCGCGGCGATGGGTCGTTACTGCAGGCGCGGATTCAAGCGTGGTGCCGCTTGCAGGAGCGCGCCCTGCGCGCGACCGCTCCCGCAACTGCGGGGCGCCTACAATGTGCCGCCGTCTTTGCTGGTTGCCGCGCCTTGAAGAAATCCGAATTCCACTATGACCTGCCGGTCGAACTGATCGCGCAGCAACCGCTGCCGGAACGCAGCGCCAGCCGTCTGTTGCTGGTGGACGCGCCGCACCAGGCGCTTTCCGATCGCGTGTTCCACGACCTGCCCGAGATGCTGCAGCCGGGCGACCTACTGGTGTTCAACGACACGCGCGTATTGCCGGCGCGCCTGTTTGGCCACAAGGCCAGCGGTGGCGCGGTGGAAATCATGCTGGAACGCGTCACCGGCACGCACACCGCGATCGCGCTGCTGGGCGTCAGCAAGAAGCCGCGCGAGGGCAGCCTGATCGAACTGGAAGGCGGCACGCCGGTGCGCGTGTTGGGCCGTGAAGGCCAATTTTTCGAGCTGCGTTTCGAGTGCGACGAACCACTGGAAAAGCTGCTGCTGAAGATCGGCCACATGCCGCTGCCGCCGTACATCCAGCGCTCGGACGACGCCCGCGACAACGAGCGCTACCAGACGGTGTACGCGAAACACCCGGGCGCGGTGGCGGCGCCCACCGCGGGCCTGCATTTCGATGCACCGCTGCTGGATGCGCTGCGCGCGCGTGGCGTGGATTTCGGCTACGTCACGCTGCACGTGGGCGCGGGCACGTTCCAGCCCGTGCGCGAGGACAAAATCGAAGACCACGCCATGCACCGCGAGTGGTTGAATGTCGGGGCCGAACTGGTGGAGAAGATCCGCCACACGCGTGCACACGGCGGGCGCGTGATCGCGGTCGGCACCACCGTGGTGCGTTCGCTGGAAACCGCGCGCGGCGGCGGCGGAGAGGTCGAGCCGTTCGCCGGGGAAACCGACATTTTCATTTTTCCGGGCTACCGCATCACCAGCATCGACGGCCTGATCACCAACTTCCATTTGCCGGAATCGACCCTGCTGATGCTGGTGTCGGCGTTTGCGGGCCGCGAGTTCGTGCTGGCGGCGTACCAACATGCCGTCGAGGCGCGCTATCGGTTTTACTCCTACGGTGATGCGATGCTGGTGTGGCCGACGGCCCGTTGAACCCCTCTCTTCGGGAGAGGGGTAGGGGTAAGGGTCCAGCCCGGCGCTGTGCGGCATGATTTTTTCGCGGGTCCGTACCCCCACCCGGTGCTTCGCGCAAAAGAAAAAGCATCGTTCGCACGACCCCTCTCCCGGTGGGAGAGGGGAACTGACACGATCATTGTTACCCATGCAATTCGAACTTCTCGCCACTGACGATTCCGCCCGCCGCGGCCGCATCACCTTTCCGCGCGGCGCGATCGAGACGCCGGCGTTCATGCCGGTGGGCACCTATGGTTCCGTGAAGGCGATGACGCCGCGCAACCTCGTGGAGGTCGGTGCGGAAATCATCCTGGGCAACACGTTCCACCTGTGGCTGCGGCCGGGACTGGATGTCATCCGCGAGTTTGGTGGCCTGCACCGCTTCATCGGCTGGGAACGTCCGATCCTCACCGACTCGGGTGGCTTCCAGGTGTTTTCGCTGGCGGCGCGCCGCAAGTTGACCGAGGAAGGCGTGACGTTTGCGTCGCCGGTGGACGGTTCGCGCGTGTTTCTGTCGCCCGAAGCGTCGATGCGCATCCAGACGGTGCTGGATTCCGACGTCGTGATGGCGTTCGACGAGTGCACGCCCTACACGGTGGATGGCAAGCCCGTGGACGCGCGCGTCGTGCGCGAATCGATGGAATTGTCCTTGCGCTGGGCCGCGCGTTCGCGCCGCGCATTCGACGAGCTTGGCAACCGCAACGCGCTGTTCGGCATCGTGCAGGGTGGCGTGCATGACGACCTGCGTGCGCGCTCGACGGCAGGGTTGCTGGAAATCGGATTCGACGGTTACGCGCTGGGTGGGCTTGCGGTCGGCGAACCTGAGGCCGAGCGCAACGCCACGCTGGAATCAGCACTCCCGCGCCTGCCGGCTGATCGGCCGCGTTACCTGATGGGCGTGGGCCGGCCCGAGGACATCGTCGCAGCAGTGTGCCGCGGCATCGACATGTTCGATTGCGTGATGCCCACCCGTCACGCGCGCAATGGTTTCCTGTTCACGCGTGCCGGTACGCTGCGCATCCGCAACGCAAAGTACGCGAAGGACACGCGGCCGATCGAACAGGATTGCACGTGCTACGCCTGCGCCAACGGTTTTTCGCGCGCCTACCTGAGGCACCTTGACCGCTGCGGCGAGATCCTGGGCGCGCAACTGGCGACCATCCACAACCTGCACCATTACCTGACGCTGATGCGTGAATTGCGTGCGGCGATCGAATCGCAGGCATTGGATCACTACGTGGCGGAGTTCCACGCGAGGCGTACGGCGACGGGTTTGTAGGAGCCGGCCATGCCGGCGACGATGGGCACCACTTGGCGGTGGTCGCACGCAGATCGGTCCTGAGTCCGTCGAAGAGGCGCGCTCCCAGGAGAACCCTGGTCAACCCGATGGCTCGTCATCCCGGAATCGCGAAGCGATATCCGGGACCCAGCGTCTTTGGTGTGCAAGCGTGTTGCGCAAAAGTCACTGGGTCCAGGCTTTCGCCGGGGTGACGAGCAGCAACAGGGTTCCTCTACCCGTCGCGGATGCGATCCAGTCCGTGCGCACAGAAACGGCGCAGGTTTGCGGCCGAGGCTTCGTCGTGGCGTTCGTGTTGCGTCCATGCGGCGTGCCGCGCCAGCAGCGCCGCCGCAACGCTGCGCGCGCAGGTGGTGCCAAGGCGCACCGCGCCAGCCTGCATGGCATCGGTGTCGCGTGCGCGGTCGCGCAACCAGGTGTCCGCGTGGCGGATGGCGCCGTGGATCGCCTCCGCATCGCCTGCGGATGTCGCGCCGTCGGCGGCTTCCAGCCACGCATCGGCCGCGGTGACCAGCGGCTCCATGCCCAGCTTTCCCAGCGCGCGCAGGAAATCCAGCGCCTGCACGTTGCTGGCGCCTTCCCAGATCGGAAACACCTGGGCGTCGCGCAGCAGCAGCGGCATGCCGCTGTCTTCAAGGTAGCCAATGCCGCCGAAGGCTTCGATGGCTTCGGACGCGATGTGCACGCCCAGTTTGCAGATCCACAGCTTGGCCAGCGGCGTCAGCAGGCGCTGCAGGGTGGCGTCGCGTTCGTTGCCCGCGCCTGATTCGACGCGACCCAGCAGCAGCGCGACTTCCATCGCGAGGTGGAACGCGGTTTCGCATTCGGCTTCCCAGCCCGCCAGTGAATCGGCAAACAGCGGTTGCTCGATCAGTGGCTTGCCGAACACGTGCCGGCGGCGCGCGTAGCCGCGCACCAGCGCAAGGCAACGCGCCGTGGTGGAAAGCGAGCCGAACGCGTTCCACAGCCGGGTCACCTGCAGCACCGGCGTGATCGCGCGCACGCCGTGGCGCGTGTCGCCCACCAGTTCCGCGCGGCTGTCGTGCAGGTGGATTTCCGCGGTGGGCAGTTCGCGCGTGCCCAGCTTGTCCTTCAGCCGATCCAGCGTGATGCCATTCCACGCCCCGTTCGCGGTGTGCGTTTCCAGCCCGAACAGCGCCAGGCCATCCGCGCCGTCGGGGTTGCCTTCCGGTCGCGCCAGCGCCAGCGCAAATGGTGCGTTGATGGCCGAGGTGAACCATTTGCGGCCATCCAGCCGCCAGCTGCCGTCGGCGGCGTGGCGCGCCGTGGTTTCGCTCATCCCCACGTCGGAACCACCGGCGTTCTCGGTCATCCACTGGCCGCTGATCCAGAACGTTGCCGGATCACGGCTGAGCAGGTGCGGCAGCACGCGCTGGCGCAGCGGCGCATTGGACGCGTCGCGCAGTGCGGTGGCTACGCCGTCGGTCATCGCCAGCGGACAGGAATAGAACGCACTGGCGGCGTGATACAGATAGACCTTGGCGAATTGCTGCGCGCGTGCGAATTCGCCCAGTGATTTGTCGTGGCCGTCGGCGACCAGACCGTGCTTCGCCGCGATGGCCGGGCCCTCGCGCCAGGTTTCGGTCAGTTCGATGCGATCGACGCGGCGGCCCCACACGTCGAAGTTCGTCAGCCGCGGTTCTTCCGGCGTGCGGATGACCTCACGCTGGTACGTGGACAAGGCGTACGCCGCAAGGGCGAGAAAGTCCGGTTCGGCGGCACACCGGATTGCGTCCGGCAGCACGCGCGCCAGCCATGCCTGCAGCACGCGATCGTCGCGGTAGGGGTCGGCAAGCTGCGGTGCGGGCTGGACGAAACTCATCTTGGAGGCAGCTTACTCTCCGGCGTGCGGCGGCGCTTCGGCATGCGTGCGCACGTCAGGATCACCACCACGGCCAGCGCGATCTCGAGTGCGGCGAAGACGCGTTCGCGTGGTGCCGCGTACGCTTCCGCCACGCCGTGGCAGAAATAGAACAGGCAGACCATGCCGGCCAGCAACAGGGCCCGCGCGGGCGTGCGCCAGTACACCAGCGGGATCGCCAGCGGCAGCAACGTGAACAGCAGCGCGACCGCGATGGGCATGCGCTCGGGTGGCAGCAGCCATGCGTGCCACACGATCTGCAGCAAGGCCAGCGCCGCCCACGCCGCAAAGCCGATGCGCCGTTGCAGGATGATGTTCACGGCGTGGCCGCCAGTCGCCGCGCGACGTCCGCGACGCGCCGTCCCAGCGCGCGTGCGAGCGTGCGCTCGTCGTCGCTGATGGGCCGGTCGCCTTGGACGCCTGCCACGTGACTCGCGCCGTAGGGCGTGCCGCCGGTGGTTGTGGTGTTCAACGCCGGTTCGGTGAACGGGATGCCGACGACCAGCATGCCGTGGTGCAGCAGCGGCGTCAGCATCGACAGCAGCGTGGATTCCTGCCCGCCGTGCATGGTCGAGGTGGAAGTGAACACCGCGCCAGGCTTGCCCGAGAGCGTGCCCGACACCCATTCGCTGGCGGTGGAGTCGATGAACTGTTTCAGCGGCGCGGCCATGTTGCCGAAGCGCGTCGGGCTGCCCATGACCAGGCCCGCGCATTCGCCCAGGTCCTTCGGCTCGGCATAGGGCGCGCCGTCATCCGGTACCGGCGGCTGCGCGCTTTGCGTCACCGGCGCGACGGGTGGTACTTGGCGCAGGCGCGCACGCATGCCTTCCACTTCCTCCACGCCGCGCGCAATCAGGCGTGCCAGCTGCGCGACGCTGCCGTTGCGGCTGTAGTACAGCACCAGGATTTCCATGAACAGCGGGTTTCCTTTTGGATTGCGATTGCACTAGCCTCGCGGCATGCGCGCGACTTCTTCCATCAGCAGCCAGGACATGCGCCGCGAACGCCTGCAGGCTTTCGCCCGCTTCCTGTGGCGCCGGTTTCGCGACGACAAATGTTTTGAAACCGCCGGCGCGCTGTCCTACACCACGTTGTTTGCGATCGTGCCGATGCTGGCGGCGGTGATCGCGATCGTGTCGGTGTTCCCGGCGTTCGCCGGCCTGCGCGACAACGTCACCCATTTCATCTTCCGCAGCTTCGTGCCGGCGGCCGGTGAAACCGTGCAAGGATACCTGCTCCAGTTCGCCGCCAACGCCAGCAAGTTGACGCTGGTGGGCGTGCTGGTGTTGCTGGCCAGCGCGCTGATGATGATGGCCAGCATCGAGGATCGCTTCAACCGCATCTGGCGCGTGGCTTCGCCGCGCAAGGGCAGTGCGCGGCTGCTGCTGTACTGGGCGGCGCTGACGCTGGGGCCGATCCTGGTCACGGCGGGCGTCGGGGTGAGTTCGTGGGTGTATGCGCAGCCGCTGTGGCGTGGCGTGGCGGGGCACGGAGTTGCCGGGTTCCGGCTGTGGCTGCTGGCGCCGTTCCTGATTACCTGGGTCGGTTTGACGGTGTTGTACCAGGTGGTGCCCAACTGTCGGGTCCATTGGCGGCACGCGGTCAGCGGGGCGCTGGTGGCGGCGGTGTTGTTCGAGCTTGCGCGCAAGGGTTTTGCGCTGTACGTGCAGGGCGTCGCGAATTACCGCGAGGTGTACGGCGCGCTCGCGGCCATTCCGATTTTCCTGATCTGGGTTTACCTGTCGTGGGTGATCGTGTTGCTGGGTGGGATCCTGGCTGCGTCCCTGCATGCCTTCGAGTACCGGCGTGCGGATGAATTGCTGCCGCCGGGCTGCGAGTTCGTCGGCCTGCTGCGCGTGGCGCAGCACTTTGCCGAGGCGCAACGCGCGGGCGTTGCGCTGGAAGAGGGCGACCTGACCGCGCGCGAACGTTTCCTGACCGCCGACCTGCTGCAGCGTTACCTGGACGACCTGACACGTGCAGGCCTGATCCGGCGTGCCGCCGACGGCGGCTGGGTCGTCGCGCGTGATCTCGACAGCGTGTACGTGGGCGACCTGTTCCACGCCGGCGGTTACCGCTTGCCAGCGGATGCGGTGGCCCTGCAGCGCGCAGCCGCGGATCTGGCGTCGGAGGCCAGGGCGACCCTGCAGCGTGCCGAGGCAGCGCTGAAAAACAATCTTGCGGTGCCGCTGCGCGAGCTATTCTCTGCGCGGCCGCCCGTGGCCGTCGCGAGGTCCGAGGAGCAACCATCATGAAGCATGCCTTGTTGCATGGTGCGGCGTATGTGCTGCTTGCGCTTCTGGTTTGCGCGCCGCGGGCCGGCCGCGCGCAGACCCCGCGTACGGATGCGCCGGTGCAGCTGGCCGTCCAGACGCTGGACGGCAAGACGTTCAATCTTGCGAGCGAACGCGGCAAATGGGTCATCGTCAACTTCTGGGCCACCTGGTGCTCGCCGTGCCTGGCGGAAATGCCGGACATTTCGCGCTACGTCGCCGCGCACAAGAATGTCGTGGCGATTGGCCTGGCCTATCAGCCGGAACCGCTGGCCGACGTGCTGAAGTTCGTGCGCAAACATCCCGTCAATTACCCGTTGGCGCGAATCGACATGCAGCATCCGCCGGCGGGCGTCCAGATGCCCATGGGCCTGCCGACCACCGACCTGATCGCTCCGGACGGGCAGCTGGCCAAGCGCTTCATCGGGCCGGTGAACGCCAAATTGCTGGATGCCGCGATCGCCGCGTACGGCAAGGCCGGCCGGGGCTGACGCCGTGGCCTGCGCGCGGTTTATCGTGACGGGCCGGGTGCAGGGCGTGTTCTTTCGTGCCTCCACCCGCGAACGTGCGTTGCAGCTCGGTGTTTCCGGTTACGCGAAAAACCGCGCCGATGGCAGCGTGGAAGTCGTGGCGTCCGGCACGCACGAAGCGCTGGATGAACTGGACGGCTGGCTGCACCACGGCCCGCCCGCGGCGCGCGTCGCGGATGTTCGGCGCGAAGCCTTGCCCGACCAGACCCTGCGCGGCTTCACGACCGGGTGACGGTGACGGTGCCCACAACCCCCCTCCCCTCGGGAGAGGGGCAGGGGTGAGGGTTCGGGTAGAGCGTGGGGTATTGAGCGTTCGGCGCGCAACCCGAATTGCGGCGCGGCGGGACCAGCCGCACGGCGCAAATGAGCTTCAGCGCTCTCCCAGCCGCGGCAACAAGCCCACCAGGTTGCATGGCTGCGTGCGTGCGTCCAGTTGCGCGCGCAGCAGTTTTTCCCACGCGGTGCGGCACGCCGAAGTGGAACCCGGCAGCCCGAAAATGAAAGTCTGGTTGGACAACCCGGCAAACGCGCGCGACTGCAGCGACGAGGTGCCGATTTCCTCGAAACTCACCATGCGGAACAACTCGCCGAAGCCAGGCATCGGCTTGTCCAGCAGCGGCAGCACCGCTTCGGGTGTCGAGTCACGCCCGGTGAAACCGGTGCCGCCGGTGATCAACACGCCATGCACCGCGGGTTCAGCGATCCACGCCGCCACCTGCGCGCGGATCACGTAGCGGTCGTCACCCAACAGCTGGCGTGCGTGCAGGTGGTGCCCGGCTTCCGTCAGCGCGTCAACAAGAAACTGGCCCGACGTGTCCTTCTCGAGCGTGCGCGAGTCGGACACCGTCAGCACGGCAAGGTTGAGGGGCACGAATGGGGAGGTGGTGGTCATGGCGACACGTTGGGTTACGGTTGCCGTCCATTCTCGCACGTGGTTCGCACGCTCGCGGCGCGGAACACCACCAGCGCGGTGCCGGCTTCACCGCTCCGAATGCCCCGTTTCGTCGTGTTCGCGGTGCGCCAGCAGGCCGGGGCGGATGCGGTTGATGAAGTCGCGCGCCTCGGGCGAAAGAAACTTGCCCTTGCGCATCACGATGCCGTAGCTGCGCTGCGGAAACCACGCGCGCATGTTGCGCGTCACCAGCTGCTCGTTGTCGGCGTCGGTCAAGCAGATGCTGGTGACGATCGAGATGCCAAGGCCCATCGCCACGTATTGCTTGATGATTTCCCAGCCACCGACTTCGATGGCCACGGTGTACGGCACCTTGTTCTGGTGGAACACCATGTCCACCAGGCGGTAGGTCGTCAGGCGTTGCGGCGGCAGGATGAGTCCGTAGGGCGACAGGTCGGCCAGGGTCACGTCGGCCTTGTCCGCCAGCGGGTGGCCGCGCGGCAGGATCAGCATCGGGTCGTAGCGCCGGAACGGCTGGTAGGTCAGGTCGTAGGGCACGTCCAGCATTGAGCCGACCGCAAAATCCACCTTGTCCGAACGCAGCAAGCCCAGGCCGTCCTTGCCCGTGACGTTGGCCAGTTGCAGACGCACCGTCGGATGATGTTCCCGGTAGGCCGCGACCAGCGGTGGCAACAGGTACTGGATGGTGGACGTGCCTGCCGCGATCGACAACTCGCCTTCCGCGAAGCCGTAAAGCGTGGCGTGGAATTTCGCGTCCAGTGCGTCCAGGCCTTCGATCAGCGGCCGGGCCTGTTCGAACAGGGCCTCACCCGCACGCGTCAGGGTGATGCGCCGCCGGCCGCGCTGCACCAGCTGTGCACCCAGTTCACGTTCCAGCGCCCGTAGCTGCAGGCTGATCGACGATGCCGACAGAAACAGTGATTCGGCCGCGCGGGCCAGGGTGCCCAGCCGCACGATCGCGACGAATGCGCGCAACTGCTTGTAGCGGCTGCCCTTGTAGTAGAAGCGCGCGACCGCGTCGGCAGGTGCGCGCCGCTTGCGTCGCGTCGGTTTCCTTTTGGTGGCAGTTGGCATGTGCGTATTACCTTCGTTCAGCCACTTGAAGTCTGTATTAAGGTTCTAGGATCAACGGCTTGGACTATACATTGAAAATACCAATGTAGACCATTGAATCTTCTATTTTGTCAAACCATGGGCTCGCTGCGTAGCCTCCAAGGCCACCCCCGAACGCGAGACGGATCATGGCCCTGTCCCTGGAAGCAATCCGCGAAACCCTGACCGTGGAAGTCCTGCCGCCCTTGCGGTCGAACCACGCAACCATCCTGACTTCACGTGCCCTGACGCTGCTGGCCGACCTGCACCGGCGCTTCGATGCCCGTCGGTGCGCGCTGCTGGCGGCGCGGTCCGCCGCGCAGGTGTGCCTGGATGCAGGGGTACTGCCAGGGTTTCGCGCCGATACCTGCGACATCCGCGCCACCGACTGGACGGTCGCCCCGATACCGGCGGCGCTGCGCGACCGTCGCGTCGAGATCACCGGCCCGGTCGATCGCAAGATGGTGATCAACGCCTTGAATTCGGGCGCCAACGTGTTCATGGCCGACTTCGAGGATTCGACCGCGCCCACCTTCGACAACCTGGTCGAGGGCCAGGTCAATCTGCGCGATGCCGTGGCCGGCACCATCGAATACGCCGCGCCCGATGGCCGCGGCTACCGCGTGCACGCCAATCCCGCGGTGTTGATGGTGCGGCCGCGCGGCTGGCACCTGCCCGAGAAGCACGTGCTGGTGGATGGCCAGGAGGTGTCGGGCGCGCTGTTCGATTTCGCGCTGTTCGCCTTCCACAATGCGCACGCGCTGGCGGCGCGCGACCGCGGGCCATACTTCTACCTGCCCAAGCTGCAGTCGATGGAGGAGGCCGCACTGTGGGACGACGTGATGACCCACGTCGAGCGCGCGCTGGCGCTACCGGTGGGCACTTTCAAGGTGACGGTGCTGATCGAGACCCTGCCGGCCGCGTTGCAGATGGACGAGATTCTGTACGCGCTGCGTCGGCGCTGCGTCGGCCTCAACTGTGGGCGCTGGGACTACATTTTCTCGTACCTGAAAACCCTGCGCGCGCACCCCGGATTCGTGTTGCCGGAACGCGGCCAGGTACAGATGACCGTGCCGTTCCTCGGCAACTATTCGGAGCGCTTGATCCGCATTTGCCACCGGCGCGGCGCGTTCGCGATGGGCGGCATGGCCGCGCAGGTGCCGATCAAGGGTGATGCCGACGCCAATGCGGCCGCGCTGGCCAAGGTGCGTGCCGACAAGTTGCGCGAGGTGCGCGCCGGTCACGATGGCACCTGGGTTGCGCACCCGGCGCTGGTGCCGGTGGCACGCGAGGTGTTCGACGCGCACATGCCGACGCCCAATCAGCTGCACGTCGAACGCGATGACGTACACGTCACCCGTGACCAGCTGCTCGCGCCGTGCGGCGGCACGATCACGCGCGCCGGGTTCGACAACAACGTCGAAGTCGCGCTGCGCTACCTGGCCGCGTGGCTTGACGGCACGGGCTGCGTGCCCATTCATCACCTGATGGAAGACGCGGCAACCGCGGAGATCGCGCGCACGCAGCTGTGGCAATGGCTGCACCATCGCGATCCCGAACACGGCGTGCTGCGTTTCGCTGACGGAGCGCCCATCAACCTTGCGCTGTTCGACCGGGTGCTTGCGGCACAGGCGCGTGCGCTTGCAACCGGCGACGTGCCCGGTGCGGCGCGTGTCCCGGCGGCTGCCGCCATCCTGGCCGAGTTGACGCACGCGCCGTGGCTGGCGGATTTCCTGACCATCGCCGCCTACGACTCCCTGGCCTGACCGCCCTCATCCGCCTGCCCACCCGAGGAAACCGTCATGAAAATTTCGCTTCCCACCGCCGAACAATTGCAGCTCGACTGGCAGAACAACCTGCGCTGGAAGGACGTCGTGCGTCCGTACGCCGCGGCCGACGTGGTGCGCCTGCGGGGCACCGTGCACGTAGAGCATTCGCTGGCGCGCCGCGGCGCCGAGCGCTTGTGGCGCGCGCTGCACGCGGAGCCCTTCGTCAACGCGCTGGGCGCGCTGACCGGCAACCAGGCGATGCAGCAGGTGAAGGCTGGCCTGCAAGCCATCTACCTGTCGGGTTGGCAGGTGGCGGCGGACGCCAATACCGCCGGCACGATGTATCCGGACCAGTCGCTGTACCCCGCCGACTCGGTACCCGACGTGGTGCGTCGCATCAACAACACCCTGCGCCGCGCCGACCAGATCCACCACGCCGAGGGCAACGACGACGTCGATTGGCTGGTGCCGATCGTGGCCGACGCCGAGGCTGGTTTCGGCGGCGTGCTCAACGCCTACGAGTTGATGCTGCACATGCTGGAAGCCGGCGCCGCCGGCGTACACTTCGAGGACCAGTTGGCGTCAGCCAAGAAGTGCGGCCACATGGGCGGCAAGGTGCTGGTGCCCACCCAGGAAGCCGTGCAGAAGCTGGTCGCGGCGCGGCTTGCCGCCGACGTCGCGGGCGTACCGGCCCTGATCGTCGCCCGCACCGACGCGATGGGCGCCGGCTTGCTGACTTCCGACATCGATGAACGCGACCGGCCGTTCTGCACCGGCACACGCACGCTGGAAGGTTTCCACGCAACCACGGCGGGCATCGAGCAGGCGATCGCGCGTGGCGTGGCGTATGCCCCGTACGCCGACCTCGTGTGGTGCGAAACCTCGACGCCCGACCTCGCGCAGGCCCGGCGCTTTGCCGAGGCGGTGCGCCGCGCGTATCCGGACAAGCTGCTGGCCTACAACTGTTCGCCCAGCTTCAACTGGAAGCAGAACCTCGACGCCGCGACCATCGCGAAATTCCAGGTCGAGCTGGCGGCGATGGGCTACAAGTTCCAGTTCATCACCCTGGCCGGCTTCCACGTGCTCAACTACTCGATGTTCCGCCTCGCGCGCGGCTACAAGGAAAAGCAAATGGCGGCCTACGTCGAATTGCAGGAATCCGAATTTGCCGCAGAAGCCGAGGGCTACACCGCGGCGCGCCACCAGCGCGAAGTCGGCACCGGCTACTTCGATGCCGTCAACCAGGCCATCGCGGGTGGCTTGTCGTCGCTGTCGGCGCTGGAAGGTTCGACCGAACAGGCGCAGTTCCGGCAGGGCGTGGCTTGATGCCGAGCGTACACGCGGCCGCGCGACGGGTCAGCGCCCGTCGCGCACGGGTGTGGCCAGCGTGATGGGTGCTGGTGGCAATCCACTGGCCCGGTTCTCGTGCATCCGGCGCAGCAGCGCCGCAAAGTCGGCGGCGTACGCCGCCATGTCGAACAGGCCGGAACTTGCGCGGTGTCCAGCCAGGCGCTGGCGCAGGGCCGCAAGCACGGAGCGGTCGTTGCCGAAGCGGATGGCGGTTTCGATGAACGCCGCGTCGTCGCGGGCGATCAGTTCCGGCATGCCGAGATGCTGGTTCAAGCTGCCGGCAACGCGCGATTCGAACGTCGCACCCGGGCGCGTCAATACCGGGCAACCGGCCCAGATGGCATCCGAAGCGGTGGTGTGCGCGTTGTACGGATTGGTGTCCAGGAACAGGTCGGCCAGCTGGTAACGCGCGAGGTGTTGCAGGTGTGGCAACATCGGCGAAAACACCAGGCGCGCTGAATCCAGGCCACGCTGCCGCGCCGCGCCTCGCAGCCGCGCGTTGGCATCGGGGCCGTAGTCCAGCAGCCACAACACGCTGCCGGGCACTTCGCGCAGCACCGCGCACATCCGGCTGAAGCTGGCGGCGTTGAGCTTCCACGAATTGTTGAAACTGGCGAACACCACCGCGTCATCCGGCAGGCCGAACGCGGCGCGTGACGGTGGCGTGTCCGGTACACGCGTGGTGTCGGAGGGCTGGTAGCAACGCGGCAGGTACGCGATGGCTTCCGAATAGAAGCGCTGCGCGGCTTCCGGAATCAGGAATGGGTCGGCGACCAGGTAATCGATGTACGCCGCGCCGGTGGTGCCGGGGTAGGCCAGCCAACTGGCCTGTACCGGTGCGGGGCGCAGCGCGAAAGCGGCCGGCACGCCACCCGCGCACCAGCCATCCACGTCCACCAGCACGTCGATGCCCGCGGCGTGGATTTGCTGCGCTATGGTCGTTGCGGGCTGCCGGGACACGTCGTGGAACGCGGGCGTGGCATGCCGCAGCCGTGCGCGCACCGAGCTGCCGTCGTCGGGCGTGGTGGCGAAAAGGTGCAGCGCGATATCGTCGCGGCGCCCGAGCCGTTCAAAGAATTCCACGGTCAGCAGTGCGGTCGCGTGGGCGTGGAAGCCGGCTGCGACAAACCCGACCTTGAGACGCGTGGTGTCCGGGTGCCGTGGTTTTTTGAAAGCCAGGCGCAGCCGCAGCGGCCGCACGTCGCGTTCCACCTTGGCTGCGCGGGCGCGGGCGCATGCCAGCTGCTCGGTGGGCGTGGCGTCTTCGGCCAGGAACGCGAATGGATCGACTTCGCCAGAGCCGTCCCGTGCACGCGCGCGGATGCGCTGGCTGAGGGGGGCCGCGGAATCCCAGTCGCATTCGCGCCGCAGTACGAACAACAACTGGCCCTCGGCAAGGTGCAGGTTGGCATCCAGTTGCAGCGCGCGCCGATACAGCGTCGCGGCTGGCGCGAAGTGTTGTTGTTCGTCGGCCATCAGACCGGCCTGGTACGGAAACTCGGCGGCATCTGGCGCGAGTTGCGCGCCAGCCAGGTAGGCGGCTTCGGCGCCGGCAAAATCGCGGCGTGCGTTCAGGACATTGCCCAGCAGCAGGAATCCCTGCGGGTGCGGCTGCACTGCGGTCAAGGCGCGCAGGCGGTGTTCCGCATCGTCCAGCTTGCCGAGCGCAATCTCGACCGCCGACAGGTTGAGGGTGGCGCCCACGTGGCCTGGTGCCAGCGCCAGTGCGGCCAGGTATTCGTCGCGGGCGCGTGAGTCGTCGCCCGCGACGCGCCATGCGTTGGCGAGATTGTTGTGCAGCGCCGGGTCGTCGGCGCGCGTGGTGATGGCGCGCACGAGCAGCCTGACGGCTGCTTCCGGATTGCCCTCGGCCAGGGCCACGCTGGCCAGGTTGCTCATCACGTCGACGCGGTCGGGCGCGATGCGCAGGGCATCCTGCAGTGCCGCGCGCGCCTCGGGCAATCGCTGCAGCATCAGCAACGCGACGCCATGCAGGCGCGCGAGTTCGGCGTCGTCGGGTACCGTTGCGCGCAGCTGGCGGGCTAGTGCTTCGGCGCCGGTGACGTCGCCGCGTTCCAGCTTTTCGATCACGCGGTTGGCCAGCACGCCCGCGGTCTTGCCGCTCATGCGTGCTCCGCCAGCCGGGCCAGCGCCTCGGCGTGCGATTCCCGCGCCAGCGCGCCGACCAGGTCGTCGAGGTCGCCGTCCAGGATTTGCGGCAGCTGGTGCAGGGTCAGATTGATGCGGTGGTCGGTGACGCGGCCCTGCGGATAATTGTAGGTGCGAATGCGCTGGCTGCGGTCGCCCGAGCCGACCTGCAGCTTGCGGCTGGCGGCCTGCGTCGCCGCCTGCGCGGCGCGTTGTGCATCCAGCAGACGGGCCTTCAGCAGCGACAGCGCGCGCGCGCGGTTCTTGTGCTGGCTGCGTTCGTCCTGGCA
>JACZCX010065745.1_pt1 | contig 18408 bp, 19 predicted proteins | sample 8641831 | NCBI WGS metagenome assembly JACZCX01 (sample SAMN15324608, study PRJNA640507) | soil metagenome | isolation source: intercropping sugarcane | place: China: Luxin town, Laibin City, Guangxi Province | collected 2019-07-25 | depth 10cm m
CCAGGTATGTATGCGCGCATTCGTGGTGTGCATGAACGGGCGCTCCCGCTGATTATTCGCAACCTCACGGCGTTTGAGCGGCTCAAGCAGGAGATGGGCGTCGAGCATCCGCGCACCTCGCTTTGGTTCACCGCAATGCGCGAGAACTTCCATGAACTGCCACAGGTGGTTGATATCGCCGCGCAGACAGGCATTCGCGAGGTCTATGTGCAGCGCTTCATCTACTTCGGCAAGGGACTGGCACGCGCAGAACAGGCTATCTATCAGCGGATGCGCGAACGCGAGCGGGAATATCTCGCGGCAGCCGGGGCGCGCTGCGCGGCGGAGGGCATTCGCTTCACTGCAACCGGGGCTACCACACCGGCGGAGTACCTGAAAGGCGAGGGTTCGGTTGCACCACGACGGCCATGGGCTGCCTGCCAGCGCCCGTATCGCCTAGCCTATATCACGGCGCATGGCAACGTCTATTCCTGCTGTTTCGCCCCGTTCGATCCCGGCCCGCGTAGCGAGAAAGCGCTCGGCAATGTCTTCGAGCAACCATTTACCGACATCTGGAACGGTGTGCGCTATACGGCATTTCGCGCAGCCTTCGAGAGTGACACGCCCTGGTCGCACTGCGCTGGTTGTGGCACACGCTGGAGTCTGTAGTTGCGTAGTAACCTGTTGGGCAGCTTTGTCTGGAAGACTCGACGTGCGAACTTAAGGGCCACGCTTGCCCGTGAGGAGATCACGGGCAAGCGCATAAGCATCGTGGGCAGCAGTCGATTCCATAATTCAGCGGCCAGGCGCGGATTCCAGCAGTGCGGTTGCTCACCAGCCCGCCCGCGTACGAGACAAGGGCTGCCGCGTCCCGCTCGTCCGCCCATGGATAGAACGCCGCGTCTAGATCTGGTCAGCGGCGCGCCGGGAGACGGAAGTAGACGCTCGCAATGGATCGTCCTGCTCGCCATGCGCATTAGGCACATCGTGTGCTGCATTCACATCGGTATGACGTGTCATCGCCGTCCTTCTTCCCAAAAATACACGCGTCAGAACGTATCTAGAACGCATCGAGGGCCATCGCAAAGATGTCAAAATGACTACCTGGTCATGGCACCTCGAGTAACTTGCATATGTCTATGGGCTTTTCGTGGGTTTGTTCAACTTGCGTGAAATGTGAATCTTCGATATTGGTAGTCTGTGCATCTACGGTAATAACGTTCGTCTAAGCCAAAACAGGCGATTTACTGACCGCTAAGCGTTTCTATTAAGGCTAAGGCTGGCGAAAAATGAAGTGATGATCAATGTAACCATGCTCTGCGGCGGAGAGCTGTTGATAACGTGGCAGCGGAGATGAGCTGTTCGTTTTCCCCGTATCCTGCGCGGCAGTCGAATCTTTACGACCCCGAGCGGCGCATCGTTGACGGATCCTTGCGGCTACCCTTCCATCGGTCGGTGTCAGTCCTGGTCCTGCTGGCCCGCATACTCCGGCTGACGTGATCGAGCGTGTTGAGCCAGAGGCGTTGCGTCGGATAGGCAAGTTGCTACTTGCGACTTTTTCGCAACTTGCCTATCCTGGCCAGACGCTAACACCCGGCTACATGCGTGCATAGACGGCCACTTGCCATGGACCGATCGTCTGATAGAAGTGTTCCTCCAGGCCTTGGGCGCGGATCGTCGCATCGACCGCTGCGGTCGGGTAGACAAAGAAGCGCATCGGGGTGCGTTTGACCTGCATGAACATGTTCTCTGCCCGGATGAATAGACGCAGCCACCAGACGTTGCGCAGGTAGACGACACCGTAGAATTTCTGCGCGCGTGCCGCCGAGAGGCTTACGAGCGGCGGCATATCGTCGTAACAGCAGATTACCCGGTCGAGGGTCACGGTATCAGCAGCAGGGAGCGTCGGCGCCAACGCGACGAAGTCACCATGGTGGAAGACGATACGTTCTGCCAACCCTTGGCGTTCGGCCTCATCCCGTGCAGTTGTGAGATATGCCGCAGAGGCGTCAACATCCGTCGCCACGCTGACGCCTGCTTGCAATAAGGCGAAGATGACAGCGCCAACACCGGCGCCGACATCCAGGAGGCGGGTGCTTGTCGCCATGCCACGTTTGCAGAAGCGCGCCTGTTCGTTTGTGACACGCTGCGTATCAAAGCAATCCTCAATGCCGTCGCATTGGCAATGGATCAGGTTCATCCTCCTCCGACAGGGGAACGCTTCGTCGGGATAACGTCCCCTGTGGCCCTCTGCAGTCCATAGTTCATAGTCTCCTCATACACTTGCCCTCTAGCCTGTACCGCACCTGCACCCTGCAATACTATGCAATACTTGGCTGCTGGCTCATTAGTTCACCTATCTGCCATCTCTTTCGCGATGAGTCGCAGCAGCTTAGGTCTTTCCTCAAGAATCCCTTCATCCAGACGGGCAACGGCAATGGGCAGACGCCAGGCGGTAAGTTCCTCTTTGCGCGCCGTGCGACGCCGCAGGTAGCGGCGCAGATACGTCTGCCGAACGTAGGCGCGAGCGGACGCGAGCAACCCACGCTGTAATCCGGATCGCAGTGCGGGGGGCTCACCGATCAGGAGGAGCAGCTCGGTCTGGGTGACGTCGGCGAGTGGATGCCCGCGGCAGGCGCTACCCCAGTCGATGATGATCGGGCCACGTCGGGTCACCAGCACATTGTCTGGATGATAGTCGCCGTGACAGAGCACATTGCCGTCTGGCAACTGCTCCAGCCGCCTGAGCGCCGCCGCACGAACGCTGTCCGACACAGCGAATGCGTCCGCGATCTGACGTGCCAAGCGCTCGCGCTGTGACGGGAGGTCAGAGGCGGTATCTACGCGGGCATGCAATGACAGATGCAGGTCGGTGAAGGTACGCACCGCATTCCCAATCGTCCACGGTTTGGCCGCGACCAGATGCAGCATGCTGGAGCCGACCAACCGTTCGAAGACAATGCCGTAGCGTCCGTCGAACTCGATCATCCCGTCGGTGGCGGGTGCATGCACCCCCATCGCCGCAACGACCCGGCTGATCTGCGCCTCGTACTCCGCGGATGTGCGTGGCCACCCGGCATGATACAGCTTCAGCGCCTGGTCATCGCCCCACGCATAGATATCGGCCGTGCGGCCCAACCCGATCAGCGTGCCTCGTTCACGAGGCGTCTCTGTTGCCATTCCCGTTATCCTCCTCCATCGGCAGCCACTTTGGGAAGGCATGAGCTAGGCGCGTCGGCCTGCGGCTTCTGCTTCCGTTAGGGGATGCGTGGTCTCGGTCTCGGGTACAGCGCACGTCGGTGAGGACGTCTCGCTCAGCCCGACGCGCCGCCAGATGGCGCGCAGTGGCGCTGGCGCCCACCAGTTCCAGCGGCCGAGCAGCCGCATCGTCGCCGGAACCAGCAGCCCGCGCACCAGCGTCGCATCCATGACGATGGCGATGGCCAGTCCGACGCCGATCTGCTGGATGAAGACGATGCGCGAGGTGCTGAACGCCGCCAGCACGACCGCCAATAGGAGCGCTGCGCTCGTGATGAGCCAGCCGGTGCGTTGGAGGCCGGTGGCGACGGCGGCGCGATTGTCGCCAGTACTGTCGAACTGCTCTTTGATACGGCTGAGCAAGAATACCTCGTAGTCCATCGAGAGGCCGAAGGCGAGGGCGAAGATCAGGATGGTCTGGGTGCCGTCGATGCTACCGTTGGACTGGAAGGCCAGGAGTTGCTCGAAGTGGCCGTCCTGGAAGATCCAGACCAGCGCGCCAAAGGTGGCCGAGAGCGAGAGCGTGGTGAGGGCGATCGCCTTGAGCGGCATGACGAGCGAGCCGGTCATCAGGAACAGCAGCACGAAGATCGCCAGCGCGATCACCAGCAGGGCATAGGGCAGTGTCGCGCGCAGGTTACTGAACAGATCCATCTGGTAGGCGGCCTCGCCAGCGACCAGCGGACGCAGGCCACCAGACGGCGACAGCGCACGAATCTGCCGCGTCGCGGCTTCCGTCGCCGGGGAGAACTCGGCGGAATCCAGCTCGACGACGACTTTGGTGGCATCGCCATGGGCGAGCTGCACGGCGACTCCGGCCAGTTGGGGGTTCGCGGCTGGCTGGGCATAGAGGCGCTGGTAGTCGGTCAGGGTCAGCGCCGGATCGACGGTGACGAGGCTTTGCACCTGGATCACATGAGGCATAGTCTCGATCCGCTCGACGTAGGCGTTCAAGGCAGCCAGGTTAGCGGGAGAGAGCGCATCACCTGGCGTGCGGATGGCGATGACGATCTCGGATGCGCCCTGGCTCGCGAAATCCTGGGCGAGCCGCTCAGAGACGACGCGCGTCTCCTGGCCAACGGGCAGCACCCGCACATCGGGGGTCGAGAAGGAGGCGTGCAGGAAGGGCAGACCCAGCGTGACCAGCACCGCCAGTGCCACCACCGCCACAGGGATCGGGAAGCGCATGACGACTTGGGAGAGGCGATACCAGGTGCCGCGGCCGTCGCCGGACTGCATGGTCATGGCGGAGCGGCGGAAGAGCCGCTGGACGGAGAGCCCGTTGACCCGGCGGCCAAGCACGGCCAGCAGCGCCGGAAGGATAATGAGCGCGGCGAGCATGGCTACCAGCACCGCGCCAATCGCGCCTAGGCCCATACTTCGCAGGAAGCCTTCGGGGAAGAGCAGCAGTCCAAGCAGGCTCACACTGACGGTGAGGCCGGAGAAGAGGACCGTGCGTCCGGCGGTGGCGAGCGTGCGCTCCAGCGCGTGCTGAGCATTTCCGTTGCTCGCCGCAAGCTCCTCGCGGTAGCGTGTGATGATGAAGAGGGAGTAGTCGATCGCCAGACCCAGGCCAAGCACCGTCACCACGTTAATAGCAAAAACCGAGATGTCGGTGACGCCGGTGAGGAAACGCAGGATGGCGAACGCGCCGAGGATGGCGATGCCGCCGATGAGCAGCGGCAGGCCTGCGGCCACCAGTCCGGCGAAGACGATGAAGAGCAGGACGCCGACGACAGGGAAGGTGATCATCTCGGCGCGCTCTAGGTCGGCGCTCACCTGGGTGTTGACAGCGGCATTGACGGCCTGAGTGCCACCGATGCTGACCTGAAGACTCGGCGATGGAGACTTCAGCAGCGGCCGCAGCGTCTGATATTGTTCGCCTTTCACGGTCGGATCGGTCGAGGCCAACTGTACCAGGGCGAAGGTTTCGTGACCATCGCGCGAAAGGAAATGCGGGCTGTGTGTCGAGTAATAGGAGGTGACGGAGGCGACCTCCGGCTGGGATCGTAGCGGATCGAGCAGTTGCTCCGCCGCGCTGGCGAACGCGGGGCTGGTAGCCGCAAGCGTGTCACTGCGCATCAGGATAACGACATCACTGCTAGAGCCGCCAAGCTGCCGATTGAGCAGTGCCTCCGCCTGCGCCGATTGGCTAGTAGGATCCTCGAAGCCACCAGCCTTGAGCAGGGGAAAGAGGCCGGAGCCAAAGAACGTGGCACCGAGCACCACCGCCAATCCCACTGCGAGTACGAGCCAACGGGCGCGGAAGAGTGTGCGGCCGAGGGTTGCCAACATCGTTGCGATCCTTTCCTGTCTTACTAGGTGTGAATGAACTTCATTCACTGTGAATTACAAGCAATTCGTGGTCGGGGCGCGTTGCGTGTGTTCTCTCTCGAGAAGCACACCAGTTGTGCTTCTCGCCAGGACTTGATCGGTGTTCGCCTTGGGCACCGGATCACCCGCCGTTGTGGCGGAGTATTCTCAACCTCCCGCACTGCCTCGTTGGTGAGTGACATTCATTCAGTTGTGAATGAATGTCACTCAGTTCCTCGCGTGATGATCTCCCAGCTGTGCCGTACTAGCAGACTCCTGACAGCCCCCTGATGCGGAGGCTAGCTGCCGTCAGTGTCTTGCCAATAACCTTCAGCGCCTACGAGTGGCGGACCGAAGAACAGCCGCTCGATCACCTCGATGACCCCTTCGCGGTAGAACGCCTCGCGCTCGCCGTGCTCGAACGCAAAACATTGCTGCAGCGTGGCACTGACGAGATCGTTGAGCAGTTCGGCGTAGGCGGCGGTATCGAACGGCGGCAGCTGCCCCTGAGCGATGAGCGCCTGGAAGTAGGCGTCTAGTGCGTCGGCGATCTGTTGCTTGGCAGCACGCAGGCGCGCCGTCTCGGTGGGTGATTGCGGCTCGACCTGGTAGTAGGTCATAAAGCGCATGTTCTCGCGCGAGCTGCGGAAGGTCGCCTCGATGATGGCACGCGGTACCTGCCGTAGCGGCAACTCCAGGATGGCTGGCGATTGGATCACCCGCGCGATGTCTTCATTCAGCGCCAGGCACACGTCCACCAGAATGTCGTGCTTGTTCGCGAAGTAGAGGTAGACGGTACCCACAGCGACGCCCGCGGCTCGTGCAATCTCGGCAATGGTCGTGTCGTCGTAGCCGTTAGTAGCAAAGAGCTCGCGCGCGGCCCGCAGGATCGCGTCCTGTTTGTCACGGATATCGCGAGTATCATCGCGGATAGCGTCTGGCATCGTCTCCTCGCCCGCATCATCGAGGGACTGAATGAATCTCATTCAGCAATAAGAGACATGATACCAGAAATCTCGCGCCTGTCAAGAGGAAGACGGGGCGCGCGGTGTACCAATTGCTTGACGCATCCGACTCTGCGAAACCACCAGACGCCGGATGGCTCGATGGCTGGCTAAATCCGCAGACGGTTATAGCGCTGGAGCAGCGCAAGGCATAGGATCCGGACGATAGAAACAGCTCTGGCGTCTCCGAGATTGCGGAGCGTTGTTTGGTGCATGAATGCTCGACGGAGCGAAAGCTCTGCGGCGCCGAGAATGGCGAGTTCATGAGTGGCTTCAGGCCTACCTGCGAGCAGATCACTCCTGCCGACCGAAGGCCCAGGCGGCGGCGATGAGCAAGGCGACGCCCACTATGCCCACGATGGCGACATCCTCCACCAGGCTCATGGTGTGGCCCATTACGGTCACTCCCAGCCCGGCCCGCGCCGGGCCTGAGCCCAGGAAGATCTGCCGGATCGCGTCCACGCCATAGGTGACAGGGTTGATCTTGGAGAGCACCGCCATCCACGCCGGCGCCGTATTGACGGGAAAGAAGACACCGGCCAGGAAGACCATCGGGAAGACCAGCAGCTGCAGCAGGAGTTGGAAGCTCTGCTGCGACCGCATGAACGAGGCGATCAGGATGCCGAGGCCAGACAGGCCCAGCGTCAGGATGATCACGATGAACACCAATTTGAGGACGATGCCGACATCCAGATGCACCCCCACGATTGGCGCGACGACGAGGAGCATGAACGCCTGGACGAGCGCCACACCGCCAGCGCCGACTACCTTGCCCAGTACGATCCCGGTTCGGCTGACGGGCGTTACCAGGATCTCCTTGAGGAACCCGAACTCCCGGTCGGAGACGACCGAGATGCCGGTGGAGAGGGCGCTGATGAGCACGGATTGGGCAATGATGCCCGGATACATGAACACGATGAGGTTGACGCCGCCCGGCATGGCCCCGACCACATTGCTGAATCCGGCGCCGAAGATCGCCAGGAAGAGGAGTGGGAATACCAGGCTGGCAAGCACCGAAATCCGATCGCTGACGAAGCGCAATACCTCGCGATAGGCGACCACCCAGGCGCCGCGGTACACCTCGCTCATGCTCGTCTCCTTTCTCCGCCCTGACGCACCAGGGCATCGCCATCCATACTGGACTCGCCATCGCGGATCTCACGCCCGGTCAGGTGGAGGAACACATCGTCGAGCGTCGGTCGGCGCACGCTGATCGCCTCCAGCTGCTGGCCGAAGCTGCGGACGAACTCGGGCAGGAAGGCCTCGCCGGCGGGTACGCGGAAGCTCACGGTCCCCGTCTCGTCGGCGACTGTCGGCGTGACGCCGAATCGCTGGCGCAGCTCATCGGCACTCGCTCGGCCATCGGCGGCACTGATGGTGATCAGATCGCCGCCCACGGCGCTTCTGAGGTGATCTGGCGTGTCGAGCGCCACGATCTCGCCGTGGTCGATGACCGCGATGCGGTCGCAGTGCTCGGCCTCGTCCATGTAGTGGGTCGTCAGGAAGACGGTCAGCCGCTCGCTGGCGCGCAGCTCAGCGAGGTACTCCCAGATCCGCCGCCGCGTCTGAGGGTCGAGGCCCAGGGTCGGTTCGTCCAGGAAGAGGACGCGCGGCCGGTGCAGCAGGCCACGGGCAATCTCTAGGCGCCGCTTCATTCCACCGGAAAAGGCCCGCACGCTCCCTGTGCGACGGTCCCACAGTTCGACCAGCGTGAGCAGCTCGCGGATGCGCCGCTCGCGGAGGTCAGACGGCACGCCGTAGGCGTACGCATGGAAGCGCAGGTTCTGCTCCGCACTCAGGGCCTCGTCCAGCGTCGATTGCTGGAAGACGAGGCCGATAGAGCGGCGGACGTCGCTGCGTTGGCGCACCACGTCGAAGCCGTTGACGCGGGCGCTGCCGCTCGTCGGCCGCAGCAGGGTGCAGAGCATGTTGATGGTCGTTGTCTTGCCGACGCCGTTCGGCCCGAGGAAGCCGAAGACTTCACCTTCGCGCACCTGGAAGCTCACACCCTTCACCGCCTGAGTTTGCCCGAAGCGCCGGGCCAAGTCGTGGACCTCGAGCACCTTCATTTCGGTATCTGTACATATGGCCATTGCCATCGCGCGCCTTCCTCTCACCGATGATCTGCGCCCGTCGTCTGTCCCCTTCGCATATCTGTCCCAGGACGCGCGGCTCCTGTCAGGGATGGAGTATAATATGAAGATGGAACATAGTCAAGACTATACATTGTGAATCTGATACACTAATTTGCGAGAGGGTTGCGTAGATGGGAAGCACGGGGGATACTGGGGATACGAAAACCAACCTCAGCGGCGCGCTGGAGCGGCTGTACGAGTTAGCGGTGCTGCTGGTCGACGGGATGGACCGTGGATTAGGCGAGCAAGGGCTGACGCGTGCCCGCGCCGAGATGATTTGGCGGCTGCACCGGCAGGGGCCAATGACCCAGCGTGACCTCAGCCGGATGCTCCAATGCACCCCACGCAACGTAACCGGCCTGGTCGACGCGCTCGAGGCCGGCGGCCTTGTCGTGCGCCGCCCGCATCCGAGTGACCGGCGGGCGACGCTGGTCGCGCTCACCGAACAGGGCGAGCGCGCCGCCGCGGCCTGGCAGGCGGGCTACCAGGATGTGGGCGCGCTCCTCTTTGCCGATATCGAGCCTGCCGAGCTCGGTCGCTTCGCCGCCACCCTCGACATCCTGCTCAAGCGCCTGCGCGACGACACCGCGGTCACTGCGCTGGACGGTGATGGACGGTGATGGAGGCTGGCAGCCCGCCGAGATCGATCGGCTCACATTGCGGCAAATGAGGCGTAGCTGCGGGAATCCATCGGGTGACGGCACGACTAGAGGACCTCTAGGGACGGTCGCTGAAGGATGGGCGACGCGGTCGCAGTGTGCGCCCTAATACAAAATGCGCACACGTTCATCTTCGAGACAAATGCGGCCATCAACTCGCGATCACCAACCGACCATATGGACGGTCCGCGCATCGCCTCGTGCGTGAACTCTTTCATCGGCGTGCCATAGAAATCGGGGCGGTAAAACACCAGCTTGGCGGCGTCAGGCACCGGCTGACGCGAGACCGCATGAATGAACGCAAACAGCACTTTCGTGCCGAAACTGTAGCCGCTATTGAGGATCGTCAGGCGCATGCTCGCTCCTAGTCTTGTCAGCCGTAGCTTCAGCGAGGGCTTCGAGCGCCGTCTCATATTGCCGTGTGGCTTGACCGAGGGCGGCGCAGACCACGAGCTCGAAGATCTGGTCTTCGCTGAGGCCCGACGCCTTCGCTGCGGCGAGGTCCTCGTCGGTGATCCGAGTGGGCCGTTTGGCGACCTTGTCGATCAGCGTGCCGAGCGGCCCGACAAGCCCTGCGTTCTCGAAGGCGGCGCGGCGTTGCGCGCGCGGCGCCCAACCCTCCCCTTCAAGGACCCTGGTGACCACCGCCCTGTGCGCCGCGCGCTTTTTGTCTTCAGTTGGCATGTTCTCCAGCTCTCCGCGTGCGATGCGTGTGATGGGTAGGCGTTAAGTAGGTCCCGAAAGGCGAAGCGACGTATTGTAAGAAAGGGAACTATTGCTCGGCAGAGAAGGCCCTGCCAAACTCATTGGTTAGTTCGCGGTATCGCTGCGGCGTAAATCCGGTAAAGCGCTTGAATTCCTTAATGAAGTGCGACTGATCATAATAGTAAGCCCGTACATTGTCCCAATAGGTGGTTAGCGACGTTTGCTGCATCCAGATTTGATAACATCGCTGAAACCGCATGATGCTGGCGAGCGACTTTGGAGATACCCCGACGTGCTCCTTGAAGAGCCGATCCAAATAGCGCTTGGTGTAGCCAATGTGGTCTGCTAGCTCATCTACCCGAATCACTCCATGCGTCTGGACGAGCATGTCGAGGGTGCGATCAAGAAGCGCATAGTCCCTGTCATTCTTGTGCAGCAGATGTATCAAGGCGACCTGAAGTAGCCGAATCTGCTCCTGAGGACTTTCCGCATCGCCGAGCATGGTTTGTAGCCGCGCTCCCCACGGGCCGAACAACTCGTCGAAGCTCACCATCTGATTTGCGATTTCATGCATGCTGAGATGGAACAAGTGGTAGAGCCCTTTGGGTGTCAATTCTATGCCGATGGTGCTGGTCTGCGTTGCGGTTGGCCCAATGACCACCGGATTTTTCTGGATACCAACCAAGAAGATTTGCTGTTCATTCGCATGCATGAGACTGTCGTTGACAGCTGCACATAACGAATTTCTGTAGGGCACAATGATTTTGGCTCTGCCATCGGGCACGATGATTCTGCCGTCGGCACATGGTATCCCAACGCTACTTTCAAACATCCAAATGACAGCAACGAATGGTGAGAGTTGTCGTTCTGGCGGTGTGAATGAGACCTTCATGTCTTGCATCGTAGCAGGTCAGACGGACTCGCGGAGCAGGTGTCGCCGAAAGGCATGGTGCCAGTGCAAGACATCGCCGCCTACCATCCCGACGCCTGCAGGATCCATCTTCCAACGCTCGGTCGAGGTGCGTGACGTGGCGGCTCGGCCGCGCCCTCTCCTTGATCCAGCGCCGCAGCATGCTGTACGTCCCCCGACACACTGGTGCGGTTTGCGGCTACTCTAGCACACCTGATGCGCGTCGCCTAGAGGGATGAAAGGGACGAGCCGACGAGTCGCACTGCGAGACCTCACTCCGCGGAGCGAACCCCTTTGGCGGCGACGAGCCAGCAGGGAGCGCATGCCATGCGGCGGGGTGAACCTGCGCGTATGGCATCTGAGGGTTGACATATGTCCGCGACGGACATATACTGATTCGCATGAAGACCAAGAAGACGCTCTCACCCTTGACGCCTGCGGTCTTTTACATCCTGCTGGCCCTGGCTACTGGAGACAAACACGGCTACCAGATCATGAAGCAGGTCAAGCAGGACTCGCAGGGCCAAGTCACTATGGGGACAGGGACGCTGTACGGATCGATCAAGCGCATGCTGGCCGACGGCCTGATCGAAGAAGTCGGCGACCGCCCCGACCCGGAGTTCGACGACGAACGGAGGAGGTACTACCGCCTGACCGATCTCGGCAGGCGCGCCTTCTCGGCGGAGCTCACGCGATACCACGAGGTCGTGTCCCTCGCTCACCAGCGTCGTCTCTTCCCAGGCCCCCAACTGGAGACAACGATATGAATCAAGCTGACCCTCCGAAGAAGCGGACCCGCGCGGAGCAGTTGTACGCGCTGTGTCTGCGCCTGTATCCACGCGCCCATCGCCGCGCGTATGGTCCCTTGATGCTCCAGACATTTCGCGATAGCTACCGCGATGCGCTGGCGACCCACGGCAAGAGCGGGATGCGCTTCTGGCTCGGTGTGGCCAGCGATGAGGCCAGGAGCATCCTGCGCGAGCATGGGAGCGCCCTCGGCGAGCGCGCACAATACGTGAGCCATGTCGGGCACATCAGCCACATCCAGCACTGGCGGTTCGAGATCGCGAGTGCCGTAATCGTGCTCGGTAGCATGGCCTTCTACGTCGCTCATTGCCTCATCTAGCACTGCGGCATCCAGCATCCAGCACGCGAGTGAGATGCACACGGCTGTCAGACGTCATCTCCGCAGGTCGCAGCGTGCTGGTCACGTCAGGGTCGTGGCCACTTTGTCGCCGATGACCTGGCAACTGTCTGTGCGAATCGTGAATGCGCACATCGTTCGGGAGGACACCACGCATGTCGCTCACTCCGCTCACGCCCCTCAGCCTACTCGCGGCATTTGGCGCGGGTATCGCGTCATTCCTTGCACCCTGCGTCTTGCCGCTGGTGCCGGGCTACCTGTCGTTTCTCGCGGGGACCAGCCTGCAGGAGATACCGGACCAGCCCACCACGCGCTGGCGGGTGGGCCGCCATGCCTTGTGGTTCGTGGCGGGCTGCACCGTCATTTTCATGCTACTGGGAGCCTCTGCCGCGCTGCTCGGTAGCGCACTGAGCGCGTACCAGGCTGTGTTGGAGCGCGTCGGCGGACTGCTGCTCATCCTCTTCGGCCTCGCGCTTACTGGGCTGGTGCCGCTTCCCTGGTTGTCCGGGACCCATCGCGTCCAGGTGAAGCCGAGGGAAGGGCAGTCCACTTGGTGGCGCTCCGGGCTCGTCGGCGTGACCTTCGGGGCGAGCTGGTCGGCCTGTACCACCCCGATCCTCGGCGCGATCTTGGTGTTGACCACGGTCCGGTCGCTGCAGGTGGTCCAGGGCATCCTCGTCATGCTGCTCTTCGCGCTCGGCCAGGGCGTGCCATTCTTGCTGGTGGGCGTTCTGGTGGACCGGGCCGGGCCGTTCCTGCGTCGGATCGGTCGCTATACGCATCTCTTCTCAGTCATCGGCGGCGTCACCCTCATCCTGATCGGGTTCTTCGCCCTCACCGGCCTATTTAGCGGCTCTTAAGCGAGCCTTCCCGCACAGCAGCTGGTGGACGCATGACCGTCCTGCTCGCCCGGCAATTCCTACTCGCTCTTTCGGCGTCATGAAGCCAAGGGCCTCGGCGGAGAGCAGCGCGCAAAGTGGATCGCGAGACTGCTCGTGCGCATCGGGCGCCTTCTACGATGGGGCGGCGCCCAAATCGACCCGACCGCTGTCCACACGCATAGAACTTCAGGACCATCAGGACCATCAGGACCATTAGTCACACCTGGCGATTAGCGCGCGCCGCGCAGCGCCAGGATCGCGGCGCTCAAGGCCTCAACGGCGCCGTCGATCTCCTCCGCGGTCGTCCAGCGCCCCAGCGAGAGCCGCAACGCCCCCAATGCTAGCGTCGGCTCGACGCCCATCGCGAGCAGCACCGGCGATGGTTCCGTGACTCCTGAATGGCACGCCGAACCCGTAGATGCCGCCACGCCCGCCACACGCGCGAGTACCTCGTCGCCGATCACCCCCGGCACGCAGATATTCAGGGTGTTGGGCAGCCGCCGCTCCGGGTGGCCGTTGACCTGCACGGGGCCCACCCGTGCTTCGAGGCCGGCGAGCAACCACGCGCGTAGCGCCGTCCAACGGGCCATCTGGCTGTTCAGTTGCTCCTCGGCCAGGACGCAGGCCGAGCCAGCGCGACGATGTAGGGGACATTCTCGGTGCCGGAGCGGCGGCCGTCCTCATGGCCCCCGCCGTGGATCAGCGGATCCAACTCCGTCCCGCGGCGAACGTAGAGCGCGCCGATACCTTTGGGCGCGTAGACCTTGTGGCCGACGACGGTGAGCAGGTCCACGCCCAGCTCATCCACCCGCACTGGTACCTTGCCGACCGACTGCGCGGCATCGGTGTGCAGCGCGATGCCGTGCTGGCGTGCAATCCGGCCGATCTCCGCGAGAGGTTCGAGCGTGCCCACCTCGTTATTGGCGTGCATGATCGAGAAGGATCGTCTCAGGTGTGGTAGCCGCTTCCGCCGCTGCCGGATCGACCATACCATAACCATCAACTGGGAGGTAGGTCACTCGGAAGCCGTGACGCTCCTCCAGATAGCGGCAGGTGGCGAGCACCGCCGGATGCTCGATCTGGCTGGTGATCAAATGGTTGCCCTTGCCCTGCGCGCGCCGGGCAAACGCGATCCCTTTGAGTGCGTAATTATCACTCTCCGAGCCGCTGCCGGTGAACACGATTTCGTCCGGCGCCGCCCCGGCTGGGCGCGCCGCTTGAACCGGGGCTCTACGCGGCCGCCCGGCAGACACGGGTATATGCGCACTTCGATCGTGAGGGGCAATGGAAGAACGACGTGACCGTAGCCAACTACATCACCGAGGTCCGCCGTCGCCTGCGCGCATTGCTTCCAGTTGATTTGCCGGAGCAGGCGAAGGATTACGCGGTGGACCGCGGCGTAACCGTAGAGCGCTGGCAACGGTCGTTCGAGCTGGACAACTTTTCAGATGATGAGCTGGCCGAGGCGATTTCGGCGTACGCACGTGGGAAGGGCTGGCCGGAGGTGGCGCCCGAGGACGTAGCCGACTGCCGACGTCGCTTCCCGAACAAGAGCCTGGATGGCGTCATCGCGCAGAAAGTGCGCGCATCGGCACCGCCGGGAGGTCCGCCCGTCAAGGACAAAGACTACGAGTGGGACAAGGTAGCGGTCGGACGACATCTGGTAGGGAAGCTGGCGGAGCGCATGGCGGTGCATCGACGTGGAGACCCATGCGAAGCACCCATCATTGACGTCATCATGCGAGTCGTCGATATAGCGCGAGAGAACTGGCCATGAGTCGGAGGGCCACGCTTAGGACGCAGCGGTTGAACGACCTGGATGGAAGGGTCTTTACGATGACTTACGCCCGGCAATCGTGGGAAGTTCGCAGCGCCGCTCGCCCGTCATCTCTGGGATAGATTGGGTGGACATCACGCGGGGTCGCTCGCGAAGAGGCGCTCGTCATGCTCTACGTCATCTCTCCAGAAGTTGTACCGATGGGTGAGAAAATCGTCGAGGGCGGCAAAATCAGGCGTATATTGATGAATCTCTAGTCCCCACGTGCGTGCGAAACTGACCTGGAAGGTCTTGATCTGTGTGCGCAGATTCTCCTCCCTGCACTCCGCGAGCGGGACAGGCATCGCATCCTCGCGCTCCAGTTCGCTGAGGAGTCTCTGATTCGCGGCCTCCTCAGCGGCGGCAGTTGGGAGTGCGATCCGGCGGTGGTCAATCCGATAGTTGATCGTGATGTGGAAGATTGCGACCAGCACATGCCAGTCTTTCCATCCCTCGGTACGCAGCCGCGTCAGCGTCTGCTGGAAGAGCGGCTCTGCGGCAAGCCGTCGGATCGTGTGGCAGATAGGGCGTGCGAAGCGCTCGTAGCGGTTGCCCAACTGTTCGTGCGCGGCTTCGGAGCTGTACTCTGGACCCGGACCGGACAGCCAGGGGAGCGGCTCCGGGCGGCCCGAGACGAACGGCGCGAACACACCGCACGGCGGGTGGGCACAGCGAGCGGAGACGTCGAAGACGTCCTTGCTCACGAACGCGCGGAAGCACTGCCCGTAGGGCGCGCCGACGTGCAGTTTGCCCTTAAGCCCCTGCGCCAGCCGCTCCTCCAATATCTCATGATAGCGGTCGGTCGGCAGCAAGGAAACCTCGCTCAGGAGCGCGCTGGCGACGCTCATGGCCCCGACCTGCAAGTCGTCGTACGAGAGCGTCCCATCGCGGAAGGCGCGAGACGGTGGGAGGGTCACCAGGGCGACCCGCTCCTCATTTGAGGGTTCGAAGGTCACGTCGAAGTTCTCGGCGCTCGCGCGAGCGCTGAGAACCACCTGGCGCTCCGGTTCCAGCCGGAGCCCCATCCGCACCGTGGAGCGCATAAGGCACAGGTCGTAGCCGACAAGATCGGACAGGATAATCTGGAGCGCGGACATGAATTCCTCGGCGGCGACCGTCATCTCGAAAGTGTTCTCCCACTGCGCTTGCCACCTTACCCCGTGCGCCGTCCATTCCACCCGGCGCACTGGGCCCGCATCGCTCCAGGGCGCACCTGCCAACTGCTCCGTGATCGCCGCACGGAGCTTCTCCATCGGCGGATCCGCCCACGCGCGTTCCGCCACGCTCCTGACCTCCTCGTAGACGTCGGGTATGCCCAAGCGGTCGGCGACCTGTACGCATGCCTGCTCCACGAACGGCAGCAACTCAGCATGCAGGAGTTGCGTCGTGACGGACACCATCCCCAGGGAGAACAGCAGGCGGTTCACGGGGCTCTGGGGATCGGCGGCGTCCGCATCGGGATCCCGAACGAAGAGCGGATAGCAGGAGGCAGCGACGTCCGCGAATTCCAGGAATCCGTGCCACGCGCCGAGGACGTAGTCGCAGTCGCCAGCGCCCTCCAGGCTATCGGCCAGGGTGGCTTTGAGCCGGTCGTCGCGCGCATGCAATGCCACGAAAGCGGCGGCGAGGGCGTAGTATTTGGCAGCGACGAACAAATCCTGCTCGGCATACGCCTGGCTCAACCACCGCAAGGCGACCAGTGTCCTTCCCAACGTCTCCTCCGCGAACTAGTTGATCTTCGCGCGGTGCAACTGTGCCATCGCACGTGGGAGATTCCCCGCCTGGCGGAAGGCGCGTGCTCGCTCCATGCACTTGTCTGCAGCTTTAGCCTGGCCAAACCGCTTAGCGACCAACGAATCCACAGCCTCGGTTAGCGGCGCATACAGGGGGTGTGTACCGATGAACCTCGCATACTCAGCCAGGCGGTCGGCGAATCGCTCCAGCGGGAACAAGGGCGCGGTCACGGCGGTGGCAGCTAGGAGGTGCCAATACTCCAGCGCGGCGGCTGCGTTGGGTACGCCGCGCATGAGGGTGCGGAAGAGCGCCACATGCCCGCGAATCTCGAGCAGCGCGCAACGCTCGTTTACCCGCCGATGCTGCTCGGCCGCCGCGAGTCGTTCGTCGAGACGTCGCTCCAACTGCTCGTACAAACGCTCAATCTCCGAGCGGTCCAGCCCCACGTAACCACGCCTACATGCCGTGTACAAGTAATTGAGGAGCACCTCAGCATCTTCGAGTTCGGCCGCATCCTCCAGCAGCGGGAGCCTCGCGAAATATACACGTAGATGCTCCTCCTGCCCGATGAGCGTGCCGAGCCCCCGCAGGCGCAATACACTCGCCTCGTAGAAAGCCCGGCGGCGTAGCATGTCGGCGACAGCGTGCTGGGCCGCGTCGTCAAGCCGCTCGATCCAGAACGGCAGCTCGGGCCGCTGATACTGCGTGAGGGGACCCCCGTCTTCGGCATAGGCGAATGGGCCGAGCGCGCCGCGCGCGGCGGCGCGGATCTCGGTGACCTCGGCGAACGTCACTGCCGGTCGAGTGGCGCGGCGCCACTTGTCGAGCGCACGCGCGTACCAATCCGTCGGTTCTTCGGACGGCGCGGGGAGCAGAGCGGCCGGCAGCTCGAGAAAGCGCTCCGCAATCCAGAAGGTCTCGTGACTGGCGAGCAATTCGGCGATGGCGTGGGCATCAAGGATTTCAAGGTGGACGCCGTAGCTATCGCGGGCCCAATCGATAAGGACGTGCCGCGTCTTCACCGGCACCGCCCGCGAACTGAATACGTAGATACCCTCGACCGGTACCCCAGACGTCATGATGGTCGTGACGTCGGCGCGCACCTTCGCGTTGATGCGCTTCTCTAGCGTGCAGGCGAACACCAATGGCCGTTCCGAGATCAGGCCGACAAACGAGCGCGAGGCGAGCGGGTTGCGCTCGAGATACGTGCGGAAGGTCTCGAAATCGCGCCCTTGATCGCCACCTGCCTGGACCGGGCCGGTGGCAGGGAGGATGTTGGAGCAGAGGCGCTCGCGCGCGAGGTGGCGGCACAGGTGTTCCCAATCGTGCTGCGCATTGCGCTCGGAGAGCTGTTCGAGAGCGAAGCGGATCTGTCCGATGAGTTGCGCCTTGTCGACCATAATGCGATTGTCTGCCGCCTCCTCCGCTGTTCGCTGGGCGTGGGCCCGCGCCGACGCGATCGGAACCCCTCAGTAGGCGCAACAGCGAGAGCGAGGATGCTCCCTCCTCAGCCATAAGTATGGCACACTCGTCCGTGTACCACAGGGTGCCCTTGGTCGCCATCATTGCGCAGCCTCCAAGAGCTCCAATGCGGCGCATTTCTCGCGCATTCTACCATCGTTTTCTCGCTCGCTAAGGGAATAACTGCCGATTTGGCTGATGTTATTCACCCATTACTAGGAGATTAACACCATATAAGGACGCGGAAGAGTGTATCTCCAGTCATCGGGTGAATGCACTTGTGGCGACATTTGGGGCTTTTCTGGACGTTCGATACGCCTTTCCTCGCATTACTTGCGTATTCCGCCGCATTCGCGTACAATTGCGTGCAGCGAGGTGGTCGAAAAACGGGCCAATTCGCTGAGGAGCC
>JACZCX010106273.1_pt1 | contig 18345 bp, 19 predicted proteins | sample 8641831 | NCBI WGS metagenome assembly JACZCX01 (sample SAMN15324608, study PRJNA640507) | soil metagenome | isolation source: intercropping sugarcane | place: China: Luxin town, Laibin City, Guangxi Province | collected 2019-07-25 | depth 10cm m
CGTCGACGCGGGCGAAGTCGGATTCGTTGCCAAGGATCTCGAATACACGCTCGCGCAGAACTACGACGTGGAATACCCCGAGCTCATGGCTACCCAGTTGATCCCGGTCAACACCGAGGTCGACCCGGGCGCCGAGGTCTACTCGTACGAGGCTTGGGATTTGGTCGGCAAGGCGATTTTCATTAGCGACTACGCCAACGATTTCCCGAACGTCGAAGAGTTCATGAAGCGCTACTTCTTCCCGACGGCGGGCATCGGCGTTTCGTACCAGTACACCTACCAAGACCTTCGCAAGTCGGCCATGCGCCGGCTCAGCAAGGGCCCGGGTCTGGATCAGCAACGCGCCAAGGCTGCGGCCCTGGCCCATGCACAGTTCCAGGACAAGGTGGCGTGCTACGGCGACACCAAGCGCGGGCTCAGCGGGTTCATCAATCACCCGGACATTCCGACCGCGACGATCCCGAACGGCTCGTGGGACACGTTCACCACGGGCAGCGACACGGAGAACGGTAAGATCGTCAACGATCTGAACGCGCTGTGTCTGACGCCCGAGGTCAGCACCTTCGGGCTCTACAAGGCCGACACCTTGCTCTTGCCGCTGAGCATGAAGAAGCGCCTGATGCAGCCGACGAGCACGCTCGTGCGTCAGCCGCTGATCCTGAACTGGCTCGCGAATCAGCAAGACATCAAGAACGTCGTGTTCTGGTATCGCCTCGATACGAACGGCAGCGACGGCAACCTCTCGGCGAACGTGGCTCAGGCCATGGTCTACAAGCGGACGCCGGAGGTCCTGTTCTACGTGATCCCGCTCCCGTTCACGCAGCACGCGCCGATCCAAAAGGGCCTCGCGTTCCAGGTTCCGTGCGAGTCGCGCACGGGCGGCGTGTGCGTGATCCGTCCGATCGCGTGCGCGAAGGTGAACGTCCACAGCTAATCCGGTGGCGGGCCCGGCGGTGTGACGTAGGGCCCGCTCACTTGGATCGAAAGGGCAGACTATGAAAATTAACGTTCAAAATGTCGAGAAATTCGCCAAGATCTTCGCCGATCCAGAACGCGGCTGCAAGCCCATCTACCTCGGCCCGGAGGCTTCGGCGCCGTTCGACGCGGATCTCTTCTTCGGGTACTACGACGCGCTGGTCAAGTTCTGCCGCGTCAAGCCGATGAAGCCAGGGCTCGAGACCGGCTGCAATTGCAAGCTCGTGCTCGAGCTCGAGAACGGCCAGATCGGCGAGGTCACGCCCGAAGGCTTGATCGCGGCGATGCGTGACGGCCGACTTGGCGACGAGCTCAAGGCGCGAGCCGAAAAGTTCGTCGCTGATCGCGCGGCGCAAGCGGCCGCGGTCAAGGCCGAGGAAGATCGTCGCGCGCGTATTCATGCGGCCGCGGCTGGCGCGGCGGCGGGTCTCGCCTAAGGGTTAGACCGTGAGCGCGTCCCTGCTCAATCTCGCCGGCTTCCGCGGGCTCTTTCCAGAGTTCGCGGGCGTCGTCGATACCATCGTCCAGCCCGCGCTGGACGATGCGGCAGGGCGCGTATCGCCCACGGTCTACGGCGAGCAACTCTCTCGCGCGCACGGCCTCATGGCAGCAGACATCTTGGTGTCTTCGCCCTGGGGCCACGCCGCGCGCCTGAACGCCAAGGTGGCCGACGGGCGGACGACCTATTCAGCGCAACTGGACAAGATCCGAAGCGAGCGCGCGAGCATGTGGGGGATCACGTAATGGCCTCGCGGCGGCTCGTGACCGACACGGACAAGGGCTGGAACGCGCTCAAGCGCCGGATTCAGATCGCGGCTCAAGGCGCTCACGTGGACGTGGGCATCTTGGGCGAAGACGCAACGCGCTTGCACGCGCCTGAGAAGCTCTCGGACTCGGAGCGTAAAGAGCTGCGCGAGCTGAACGCGCTGGCTAAACGCAAGAACTTTTCTCTGACTGCCGCTTCACACGAACGCCGAGCCGCGCTCGAGCGAAAGACTCAATCGAGTATCACGATCGGCGAGATTGGCGAGATCCACGAGTTCGGCCTGGGGAACAACCCTGTCCGGTCGTGGTTGCGCGCCACGATCGATTCGAACCGCGCCGGCATTGCCGAGCGCATCCGGCGTGTGGGCGAGAAAGTCGTCCAGGGCAGCATGACCAAAGAACAGGGCCTAGGCCTGGTCGGGCTCGCCGTGGTCGGTATGATCCAGCGGCGTATTGCGGCCGGTATCGAGCCGCAAGTGACCGCGCGCACGCAGGCTCGCAAGGGTCCGGACAAGACGGTCCCCCTGATCAACTCGGGTCAGTTCCGCGCATCGATCAAAGCCAAAGTGGAGCCCGGGGCATGAGTGTCATGGATCTGAGCTTACTGGTCACGACGCTGAAAGGCATCGTGGACACGATCTCGGGCATTCCGGCGCAACTGACGCGCCCAGATGATTCGGCCTGGGTGTTCCCGCAGATCGGCTCCGGCCAGATCACTGACGCAACCGGCGCGACAGTCGCGACGGGCTCGAACGTCCAAGCGAATTGCACGATCGACATCATGTCAGTTGACGGTCTCGGCTATGACGAATGGCGCGCGAGCTACGACCCAAACGCGCGCCCAGCTGGCGACACCTACTCAGGTCCCGGCGCTCCGCTTGGCGGCGTGGTCTACACGCTCACCGGGCAACGTCAGGTCACGGTCCAGTTCAAGTTCGAGTGTTTCGATCCGACGGGCGCGGGCGCGCACGTGTTCGCAGAACGGACTCGCACGCGGATGGGCCTACCGAGTGTCGAACTCACTCTGAACGCCGCGGGCTACGCCTATCAGGACATCGGCCCTAGCCACACGACCGACTACGATGACGGCGACGGCCGGCGCGTGGGCGTCACGATTTTCGAAATGATTCTGAATGCCGCGGATTTCGCAACCGACGATGCAGTCACCACGATCGAGACCGTCGCGCTCGGCGGGATCACAAGCACCTAAGGAGCAGCATGGCACTCAAAGATCTCGCAAATGTAGTCCTGACCACGAGCGGGCCGGCATTGACCCAAGTCGGTTTCGGCACGCTCTTGTGCGCGGCGTATCACACGCATTTCACTGGCCCGACTGATCTCGTGCGCGTCTATACGAGCACGGACGCCATGATTTCGGACGGGTTCAATACCTACGATCCGGCATTCATCATGGTTCAGCGTGCGTTCCAGCAGAACCCGCGTCCGACGCTGGTCAAGCTCGGCCGCTGCCAGTTGCCCTGGTCTCAAGTCGTGAAATTCACGCCCGGCACGGTCGCGAACAACACGGTCTACGCTTTCACGGCGACATACAAGGGCGTCGATTATCTCGTGAGCTACACGAGCGATGGTAGTGCGCTCGCTAGTGAGATCGTCGTAGGCCTCGCCGCGGCATTCACCGCACTGAGCGCGGCAATTTCTGGTCACGCGACGGCCACGGGCGCCAGCAACACGTTCTGCCAGATCTCGACCACGACCGCGGGCGACGTGATCTACTACAAGGACTGGACCGACAATCTCCAGTTCCTGAACGCGACCGCGAACCCCGGAATCGCAACCGATCTCGCGACGCTCCGGAACAACGACGGCGATTGGTATGGGCTCGCCGTGGATATGCAGAGCGAGGCGATTCTCGCGGCCGCGGACGGCTGGGCCGAGACGCAGACCGTGCTTATGGGTTGCGACACGCACGACGATGGCGCCTACGACAATACCGTGTCCACGGACATTGGCGCCGTGCTCAAGGCCGCGAGCGCGGGGCGTTGCATTGGCGGGTTCTGCAAGAAAGACACGGCCCAGTACATGGGTGTGGCGATGCTTGCCGAGCGCTTCCCGCACGACCCTGGTTCGGCCGGCGCGGGCGGTACCTTCCACGGTAAGACCTTAGTTGGGATCTCGGCCTACGCCCTAAGCGACACCCAAAAGGCCAATCTTCGGAATAAGAACTACGTAGTTTACACCGTGACCGCGGGACGGAATCACACGCTCGACGGCAAGGTGTTCGGCGGCGAGTTCGCGGACGCCGTGCGCGGTCTGGATTGGTTCACAGCCCGCACCCAAGAGCGGATCGCGACCTTGATCCTGAACAACGACAAGGTCCCCTACACCGACCGCGGGATCTCGCTCGTCGGTGGCGAGATCAAAAACCAGATGTTGGACGGCGAGAACGTCGAGCTATTCGTCCCAGGCTCGAGCGTGCTGAGCCTGCCGACGCGCTCGAGCGTGAATCCGACCGACCGCGCAAACCGCAAGCTGACCGGAATCACGGGCTCGGTCACGCTGGCCGGGGCGATCCACCTCGTGGATCCGATCAACATCACGGTCGGGACCTAAGCCGTAGCCGCGTGCTAACCTAGGAGTAGCCAAATGGACGACGCAAAGTTTTGGGATCCCGACCAAGTAGACGTAAGCATGGGCGCGATCCCGCTCTCTGGCTTTGCCGAGGGCAGCATGATCGAGTACGAGCCCGACGGCGACCAGTTCAACGAAGTCGACGGCGTGGACGGCACCCTGACGCGTTCGAAGAAGGTCGTGCGCAAGGGCACGATCACGGTGCACCTCATGAGTACGTCGAATTCTAACGACGTGCTCACCGGCTTCCACGCGGTCGACCTCGCGGCGCCCGGTGGCGCGGGCGTGGTGCCGTTCGTCATTCGCGACCGTAACGGCGCCACGCTCATGACGTTTCCGAAGTCGTGGGTGATGGCATTTCCCAAGGTCACGATGGCCGACAAGGCCCAGGATCAGGCCTGGAAAATCCGCGTCGTGAGCCCGCCGAACGGCGCGCCGAACATCTTCCTGGGCGGCACGTAATCCCCGCGCGCCGCGGGCGCGCTCGCGGCGCTTCCACCAAGATAGGGCAGTATCATGGCAAGCGCATCCAAACGAATTGGCGCGACCGTTTACGAGGTCGCGAAACCGCTCGCGAGCGAGGGCTTACAGTTCTCGCTCCGCGTCGGCAAATGGGCCTTTCCGTTCATCGGCCTCTTGACGGCGAGCGGCGGCGATCCGGCGGCGGTCACGGCGGCAGTGGGTCAAGTGCTCGCGACGCTCTCGGGCGAAGAGGTCGAATACCTGAACACGACCTTGGGCAAGCTCACGACCTACACCGACGACGTCGACCCGGGGCGCTCGCCGCGGCTGGACAAGGCGCACTTCGACACGCACTTTCAGGACCGTTTCGACGAATGGATCCAGTGGGTGATCTTCGGGATTCAAACGGTGTCCGGGTCTTTTTTCAATGGCGCTATGGGGTTCGGAGCACTCCTAAAAAGCGCCGCGCCTTCCGCTCCGCCCTCGATGCCTTCGAGTTCGAAATCCCCGAATCCTGTAGAGCGGACTGGCTGATCTGGCGCCTGGCTACATCAAAGCGGCTCCGGGACTCCCGAACTGAGATCGAGTCGTGGACGCTGGATCAGGTGGTCGCGGCGAACGAGCTCATCGACGCGCTTGAAGAGGCAGACGCAGATTTCCGCGATATAGCTGAGCGCGAGGCGCGCTCGCGGGCTGCTACACTCAAGCGTAGGCGCTAGATGTCCCTTCGCGAGATCATTGCCCACCTCGGGTTCACGTTCGATTCCGGCAAGGCCGACGAAGCCGATCGCAAGCTCGGGCACATCAAGCAACACGCCGTCGAGGCAACGGGCGGCGTAGACGGCTTGCTCGAAGCCTTCCGAGTCGTGGCCAGCGTCGAAGTATTGCGCTGGTCTAAAGAGCTCGTCGAAGGACTCAGCGAGCAAGCCGTACAGATTGGGCACACCGCGGAGGCCACAGGGCTCGCAACCGACGATCTCCAAGCGTACCAGTTCGGAGCCAAGCAAGCCGGCGTAGAGAGCGAGCAATTCTCGCTCGCGCTGCGCCGACTCTCGACGGCGATCGCGGGCGGCAAGGATGAGCTGGGCTCGCAAGGTCCGCTCCTAGCCAAGCTCGGGATCCACACCGGCCACGCGAAAGACGCGGTCAAGGATCTAGGTGACGCTCTCCCGAAGATCGCTGATCACTTCCAGCAAATGCAAGACGGCCCCGCTAAAGCCGCGCTCGCGCAAGAGCTCTTTGGCCGGCAGGGCGCGCGACTGATTCCGATCCTGAACCGCGGCGCGGAAGGTCTCGCCGAGCTCCGAAAGGAGTTCAAGGACTTAGGCGGCGGGTTCTCGCCCGAGGCGATCGAACGCGCCGAAGAATTCCACCACGAGACCGTCCGGCTTTCGGCGGCGTTCGACTCGTTCAAGAGCCAGCTGGCTGTCTCGATCTTGCCGCGCGTGACCGCGTTCGTCGAGCAACTCACCAAGGGCGCGATCTGGATCCAGGATTTCGCCAAGAACACGACTCTACTCGACGGCGCCGTGAGCTCACTCGCGACGGCGATCGGCGTCACACTCTGGGGCGCGCTCTCGCCGTTCATTGGCGGCGCGCTCAAGTTCGCCGCGATTTATCTCGCGGTCGACGATCTCAAGGGCTTTCTTGAAGGGCAGGACTCAGAGATTGGCGCGATCCTGGATTCGTGGTTTGGCGACGGCACGGCTGAGGTCGTGCGCGAGTGGGTGCTCGACGCGATCGAGTGGTTTCGATCGGGTTTCGCGGACATGGCCGCGGTGCTGCCGGTGTTCACGAGCGCGTTTAGCGCTGAAATGGCATCGATCGCCGCCGACTTCGACGGCTTCGTGCTCGGGCTCGAGCAGAAATGGAACGGCTTGATCGACTCACTCGGCCTGAACGACCGTTTCAAGATTGACACGACCTCGCGCGTTGCCGAGCTCGCCAAGGACTCGAGCCGGCGCGATACCGCTGTAGCCGCAAACTCACGCGCGCAAGACAACCTCCGACAGTACATCGCGGACACGACCCCAACCGCGGGCGCTACGTCCCAAGCGTTCGCGCCGTTCGCACCCCAGGCGCAGCACGCGCAGCAATCGTGGAACATGGTCACGAACGCGCCGCAGATCCAAATCAATGTCCCGCCCGGCACGCCGGCCGCGCAAGCCAAAGCCATCGGCGAGCAGACCCGCGAAGCTATTCGCCAGTCGCACCGCGACGCGCTACAAGCGCTCGAGAATAGGAAGGGGTGATGAGCGACGCACTTTCAGACCTGCCGTATCTCGAGTGGACCGACCCAGATTCGGGCGAGCTCGTGCGCCTTTACTCGGACGTGTGGATCGACGAAGCCCCGATCCTGGGCGCGGTCGCGACTGATCATCCGGTCGAGCAGGGCGCGACGATCACAGACCACTACCGCAAGACGCCCGAGGAATTCCGCGTCACGATGTACTTTTCGGGCACGCCACTGCGTGGTGACCTGGATCCGGACAACCCTGGCGCGGTGCAGACGTTTCAGCTACCGAAGGGCGACTATTCGAGCGCGGGCGCGCCGATCTATACGCCCGGCGGGATTTTCAACGCCGCCGAGAAAGGGATCTCCGCGGGGATCAATCTGATCACAGGCGGCGGCGCGAGCGCGCCTACGTCGTTCCAAGCGCTCGCGTTCTCGAACGATCCGCGCGCGCGATTCAAGACGATTCTGGATCAGATCCGGCACTTGCAGTTGAACGGCATTTTGCTCACGGCGAGCTCGAGCATGGGCACGTTCGACAACATGGCGATCATGTCGTTCGAGCCACACCGCTCCGCGGACCTCAACGACGGCATGCAGGTCCAGATCGATCTCAAAGAACTGATCTTCGTGTCGAGTGACATCACGTTCGGCGCGCCACTGCCCAAGGAGCCGCGCGCCATTCCCAAGAAATCGGCGACGGGCGGCACGGGCTCGGAAGTGCCAGCCGGCCCGAAGAAAACCGCCCTACGCGGGCTCGTGACCGGAGCGGGGTCCTGATGGCCGTTGTCGTCTTACCAATCCCTCAGGACCTCTCGGCGTGGACGCAGCGCACGACGCTCGACGGCGTAGACTATCAGCTGGATTTTGCGTGGAACGGCCGCGTTGGCGCGTGGTACCTCTCGATCTCGGACACGTCCGGCAACGCGCTCGCGCTCGGGCTCAAGCTCGTGAGCAATCGGCCGCTGCTCTCCAGGTTCCGGCACATCTCAGGCCTACCCGCGGGCGAGATCTTCGCGGCGAACCTCGCGGCCGACACACCCTACGCTGGTTACACCGACCTCGGACAGACGGTCGAGCTCACCTACTACGACGCAGCAGAGCTCGCGGACATCGCGGCGAACGGACCATGACTCAGCTATTCCAGCGTAAGCTGCTCTGCTCGGTCTCGTTCAACGACCCGAGCGCGAGCTTTTCCGAGACGATGCGCCTCAGTACGGATCCACCGCGGCGTATCAGCTTCAAGAGCACCAAGACTTGGAAGCAAGAACCGAACACGTGCGAGCTCGAGGTCTACAATCTCAGCCCCGACATGCAGGCCCAGCTCGTCGAGGCCAAGACCCCCACGATCAAGCTCGCGGCCGGCTACGGAACAGATGAGAATCTGACACAGGTCTTCTATGGCCAAGCGATTTACGTCAAGCACGAGATCCAAGCCAAGAGCGCGGACATTGTCACGACGATCAGTACGACAGACGGCGGCGAGAAGAAGCAGCAAGGCCGGATCCACGTGACGTTCGCGCCGGGTACGCCTACGAGCACAGTACTTCGGCGCATTGTGCAAGAGCTCGGAATCAAGCCCGGCAACGTGGATCGCGTTGCCAAGGATTTGGACTCTGGCATCAAAGCCACGCTTTACGCCGAAGGCGTGACGATCTCAGGGTCGGCCGCGGACGAGCTCGGGCACTTGTGCCGCTCGACGGGATACGACTACTCGATCCAGGATGGCACGTTACAAATGCTCAAGCTCGGCGAGTCCCGCGATGATTTCGAAGTCGAGCTCAATCCAGGCTCGGGCCTGATCAATTCGCCGTCGATCGATAATAAGGGCGTAGTCTCGGGGACGTGCTTGATCTTCAAGGCAGGCGTCGGGCTCGACCTCGTGCCCGGCCGCCGCATTCATCTCACGTCCCGGTTCTTGAGCGGTCACTATATCATCGCCAAGACCGAGATGAGCGGCGACAATTTCGCCGATGATTGGTACTGCAATTTCCAGGCGGTCGCCAAGCGCGGCCAGTTCGGACTGGTGAAGTGATGGCCGAAGCAGATCCGACACTGCCAGAGCTCTTGCGCCGCGCGATCGAGTCTCGACTCGCGGACGTGAACGTGAGCCTACCGGGCATCGTCCAGAGCTACGATGAAGCCACGCGCACGTGCACTGTTCAGATTGCGGTGCGCAACGTGATCCCGGATGACGACGGCGAGCAGCAGGAGGAAGACATCCCTCCGCTCCAGAACGTGCCGGTGTGTTGGCCGGCGTGCGCCGCGTTCTCGCTCGTCGGACAGCTCGCCGAGGGAGATACCGTGCTTCTGGTGTTCTCGACGCGTTCGCCAACCGAGTGGCGCCGCACGGGCGAGATTTCGACGCCCGCTGACGTTCGCCGGCACGGGCTCTATTGCGCGGCGATCCCGGGCTACCTGCCCAAGACCGCGGCCACGCCGGAGCGCGGGAACTCCGTGGGCAATCCCGGCGGCTTGCGTCTCACGTTCACTCCGAGCGCCATCGAAGCAGGCACAGGCGCCCAGTTCGTGGCGCTCGCGGGGCTCGTCGCGAACGAGCTCAATGCGATCAAGACGGCGCTCCAAGGACCCAACGCGGTCGTGGGCGGCGGCGGTGGTACAGTATCGATCGTGTACAGCCCCGGCTCCGTGGCGAGTTCGAACCTCAAGGCCGACCCATGATTCCCTTCTGCTTCAAACAGACCGTCGACGGCGATCTAGACCCGACGTTCCAATTCACGAGCACGCTCATCGAAGTGGCAGCGATTCGAATCGTCGAAGATCTGTCCCTGTTCTTGGGCGAATGGTTCCTAGATCAGCGCGCGGGCGTGCCCTATTTCAAGTACATCATTGGCCAAAAGTACGATCCCGGCTTGGTCCAGAAGGTGTTCCGCAAGGCATGTCTCGCGAATCCCTACGTGGCCACCGTGAATCAGCTCGTGACCGCGTTCGACCGTCGATCTAGAAAGCTCGCGATCACGACGCTGAACCTGACCTTGGTGGACGGCTCAACGCTCACTCTCGCCGATCTAGCAAAGCCGTTCGTAGTCGATCTCGTTAACCCCCAGAGCGTGAGCGCGTAGGAGCTACTATGACCGTCTTTGGCATCACTCCTAGCGGATTCAATCGCAAGCTACTCGCGAACATCCTGCAAGACACCCAGGACCGACACCGCGCGTCGTTCGGCGCCGGAATCGACGTAGCGATCGCAACTGAGCTCGGGCAGCTCGACGGCAACTATGCGAGCGGCCTGGCCGAGGCGTGGGAACTGCTCGGCCAGTCCTACAACGCTTTCAACCCCGAAGATGCAGCGGGCTTCACTCTCGACGTGCTCGCTAGCCTTACGGGCACGACGCGCGACGCAGCTCAGCCCACCAAGTTCACGGCCTTGTCGGGCCTAACCGTCACACTTAACGCGGGCACGACGTTGCCCGCTGGCTCGCTCTTCGCACTTCCCGGGCGTCCTGACTTGCAGTTCTCGATCGACGCAGCGGTGACCAATTCTGGTGGCTCTCCCGCGAGTCTACCAGCAACGGCCACGTGCACCCAAACCGGGCCGATCGCTGCGTCTAGCGGGACCTACGTGATCGCGACCGCGGTCAGTGGCTGGACCGCTGTTCAAGCTTCGAGCGCGGCGGTTACAGGTCGCGATGTGGCCAACGACATCGAGCTACGCCAGAAGCGCGCGAACGAGCTCGCGCTACGCGGCGGTTCGACCGTAGACGCGATCAAGGCGGATCTGCTCGACACGAACGCGCACCCAGAGCTTGCGGGCATTCGGTCCGTGTCCGTCCTGGAGAACACGACGGACGTTCCCGACGCAAACGGCGTCCCTGGACACTCGTTCGAGGTGTTGATCGATGACGGCGATACGCCAAGCGTCGCGAACAACGCGATCGCGCAAGCGATCTGGGACTCGCGCCCCGCGGGCATTCCGTCCAGCGGCTCGAGCTCCGGCACAGCGATCGACAAGACCGGTACGGCTCAGACCGTGAAGTTCTCGAGGGTGACGCTCAGGCCGATCTACATCTCAGCCACGCTCACTCGGGGCCCGAGCTACGTAGGCGACGCGGCGGTCAAGGCTGCGCTAGTTCAAGCCGGCTCGACGCTGCTCATGGGTCAGCCAGTGGTCGCGCTAGCGCTCCAGGCTGTGCCACTCGCCCAGGGCGCAACGGACGTGCCGACGTACGCGCAAGGGTTCGCCCCGAGCCCGACGCTGGACGTGAATCTAACCGTTGGCGTCCGGGAACGGGCGACGTTCGACGCCTCCCGCATCGTGCTAACCTGAAGGGTCAACATGAGCGCCGTACTCCCTCCCAATCTAGCTGTCCAGCAGGCCAATGACGCGGTGCCCGGGACAGTGCCGCGCATTCCCGCGCCGCTCCAGGTCTTGCGAGCGAATGCCGCCGGAAACGCGCTCGAGTATGTAGATGCTTCGACGGCGGGTGTAGCGGGGCAGAATGCTTTTACGACACTGGCCGCGGGTTTCACGATGCCAGCGATCGGCTCGGGCGCCAATGCGACCGTAGGATCTACGGCGTGGCTCGCACTTGGGCAGCCCGTATTTTTGGCGACGGGCGGCCAATTGAGCGTTTCCGCGATCGTTAACTCGACCACGGTCTCGCTCACCAACACGGGCGCAACGGGTAACGCCGCACCCGGGACGGTAATCGCAAGCGGATCCAAGCTTACGCCGGCCGGCGCGCAAGGTGCTAACGGCGCGGGCGGTGGTTTTCTCGCGGTCAAGTACGTTCAGACAACCACGTTCCCTGGTACCTACAGTGCGGGCGCGTGGACAGCTACGAGCGCGGGGACTCTAGATCCGAGCGTGTTCGATGGCGTCACGCCAAGCATTGGCGATCTAATTGAGTTCAACTCGCTCGCAGTAGCTAACGTGGGGAACGGGCGTTTTGTTCGCGTCGCGGATACAGCCGGAAAGTTCACCGCTGTTCGCGCAACGGATCTGAACACTAGCGCCGCATTCGCTTCGGGCGTGGCTTACGACGTGCTCGCAGGTAGCACACTTAAAGGTACACGACGTCAGCTATACACTGCCGGAACGATCACGCTCGACACCACGCCGCTGCTGTTCGATCGAACCTTCGCCCGGGGCTTCCAGGAGATTGACCTCTCATTGCCTCCGTGGAACCTTCGTGACTATCCGACGGCGGGCGCGGCAGCCTCGGCGTACATCAACGGGTTATGTCCCGAGGGCGGCGCGGCGTTGACGCAAGTCGCCTATCAATACTTCGGTCAAAATTGCGTCTTCCGGCTCCCATCTGCTAACGGCGGCTATATCCCGTTTTTTACGCCCGCGCTTCTGAATTGGGCGATCGGTTTTCCGAACTACACCAAGATCTGCGGCGGCGGAAAGGACCGCACAACGCTCGCCGGCCAACTCGGCGGCGGCCATTTGGTGGATTGCACCGCAACGCGCCCTGCTGATCTCGGTCCCGCTGGCGTTGACACGCGCACCAACAACATGTCGTTGGCGCTCTGGAACACGACGGTCAACAATCCGCTTACTGATGTGCTGTTCAATCTGTCGGACGCGGGCTTGCGCATTGGCGACAACGGCGTGTTTCTGAACGGCGCGCAAAACCTCGGCAAAGGCTGGGTGAACTTCGAAATCCGAATGATGATTCGGCCGCACGAGTTTTTCACCGCGGCCGACGAGCACATTATCTCTTGCTCAGGGCGCCGGCTGTTTTCGGACGCGCTCGATACGACGTTCAGCGTCATTCAAGACTCGGTCAATCATCGAATCAAGGCCACGCTTCGCACGTACGATGCGAGCGCGGGCGTGTACGGTGCGGTCTCGCACACGGGTACCGGGACAAGCGTCGTAACCGGTGACGGCACGACTAAGCCGAATTGGGATACGACGTGGAAGATTCGCGTAGACGTGGGCGGCACGATCGGCACGAACGACGGCAAAAAGATTTCGATCTCGTTCGATGGCCGCCGTTGGCGTCAGATCGCGCTCGGCGCAGCGACTAGCATCACGTTCGGCGAGCCGTTCGCGAAACTCAACGGCGGTCAGATCGTGGCGAAATTCAATTTCGGCGCCGGCACCCTGGTAGCGAACGATCTCTATTCGTGCACGTCCTCGGGCTGCGTCCAACTAAATCAGCTAACGACCGCGAACAATTCGCTAGTCGCAGACACGACCTATTGCTTGATTCTCTGGTATGACGGCGCGAATTTCAAAATCTTCCTGGACCAGCCGGGCGCAACGGGTCGCACTGCGAAGGCCTCCGTCGCACAAACTGGGATCGTCTATCAATACGCTTGGGAGAAGGTGAATCTAGGACGTCAATACAACTACGGCCAGCGCGAGGGCTTCACGCTGCTCAACAGCGCCCATGCGTATCTTGGGTCGATCCGCATCCTTGGAGACGTATCGGGCTCTCTGCCAGGCACGCCGAGCGTGGTTGCGCCTGCGGGCACGACGGAGGCCTCAGTACTCAAAGCGCGCGAACGCGGCGCGGTGAGCGAGCCTACTACGGGGCAGCGCTTTTTCTTCTGCCCAACGAGCAACGCAGTCGACCCGCTGAACAATCGCAACGCGAACGGCTGCCTCACGGGCCCGGACGGCAAGATCAGTTACTACACCGGCGAGCTCATGGGCGACGCGCAGAATTTCGGCTTAGCGTGGATCAAGCCGCGATCGACACCGAGCTACAGTTTCGCGAGCCACCTTGAGCTCCGCGACTTCTCAATCGACGCGGGGATCGTGCGCGGATCGGGTTTGAAGTGCGTCGGAATGACAACGTGCGCATTCCGGGACATCGGGATTCGCCAAGGCGTGGACGGTTTTGATTTCGTGGGCCCCGGCTTCTTTACGGAATTCGAAAACCTGGACGCGAACGTGGTCGACTGCGGGGAAGCCTTCATTCAGGGCGCGTTTATTCTCCTCGGTGAGCACAAAATCGACGGCGGCCGCATCATGGCCTGGTTCGTTGGCGGCGTGTACAGCGGCAACATGCAAGGGCGTGGCGTGCTCTTCACGAACAACGAAGGCGGAGCGGGTGGTACGATCGTACCGCTGATCATCGACGGAACCGAGCCGGGAAACCTCCGCTGGATTCACGACGACGAGAACCAAGGGCCACCTCACTCCGGTGTGTATCCGGACGAGCACTTGCGAATCAGCGTTAACCCCGGATCGGTGTTCGAGCTCTCGGGCATCGTCGGGAGTGGCTTCTTGCCCACCGTGCCGATCGCGTTCGGGCTCGATTCGAACCATCAAAGCGGCGCTTTGATCCTAGATAAGCTGCAGCTCAAGGGTCACGCGGATACGCCCGCGTTTATCGACGTTTTGGATTCGGTGCCCGCCGTGAAGCGACCGCCAGTGCGCGTGCGCCCCGGCGGGATCGAGGGCCTGTTCGCGAACAGCGCCACGATCTCACTTGCGACGGTGCCGAACACGGTGATCCTCGAGCGAGCTGGCGAGGTCGAGGGAACGCCGCTCGGAAACGCTGATGCGACGCTCGCGGCATTTGATGGCGATCTGCACGTGCTTCCGGCAAGCACGCTGACGGCGAATCACAACTACACGGCGAGCGCCGACGGTACGTCGTTCACCTTCGGCCCGACTACGCTGCTCGAAGGCGCGTCGAAGACCTTTCGTCGATATGACACGAGCGCGTTCACCGCGGCGATTATCGACGGCGCGAGTGGCGCGACGCTCTACACGATGCCCGCAAGTAAAATGTGCGAGGTCAAGCTTCGGTGGACAATCACCGCGGCGTTTCCGCGCGGGCAGTGGCAGCTGGCAGGGGTTCCGGTGGTTACATGATCACTGCAGAACAGATCCGAGCACGTCACGCGCGCTGCTACTCGTTCGATCGGCGCGTCTACGATCGAGCCGAGCGCGCGCGAAAGCGTCAAGCGATCGGTTTAGAACTCTCGCTCGACGTTGCTACCGGTGCCGTGGTAGGCACCAAAGTAGTAACGCCAGCGTCGATCTTCGGTGTAAACCCAGCTTGGTGGTTAGACGCCTCGGCCGGAACGCTTACGGACGCAGGCGCTGGCGCGTGTAGCGCGTGGGCTGATAGTTCGCCGAACGGTCGTAACTTCGTTCAAGCAACAGGTGCTAATCGAGGCACGATCATCGCCACTGGCTTGAACTCTAAAAAGACCATTCGGTTTACAACGTCGCAATTCATGACCATGGCGGGGTATACGATGCCCCAGCCGAGCGTCACAATGTCGTATTTCACGGCGATTGTTAAGCCAGTCACGAACAACATCAATACTGTACTTCTTGGTATTGGCAGCGGCAGCTCTTGCTTTCAAGATTCAGGTAATCGCCTCGTAGGCTATGATGGCACAATCGCTAATAGCTCTCCTGCACTCACAGCGGGCACGTGGTATCGAGTCGAAGTACTATTTTCGAATCAAGCCACTGATTATGCCGCAATCGGCGGCACGGCCGGGACGCTCGCGTCAGGCGGTAACAACGTGCCTAGCGCCGGCATGTCAATCAACGCTAATAGCTCCGGTACGCAAGGCGCTAATTTCGAATTCGCTGAGTTGCTCATGATCAACCGAGCGTCAGTCCCCACGACAACCGAGCGCTCCAAGATGGCCGCCTATTTCTTGGCTAAGTGGGGCGTATCGTGATCATTCCTCTCCCCGGCGGCGGTCAGTACGACACGAGCAATGATCCAGGCGCGACCGAGTTCAACGGCGTCCGATTACACGTGCCGCTCGCGCTCTCGCGACTTACTGAATTCTGGCGCAGCAAGCCCAACATGGTGGCGCTCCAGAGCGACTACGCCTCGGAGATGCAACTACTGGAGAACGCGATCTGGGACGTGATCACGCAGCGACTCTTGCCGTACGCGGCCGGCGTGAATTTGGACGTGCTTGGTGCGATCGTGGGCCAGTCTCGCGGGGCTCTGACGGATCCGCAATATCGCTTGAGAATTCAGGTCCGGATCCGAATCAACCGATCCTTTGGTACCCCAGCCGACGTGCTAGGGGTACTCAGCATGTTGAGCGCGGACACCTTCGCGATCTACGAATCGACCGCAGCGTTCTTGATCGATTACTCGACCATGCCCACGCCGGACCTTGTGAAACAGCTGGCGGCGATCGTTCGCGAGACGCGCGCCGCTGGCATTCGAGCGATCGTCCAGGTACCTACGGACATCACGCGCGGCGCGATCTACGGATGGTCCGCTACGGGCCTAGGCGCTTCGATCGGTTGGGGGTACCCCGCGGGCGATGCTTCCGTCGGCGGGTTCTGGGGTTTCGGCATGCTAGCCTAGGAAAAGGGCAGACCATGGCAAAACGTTTTCTTCGAAGGCCGTACACTTTCGCGCAAGACACAGCGAATTACGCCGCACCGACCAAGGCATGGGACGGTCAACCTAAGATCGTCGTACCTAGCGACTCGCAGCTGAACGCCGGCTTCACGCCGAATACCGGCGTTGATCCAACGATCGCTAACTGCCTCGAGAGCGACAAGGCCGACGCTATCTCGGTAGCGGCGCACCTTGCGCTGCGTTCTTGGACAGCAAACCCTTTCGTAGCGACGCTAGGCAACGAGGTCGCAGACTTCTTGGTGCCAGTGTCGCCCGAGGGCACAGCTGCGCAGCTTGGCTCGCGTAGCGTCCAAGCCAAGCTGATTGCCTCGCTCGGCGTGGTGACCGCGAACGGTCACGCACAGATGAAAATCTTCGGCAACGATCCAGGTATCTTGAGCGGCAGCGATACTGGATTTCCCGCGCTCGCATGTGCGAGCTCTGACACGGGTGGTGCAGGCACTAGCGGCAGTGCGATTTTCGGCTGTGAGGTCGGCTCGAGCACCTGCCACTACTACTCGATCTCAAGCGGCGCTTGGTTCTCGTTCACGCCAGGGATTTCCGGTCAGGCAACTGCGATGTTCGTCACTCCTAATGATGGCCACTATCTCGTGAGCGATCGCGGCGGTCGCGTGCGCCAAGCCGTTTCGCTGACCGGCCCTTGGGCGGACGCGGTGTATGGCTCCGGGGGCGATGGTATCGTCACATTTACAGCGGGTAACGGCGTAATCGTAGCGATCAACTGGGTGACGTTTGGCACGAGCTCAAATGATCGCAAAGCCGTCTACTCAAGCGATGACGGTGTATCGTGGTCTACTGGGCACACTTTCACCAATACGCCTTGCTCGCTTACGTTCAACGAAGCTTACGGCCTGTTCGTCGTAGTCACCGGTAGCGGCCAAGTTTGGACGAGCGCCGACGGCGCCACGTGGACCCTCAATAAAACGTCTAGTGTGCTCGCCACGGGTATCGCGCCCGGAGCGGGACAACTGGCGTCGATTGGCTATGCAATTGTGCACTTGATCAACCGGCAGACCTCCACGCAAAAGCTACGTGGTGTCGCATACTCGTTCGATCTCGGCGCGACGTGGAACGAGTGGTACTTCGCCGAGTACACGAACGGCGTCGATCTGAAGTGGCTAACGCACATCGACGGCGCGCTCTGGGCCACCAATGGTCAGACACTCTGGCGTTCGGGTCGGCTTTCGACGCCGAACACGCAATACACCGGGAGCTAACATGGCTTTCACTCAAGATGAGATCCCCACCAAGATAGAGGGCTCGCGACCCCCTCCGCCGCTCGAGCCCGTGCCGGACACGCAACCACCGGAGCCGAGCTACCTCGGCGCGCCCCTGAGCGCTTACCAGCGCGCGGCATCGGCATTGCTCGCGTACGCCGTGGGCGGCACCAAACCGCTCGACGCGCACGGCTTCGGCTCGGCGCGGCAGCAGAGCGATCCGATCTATAAGCTCGTGGTAGAGGGGCGCGTGGGGCCAGCGTATCCGCACTACAGCTCGTGCGGTGATTTGGCGCATTGGCTCTATTTCCGCCTCGGTGTGCGATTGCCGTGGGTGAACCGCAAGGAGTTCGCGCCGCCCGCCGGCCATGGCTGGCGCATGGGCCTCAATCTGAATCTACTCGCACCGAAGCCGATCGGTCCAAACCCCGTGGCGCGCCCCGGGCGAGGCCCGGCGATCCCGCAGTTCATGCCCGGCGATACGATCCAGATCGCCAACCAGTTCGGTGGCCATGAAATCTGCGTCATGGGGCCGCTCGACGAGCACGGGTCGATTTTGACTGGCGAATATGGTCAGCCATACGGCGCGTGCAAGTCGCACGTGCTCGCGGTGCACAGCTCGATCCTGTTCTGCGGTTCCAATCAGGTCGCGAGCTACCTGCTTCTGTCGGACGTGCTCGCCGCGGCCGCGGCGGCGAACGCGCTCGCTCCGGTGGACGTGTCCACGCTCGAGCCCGCGCTCGCGAGCGTATTCAAGAGGTAGCCCGAC
>JACZCX010230438.1_pt1 | contig 17775 bp, 14 predicted proteins | sample 8641831 | NCBI WGS metagenome assembly JACZCX01 (sample SAMN15324608, study PRJNA640507) | soil metagenome | isolation source: intercropping sugarcane | place: China: Luxin town, Laibin City, Guangxi Province | collected 2019-07-25 | depth 10cm m
ACACCGGACTGCCCAATGCGCAAAACGCCTGGAGCATCTTCGACTCTCGCAGCGTCAAACCAGGTGGCAAGCACGCCTATGCTGAATTTCCCAACTTTGCCGTGCTACCGCGTACATCGAAGAACTGAAATCGACGCCAAACCCGCATAGCGATGCAACCGGGTGTCCGACCGCGTTGGCGCAGTCCTGCGGATCATGCGTAGTGCAGCCCGTTGTCGCGATCACGTGTCAGTGGATCGTGTCAGCCACCCAAACCATCACGGCAACCACGACCGCCCACAGTGCGCACATGACCGCAGGGATCCGTCCGGACCGTGCGCTTTTCATGCGCCAGATCAGATCGCTCAACAGCAACCACAGCCCACTGAACACCAGGATGGCAAAAAACAGCCAGCCGATGTGGCCAGAAACCCAGAAAAAGCTGTTCATGCGGCCACCGCTTCCGCCACGGGCGTTTCGCCTGCACGTACGCGCTCGCCTTTCTTGACAAGCAACTGTGTGTTTGCCGGAAGTTCAAGCACCACGGTACTGCCCAACAGGATTCTTCCAATCCTCTGCCCGCGTTGGATGCTGTCACCAACGTTCACCCATGTTTCAATGCGCTTGGCAGCGACGCTGGTGATCAGCCGCACAGCGAAATCTCCGTGTGCTGTGCGAATCACGACGCGCGTCTGAACGGGGCATTTTTTTTCGCGCAAAAAAGTGAAATCGCGACCCTCTCCGTCCGTAAAGCAATCCCCATGAGCCTGTACGCTTACCACGGTCCCGGCCAACGGACTACGCTGCACATGCATGTCCCACAAACTAAGCGCGATGACCAGATAGACCGTGTCATCGCGAAGTTCGGTACCGGTCACCAGGCCGTCGGCCGGAGCGAGCACGCTCAGGCCGGGGGGAGGTGCCCGTTCAGGGTCGCGATCAAAATACTTGATATAGGACGATGCGAAAGCGCCCGTCCGAGCCCATTCCCTGATCTGCAACTCGGGCCATCGTTTGCGTGCTGGCAACCAGCGGCGGATCAAGGGCGACGGATAGGGAAAGCACACCCCCCACATCACGATGGCCGCGACGAGAACGCCCAGGATGATTAGTTGCATGGCGAGCATGGGATACACGGTAGCAATGTGGCATAGAGTCCGGGCGCACAATGCGGTGGGACGCAAGTGCATCTCGCAAAAATTGTGCCATTACCGACTGTACAAGACATTTCCGACCATTTGCGCGCCGATGCGCAGACCCGCCCGCAACGGGTTGAAAGGCAGCACCGTGCTCACGTGAAGCTTCTCAGCTGGAATAGGTTGCGGCGGGTTCGTCGCGTAGGTTCCGGTACTGACGCCAGGGAGCTGCGCCAAATTATCGCAAAGCGAGAGAAAGCGACGGCGGACGATCCGGTTTATACGGCTGCGGTCATTGCTGAGCAGTTCGAAGCTGTGAGAGACCAAGGTGAAGCACGGCGCACCGTGTGCCGCGTTGTACATGATCGCGTAGCGCATCTCCGCAGCGGACAGGGCAGTCAGCTGGGCGTGCCGCAAGCGGTTGCGCCCTGTGGCAATGCAACCGATGGGCACCTCCACCACACCGCAGTGTTCCACCGGCAGGTGCTGGGTACGTGCCATGTTGATGGCACAGGCCGACGCAGCAATGCCAGGACAAAAACTGGTGTCGTACCGCATTCCGACCACGGCCAGCGCGCGCAACGTCGTATCGCTTGCGGCATAGCTCCCCGCGCGGAATGCCACGGGCGGCTTGGCGCCGGCGGCGACAAGGACCCCCTTCGCGTAGGCCAGCAGGGCGCACTGATCATCGAAAGTGAAATCCTTTATGTTGATGCCCGTCCGTCCCTTGAGCGGGCCGCCCGCGCCTGCAAACTCCAGCCACGCAGGGTGAACGTGCAGCTGCACGTCATGCCCTTTTTCAATAATGGGGCCGACAACATCTTCGATGGCAGCCGCCCCCCACACAACCGCAGGCATTGGATCGACGAAGAACACCGCTTTCAGTCCGTATGCGTCCAAGACGTCCATCTGAAAGCCAATTCCGGCTTCGCCCGCGGGCGTCCGGCAAATGATCGAGCGAGCGAAGTTTTCCGCGCGTGAATCCGTCCCGCACTGTTTGGCAATTCGATAGCTGTATTCCGTATCGATTGTGATGTAGCAGGTTGTCACTGCGCCTCCGTCAGCGGGCAGCCGCCCCGCGAATCAGTTGCAGACCCGGAAAGCACCCGGCCACATGGTCAAATGGTAGCCGAGCAAGCCGCGATGCGCGTGCGTCGAGCCGCCGCGACAGGCAATACGTGACGACCCCAGATGTCTGTCAACTGCGATGCGATGACGTTCTGGCGGATTGTTCGAGCGCACGTTGCATCTCGTGGTGATGCCACAATGCACGGCGCCGGTACGCATGCCCGCGACGAATGTCACCTGCATATAGCACCAGGTGCCGAATGGCCAAACAGGCCTGCCTCGCAGGCGATTCCGTGACAAGCTCGCCATAGCCGCGTCGGAACCCGGTCACCGCCGCGTCGACAACGCTTGGCGTCCAGGTGCCAATGCCCCTGGGCGAAAACCTCAACGCACGGTGCAGGCCCGCCTCGAACGACACGCAGTCCCACCACGGGCTCATTTGCCGCCACTCCGAAACACCGAAATCGAGGACGGTCAGGTGTTGCGACGACCACAGTATGTTTGGCGGCGTGAAATCCCCATGCGGCGTGCACAGCGCCCCTGGCTGGAGGCCCGTCGCAAGCTCAATTATCCGGCTGCGGGTTCGTTGGTCCACCAGCATGAGGCAGTCCGCGCGGTTGGCGAGGTACGCATCGAACGCGGTTGTGAGCAATCCGTTCACAGCGGTGCGTACGTGCCAGGCGCGCAACCAACGGCCGGCCTTGACGCAAGCGGCCTGGAGCTGATCACGTCTATCGCAGAGATAGGGGATGCGTACCGGACCGTGCAGCGAAATGCGGCAAAGATCTGCGATGGTCGGATCGGCAACACGTGACATCAACAACACGCGTGCCGATTTCACGCTGCCTAGATACGGAATGCAGGTATCAGCGTCCGTGCTCGTCGCCCGTGCCTGCTGCAAGGCAGCGACCTGCCGGTCGAAGGCTACATCGCTGTCCCAAGTCTTCGCGACAAGCGCAAACATGGTACCGCTCGCATACGCATCCAGGAACCACATCTCCGAGTATGGTCGGCGCACATGTGACTGGATATGCACCCGGTCGATGGTTCGACCGAGCACCTCGCCAGCCAACACCACGAAATCGTGTTCAGTTAGCGCCCGACGCGTCATCGGGTTTGACCGCCAGCAACGCGAAATCATGTGCGAGCACGCCCAACAGCCCCCACCCAGCATGCCGGCGCAGGCGTGCAACGGCCCGGCCAGCATCCATGGCCTGCCCACGCTCCCTGCTGAGAGCCTCCACGACGGATATGTCGATCTCGTCGATGGCGGCCAAAGCCGCCTCTTTGGGGCAAATCGGAATGTAGTCAGAAGGGTGCTGGTAACCCGGGAAGGCGACATACACGCTGCTTGAGCCAAAGCCAGTTTCCGCCAGCAGGCCCTGCAGTCTGGTGTGGCCGTATATGTATGCCTGAAACGGCTTGCCGGTCTTGACCCGGCTTATGATGCTCGCGAGCGACCGCGGCAATGCGTTGACCAGCGGAAGATGCGTATGCGGATCACGCAGCAGGGTACGCGGATGCGTACGGTTCTCAATGGCAAGGTAGAGGTGACCGCCCGGCTTCAACACGCGCAGCACCTCTCGCAGCACCTGACGCTGGCGCGCCTGGGGCTTCTCGCCAGCGTCATTGAGACCGACCCATTCCAGCACGCCGTTCAGCAAAGCAAGATCCACACTCTGGTCTTCGAGGGGCAGCGCAGCAGCAGCCCCCGTCTGATACCGGACGTTGCCCTTTCCGCTCTTGTCCGTGAGCTGCGCTGCCAGCGCCACGTTGTCGGAATTCTGGTCAATGCCGATCACACTGCCGTATCGGGTCGCGAGGCCCCGCGACACACTGCCGGCACCGCAACCAATATCCAACGCCGTCCCACTTGGACACTGAGCCAGCTGCCGGTCCAGGAACCTGATAAGGCCGGTGTGACGCGAATCAGACAGTACGTAGTCTTCGTAGCTTTGCTGATGCGTATCGAGCAACCGGCGAAACGAGTGGAACGTGGCGGTATCGTTGCGAGCCATGGGTGTCATCCAGTGTGGGTCGGTGGGTTCGGGGCTGCACCCGACAGCAGGGCGCGTGGACCAATCATGGCCAGCCCACCCGCTTGGCGCCACCGACCGTCCGGCAGGTGCATACGATACCAGCCAGCGCCCACGACGGCGTCATCGTTTTCTTTGTGCTGTCGGGATTCGTCATCGCGTATGTCCCAACGTGCAAGGAGCGCTCACCACCAACACCGGCGGATCACAAACCGATCGTGACACGCTGGCGCGCAGCGGCATAGTCATTGGTCTTGTTATTTGATGCCACATTGACCAACGGGATTTAGTCAGGGATGAGCTTATAGCGCTCATAGTCTCTAGCTATTTCGCTCATCTTGGCATCCTGCTTAATTGAAAACAGACCTATACTGTCAGCTCTCTTTAAAACGTCCATGTACTTGAGTAGAACATGATACTGTGACCGCTCCCAAAAATCGTGGATCAGGATTTTAATCCTGGCATTCTGGTGGCACTCCATAATGGTCTTCAGCGCGCACGCAACCCTAAATCTACCGTCGATCAAAGTTAAATCCACATGCTTGCTGTCGATGAGCTTGAAAACGCTTGACGAATATGCTTCATATTTATCCTTCGAAGCATCTGAAACTGGATATCCCCAGCTGCCAACTGGGCCAATATCCACTGGAAATATTCGTAACCTCGTCTTTTCGAGGCGTTTGATAACACGATAGCCGCGCATATGATCTATCCACTCCGGGCTGGACTCGACTGTGTAGACGTTTGCCATCGATTTCCGAAGCGTGCGCAGCGTGCTGCCTCCCATCCCGAATTCGAGATAGTTGCTTGATTCGCTTATGGCCTCATCAAATATAACCTTTTCGTTTTTTGACATGATAAATGCATACAGAACTGGATACGGCGAGTGTTGATCCAACCTCACCAGTCGTTCTTTCAACGTGGTTTTGAGGCTCATTGGCTCATTACCCCCAAGGTTATTCCGCGATCGAGATCCAGCCGAAAATATTATGCTACTCGGTCCTTCTGCCGAGTGATTTCCAATACCGACGCACGGTGGACGGACCGCTCTGAGCAATGTTGCCGCCACATATTCGTTGCCGACGCGGTGCACCGGTGCTGGTCACGTCACCCGTCCTTCGCACCCTCATAAGCCCTGCGGTGCGTGATTTTCAACCAACCAGTTCACGCCATGCAACCTCCACTGCAAGCGCACGGGCGAACGCGGTGTCGCTTGGCAGGTGGTTGAAGTCCAGGATCCGATCGAGCCGCCATTCACCCGGCAGAATTGCACGATACTGCGCTACTGTGGCAGGGCGGATATGTGTTCGACGCATGTGCCGGCCGGCCGCATTTATGAACGGGCGGAGCGCGACCGGCCGAGTGCGCGTCAACCATTCGCTCCAGCGCGCACGCCGATCAGGGCCATCGATGAAGCGGAATCCGTAGGAGGATTGCTGCGCTGCGAGACCGGCGTGCAGCTTCGTGAGCAGGCGACTTTCCAGTCGTCCGGCGTTTTTCCAGTGCAGCGGCAGTCGCCACGCGAGGCTGACGGTATCCAGGTCGACCAGGGGCGTGCTGTAGTAGCCATGTCGAATGCCGAGACTGTTGTTGACGGCCATCCAGTGGTGGCAGCGAAAGAGCGGATACAGCAGCTCGATGCGTGCACGGGCCATCGGGCGCCCTTGATCTTCGGCACTGATGCCAAGCGTGCATTCCATTGACGCCGCAAGCCGCTCACGGAACGCCACGAGCGCCTCGGGTTTCCGCAACACGCGCACATCAAAGCCGCGGTAGAAAGCCCGAACCAGATCTCTTGCCCGCAGCGGTCGATCGGGCAGGTGAAAGTAGTTACGGAATACCTCTCCACCGCCACCATTCAGCGCAATGTAACCTCCGGCGGTTTGCTGCAAACGTGTGGCGCGATCCACTTGCGCGTCAAGGATGCCGTCGTTCGGTAGCCCGTCGAAGAACAGTGCACTTGCGACAAGGTCGTCCAGCGACGGCGGCGGGGCTGCGCGCGCCAACGCGGTCTTGTCGACCGCGTTGATGGGTAAGCCGGCGGCGTTCGCCACCGTTTGTGCAATGGTCACGTCACTTGATTTCGGCGCACCGTAGACGAACAGGTCGGGCCGGTTACCACAGGCGAGCAGGCCCGCGACGATAAGGCGCGAGTCGAATCCTCCCGAGAGCGCTGCACGCGTGCGCGACGGAAAGACGGCTGCAACATCGGTGAAGGCTGTTCGGAGACAGACACCAACTGCGTCCACCGCCTCGTCGATGGACGTCGGAACCGTTTTGGCATCCAGCAGATCCAGAACCCGGCGATCTACTTGCCGCCGATGCAGCAAGTCAAACGCCCAACCAAGCGGCAGGGTGGTAATGCCCTGCGCAAGCGTTGCTGTGCTGTGGGACGCCTCGATCAGCACGTACTCAACGGCGGCGGCTTCATCCAGCCGCACTTTCCCGACGTAGGCGCAGGTGGCTAGCCAGCTGGTGCTATAGAAGCACCTATCAGGGCTGGTGTAGATTCTCACGAACCCAAGGGGGTCGTTCAGCAGACGGCAGCGCGCCGGCGTGAGGATCGCCATGGCAAAGTTGCCTCGTACCGCGGTTTCGTCGATTTCACCCGAAGCCGTGATGTCATTGAGCACCTGAACCAGCGCCGCTTTGCCGAACTTCCGGCGGTACCAGATCGGGCCAACGCAGCAGGCGGTTCCTTGGGGGATCGCGACGCTGCACTCTTCACTATCCAGTGCAGCCAGACCGCTCCACGTAGTAAGCGAGCCCACCGCGCATTCGTGTATCGTGCCTGCCCGGAAGCCCTGACGACGCAACGCGTCCGCGGCGCGCCGGCCACCTTCCACGTCGCCATCATGCAGCAGAATCGATAGTGCGCCTGGCATGTTGTGGGGATCCTCCGGCGATCATTGCACACGGGCTGTCCGCGGGCTGTTCGCGTTGTATCGGCTGTAGGTGGTAGGTTTCAGGCGTTACGCAGCTCGCGCAGATAATCACGCGTGCGCGCGAATGCAGCTTGTATCTCCTGCAGCAATGGATGCTGTACCAGCGCGGCGGCAAGCAGCCAGCCGGCAGCTGCCCCAACCCCTGCGGCCGCAAATCCCGAGTATAGGTGCCGACTTAGAAACCCCGGCCAGAACACGACCAGCGCCGGCACAAGGCAGGTTGCCAGCGTCACGATAGCGCTTGGAAGCAAGACCTTGGCACATCGATTGATTGCCAGTTCATCGAAGTCGGCGATTTTGCGGTAGTACAGGACGGTTGCGATGACGTAAGCCAGCACCTGTGCCGCGGCCACGGCCTCAACGCTCCACAACGCTGCCGCAATCGTGATTGCAACGCGGATCGCCTGGTACTGGAGCTCAACAACCGTGGCGGAACCCACACGGCCTATGGCGACGAAAAAATGATTGCATTGATAGATCAGGGTACCGACGATCGCCGCCACGCACAGCCACCGCATCAGCGGAATGGCTGCATCCCATTGGTTTCCGAACATGATCCGTATCATTGGGAACGCCATCAGCGCGGAAAATGCGAAGAATGGCCAACTGATGCCCGTCAGATAGAGGAGGGTACGCATGAACAAGCTGGGTGCCGTGCCTTGCTCGCGGTGTTCGGCTGCAAACGCTGGGAACGCAACTGCACCAATGGCGTCGACCACCCGTTCCCGGAAGATATTGACTGCACCGTAGCCGCGCGAATAAAAACCGGCATCCGCAAGTCCCAGCATCTTGCCGATGACCACGTTGGCCGATTGATCGCCAAGCTGAGCCGCGATATCCGACGCCGTCATCTTGGCGCCAAACGGCAGGATACGTTGCCAGCCCGTGAGGCTGAGCCCACGTACGCGGTACTGGCGCCCCCAGATGGCGCACCCGATTACCATCACGAACATCTGCGTCAGTCCGGCCCACGCCATGCTCATGTAACTGAACCCTATGTACGCCAGTGCGACCGTCACTATGCTGCCTACGATGCTCGACCCGGCATTGATCTTGTACAACGTTGCAAATTCCATGTTGCGCTTCATGAGCGCCATCGCGGTGATGCCAAAGGGGACGAGAAAAAACGAGCCACTTTGCACGCGCATGACACGGCCTACCCCGGCATCGGCAAAGAACTGACCCACACTCCAGCTTGCGCAGAACAGGATGATGGCAAGTGCCCAGGCAAATAGCAGGTTGATCGTGAAGGACGTGCGGACGCCCTGTCCGGTCAGGTTCTTTTCCTGGACGAGATAATCGCTTATGCCGAACGTGCGGAGCATGTTCGCAAGGGACGCCAGGCCCATCGCGACCGAAAAGACGCCAATCTCTTGTGGGGTCAGCAAGCGGCTGACGATGACCACCGATGCAAAAATGAACACGAAGCTCGTGTATCTCTGCGCAAACGAGAATACGAGCGACTTTCTGATACTTGGTCTTGCCGTTGGCATTGAGTCTGATCGATATATTGGCGCGGCGCGTTGAAACAAAGTCACGTTGGTGGTGGCCAAGGCCAGGCCATGCGGTTACGCAGTACGGTTGCCCTTCATGGGCTACGCAATGCGAGGCTTCAGCACAAATCCAATGCCTGCCGTACATCTGCACCCGCCGTTACTTGGTCGAGCAAATTGGCCAGCGAAGCCGCGCCGTATTCGCGCGAATAACGCGCCACCGTCGCTTGAGCGGCGACCGGCGCACGCCCCGTGCGGAGGTCTTGAATGAACGCCGTCAACACTTTGGCGATTGCTTCGGCATCGTCCATCGGCGCCAACATTGCCCCACCTGTCTCGCGCAACAGTGCGGCGGTGTCGCCGCGCTCGCCGACCAATGCCAGAATCGGGCGTCCGATGCGCAGGTATTCGTAGAGCTTGGCAGGGATCTGGCGGTCGAATTTCGTGCCCTGAAAAAGCAGCAAGGCATCCGCCGCCGCTTGTTCGAAGAGTGCGTCCCGGTTGGGTATGGGTGGTGCGAACGTAACGATTTCTCCGAGACCCATCTGTCGCGCGTGCACTTCGTACTGCTGGCCTGCTCCGCTGGCACGCAAGACGATCCGGATGTCTCCGGGAAGCAACGTGCCAACGGCCTTGAGCCGTGCAAGCGCGGTGAAAAAAGCGAACGGATCGCGCCCTTCCGGGTACAACATGCCGCTATGTACCAGGGTCAGAGTGCGGCAACCACCCTCGGACGGTGGCGGGGTGACGGGAAGACCAGCAAACGCAGCCTCTTCATACCCATTGGGGATTACAACCAAGCGTTGTCCACGTGCCGCAGCCGGATATTGCGCGGCATAACTTGCCATCGCGCCCGGTGTAGTGAGCACGATACGGTTTGCGCGCGTCAATACACGTCGTTCCCATTTCTTTTGCGCAGCGACCGAGTAGGGGTTGCCCGCTTCCACTGAACTGGCGACTGGATCGCGGAAATCTGCGATCCAAGGCAAGTGTGCGAGCCGGCTCAGCGTATGGGCTATACAGTGCGCGGTCATGATCGGGTAGGTGGACCAGATCGCATCGATCCGACGATGTCGAATCAGGTAGAGTCCGCTCATCACCGCCGCCGGCCACCACGATGCCCATCTGTCTGGCTGCGCCAGAATCGCCGGATATCTGCCGCGTAGACCCAATTGGCGGCGCAAGTCCAGCGACAACGCGCGATGCACAGTACAACCGTCCGGTATAAGGCCGTTGTTGGCCGGATCCGCGCGCGGGTAGGCCGCCGCGTTGGTCGACAACACCAATGGCTCCCAGCCCGAATCTGGCAGGTGCCGCGCGAAGCCGAGCGTGCGCAGATGACCGCTGCCCATCGCGGCCGGTGGAAAATGAAACGCTACGAGCAGAACCCTTTTCACGACTCGGCTCGAGTGTGATATGGCAGGATCCCAGCTCCGGCACCAGCGCCAAGCTCACGTGGCGACTCGACCACAGGGTGGGTCACTTGTCCACGCACGCAGAGCCCGAGCAAAGCACACATCGCCATCAGCTGAAACGTCAAGTCGAAATAGGTCATCGGCAAGAACGCCCCAGCTGCCGTGAATGCCAATAGTGCCACCTGCAGCATGGAGGCCAAATCATAGGCCCACTTGAGCTCGTGGGAATCACTGGTTTGCTTGCGGACCCGGGTGCAACTCCTCCAACTGATTGCCAGCAGTGCTAGAAACAGTGCCAGCCCGGGGAATCCCTGCTCACCGAGCGCGCGGAAGTAAATGCTGTGGATCGCACGAGGCCTGGCGTCCTCCGGGCCGTACGCTTGCCACATGGCGTTGCTCTTGTAAACGTTGAACCCACCGCCCACCAAAGGACGGTGTAGGGCGACGTTGGCTGCAAATTCCCAGGACTGAATGCGGGTTTGCCCCGAATCGGTCTGCTCGGCTTCCTGCAACGTACCCATGCGCTCGGTCCATTGCGGTGGCATGAAATGGTACGCAGTGGCACCGACAACGACAAAAGCGACGGCAAGCGCGATGCGACGGCGGCTCTTGAGCAGCAACGCCGCCCCCACGATCACCAACCCGATGAGGCCACCACGCGAATAGGTGCCGAGCACGGTGATACCCGTGAGGATCATTGTCACGCCCAAACCGATGCGAACGAAGCGCCGCGCGGAATGCAACTGCAGGTACCTGATAAGCGGAAGCACCATGCACAGCGCCATCGCGAATCCATTATTGTCGGAGATGAAACTGTCCGATGGCCCAAGCGCATGGTACGAACCGCCATGCGCAAGCGTGAATATTCCTCCTTTGATGCCGTAGAAGCCCAGCGAGACGACGATCACCCAAACCAGCATATGCATGCGATCACGGCTTTTGACCAGCATCAGAGTGACGAACACCATCACCAGAACCTTCGCAAATTCCTCCAGCTTGTCGATGGCCGACGCCTGTTCGACGGCAAAAAGGGTTGTCACGCCCGTCCATGCAAGAAACAGGAACAGCAACACGCTGAATGCGGAAATCGGGATCCGCTTGCTCTCCTTGCTGGCGAACAGACTCAGCAAAGTGATCACTGCAATCAGCATCACCCACGGAAAATCGTACGCGAAGCCGTAGGTCAAGCGGTGCGGATTCATGTAGCCCAACCACGACCACACCAGTAGCCCGATGTACGGGCGCGACAGGATGAAGGGAATCGTCCCGAAGATGAAGAGGGCAAGCACGATGTCGCGCATGTAGCTAGCCCCGCTCCAGTTGCAGCATCAGCGCATCCATGAAGAACTTGGCCGCCCAGTTCGGGTAGCGGTTCTTCATGTAACCGCCGCCGATCGGATGAGAACCCGGAAGCCCACCGCGCCTGGCGAGATCGACGGTCGCGATGTCCTGGATCGACAGGTTGAAGCGGTTGGCGTTTTCCGCCGCGGGCAGCCATGAGCGGTCGCCCGTTTCGTGCGCCAAGCGCTGCCAGATGATCGCCATCTGTGCGTTGCCTGTCACGCACGACCAGCGACTGGCTGGCCGCCATTCGGCATCCAGCCGGCCCGGCAGTGCGCCGTCGCCGCGTTGCGCCTGCAAGACGGCCTTCGCGGTGCGTGCCGCAGCATCCACGAAGCCACTGTTGCGCGCGATCAGCCCGACTTCCAGGATGCCGCGCGTGGCGTAGGCAATCGTGTGCGTTAGTGGCCGGCTGTTGTCCTGCAGATCGTTGTTCTCGAGCCAGCCGTTGGCGCGCATCTGGGTCAAGGCCCACTCCACGTTCCTGGCTGCTGCTTCGACGTAGCGTGGCTCGCCAAGCGCATGCCCAGCCTGCGCCAATCCGAACGCCACGCGCGTGTTGTAGGTATTCAGCACATGCGCGGCAAACGGTGATGCAAAGCGCCGCCACGCACCGTCCGGATCCTGCGCCGCCACCAGCCAATCGCATGCGCGTATCAGCGAACCGCGGAACCGCACATCCCGCGTCTGCTGCCAGGCAGCCGTCCATCCAAACAGGACTTGTCCGGTATTGAAGATGGTCGGCACGATCTGCGGCGCGTCCAGCGTGCCCGCGCGCACGCCGCCTTCGACAAGCTGGATGTCCGACTCCCACGCGGCCATGCGCACGGCACGCACGTGGCAATCCTTGTCACCGGAAAATTCCGCATAGCGAAAGAAAGTCGGAATGATGTAACCCGTGGTTTCCGGATACGCGCCTGCCCACTGGCGCTTCGTCACGTCATAGTTGGCGCTGACGCCACCGCAACCGGTGGCGTCCTGCGCGCGCTTCAGCCATTCGGCAGCGGCCTGCAGGCCGAGCCGTGAATCCACGTTCGGCCGTACCCACCGCTTAGGCAGAAGTCTCGCAAGCACGTTCATGGTTTGCTGCCCACCGTTTGCGACCGCGGTAACACCCTCGCGGCCCGGCTTTGCAGCGCGCGTCGTACGCGGCGCCAGCCTTGCACCAAGCCCGGCAACGGGTCGGACCCGCGCCACAAGGCATCGACGACGCTTGCGCCTTCCATGCCTTGACTCATCGATTGTTTCTGTGCCGCGGCCGACTGCTGATCTTCGGAACGCACGCGCCAAACCCGCAGTTGTGCCATCGGCGCCGGGGCGGGAAAAGTCTTGCCGAGTTCGGAACACCACGCGGCGTGCGGCAGGTTGACGCCGTTCAAGGTCGCAACCTCTTCCTGGTAATCGGTACGGCCGATGGTGGGTTCCACCATCCGGAACGCACCGCCGCGCGCATCGCGCTTGTATTCCATGCTGGCCATGCCGATGACGCCCATCGCGCGGAAAAACCCTTCGGTCAATCGAGACAGCTCGGCATGCGCCTCGGACGCGGCCGTGCAGCTTGCGGTGCCACCCGTCTGCGGTGGCCACGAACGAATCTTGCGGCCGGTGAAGGAAGCCACGGCCTTTCCCTGCCGGTCGAGATACTGCAGGCAGAAATAAATGTTGGAGTCCGGGCCTTCAATCCACTCCTGGACCACCACGTCCGGCATCACCGGCAGGATGCGACCAACCAGCTCCGTGGCCTCGGCCGCGCTGTCCACGCGATAGGCCTTCTTGAACCGGCGCGCGTATTCCGCGTGGCGCCCGCCGGGCTTGACCACGACCGGGTAGTGCAGGCGTGCAAGCCCGGACACATCCGCGGGCGTGCGCACGTGCACCAGCGGAGGGATCGGCGCAGCATGCTGTTCGGCCAGCCGCTGGAACCCTTGCTTATGCTGCAGGGCGCCCACCATTTCCTTTGCTGGCAACGCGAAGCGGTAATGCTCGGCCAAGCGTTCGCGTTGCTGCGATATGGTTCGTACAGTCTCTTCCTGGGTGAGGAACAACACCGGTCGCATGCCGCTGAACACGCCATCCGCAAGCTGTTCCAGATCCTCGATAAGCGCTTCACCCTGCAATGCGCGCACGGCCAGCGGTTTGGCGGCGCGCGTGTACATCTCCGGTCGTCGCGCATCGGTGTCCAGCAACCAGGTCGGCACGCGCGCACGCGCCAGACTGCGCGCCACCCCGAGGCCGTTCGCGCCCGCGCCCAGGACCACCGCTGGCGTAACGGCGGTCATGCGGGTCCCCCGTGGTGGCCTTTGCCGCCATCCAACACACGGTCATACACCGCACGGTAGCGCGACACACTTGCTTTCCAGGTGCGTTCGCGTTCGACGAAATTTCGTCCGCGCGCCACTATCGCATGCCACGCGTCCGGCGTTTGCAGGACGTCCGTCAGGCAGTTCGCCAGCGCCTCGCTGGAACCCGCCGGGAACAGGTGGCCATTGTCACCGTCGCGTATCAGCTCACGATGGCCGCCAACGTCGGAAGCGACCACCAGTTTGCCCATGGCCATGGCTTCCAGCGGTTTCAAGGGCGTGACCAGTTCCGTCAGCCGCCGCGAGATGCGTGGATACACCATGACATCCATGACGCTGCAGTAACGCATGACTTCGGCGTGCGGCACGCGCCCCGTGAAATGCACGGCATCGTCGATGCCAAGGCGCGAGGCCAGCTCGCGCAGGCTCGCGTCACGCGGCCCGCCGCCCAGCAGCAGCAAGCGCGCCTGCGGCACCTTGCGCAATACCAACGGCATCGCGCGCAACAGCAGATCCAGGCCCTCGTAGGCGTAAAACGAGCCCGCGAATCCGAGCGTCGCCCCCGGCGCCAGCCCGAACTTTTCCATCAAGGCCGCATCGGGTGCACCGGCCATCCGGAACTGCGCTATATCCACGGCGTTGGGAATCACCGTGATCTTGTCAGCAGGAATGCCCCGCGCCAGCATGTCGCCGCGCAGGCCCTCGCAAATCGTGGTGACGGCATCCGCGCGTTGCAGGGCGCGCGTCTCCAATGCGCGTGTCATGCGATAGCGCGGACCCCATTCGCGCGCCGTGCCAAGGTCGGCCGCGGCGTCTTCCCAGAACGCACGCACTTCATAGACCACGGGAATGCCGGCAGCTCGGCCGACATCCAGCGCCGGCAGCGCGTTCAACACCGGCGAGTGGGCGTGCAGGATGTCGGGGCGGACCCGTTCCACCACTTCCGCAAGCCGCACCCGCAAGGCACTCATCAGTGCCCGATGCCGGAGCAGCGGCAACCGCGCGAACAAGCCGGAAGCCGGCGGCGTGCGCTGGAACTGCCAGTTCCCGATGCATTCTTCGCGCACATCCCCGCCACCCTGCTTCGGCCCGGTCAGGTGGAACGTTTCCCAGCCCAATGCACGCTGCTGTTCCAGGATCGCAAGCGTCCGGAACGTGTACCCGCTGTGCAGGGGCAGCGAGTGATCCAGCACATGCAGGACGCGCAGCGGACGCGCCGCAGACACGCCCGGCAAAACTTCATCACGCGCGACGGCCACACTTTCGTTCATTGCCCCACCCCTGCAGCCGTGCCCGTCTGGTAGGCCGCAAGTACCCGCGCATACAACGCGCACTGCGCGTCGACCACTGACGCCCAGCCAAGCCGTTCGGCGAATTTGCGTGTCGCGGCGCGGTCCGACGCGCGCGTGCGCAATGCCGACCATGCCTTCACCAAGGCCCCCGGGCTTCGCTCGTCCATCAATTCCCCCGCTTCTCCAGACGTCACCACTTCGGGCGTGCCGTGAACGCGCGTGGCAACCACAGGCGTACCGCAGGCCAGGGACTCCAGCACCACGTTGGGCATGCCCTCGCGGCTGGAGGCCAGCACCATCGCATCCGCCGCGTTGTAGCAGGCGCACAAATCGTCATGAGCAATGGCACCCAGAAAACGCACACGCCCGGCAATGCCCAAACGTTCCACAAGGCGCCGCAGCATCCCTTCCTCAGGGCCATCGCCAGCGATCAACAGGGTCGCATCAGGCACCTGGGCAAGCGCAGCCAGGGTGATGTGCACCCCCTTGCGCTCGATCAGGTGCCCGACCGCCAACCACACGGGCCCGTCGAGGGCCATTTTTGCGCGAATGGCAACACGATCCAGCGGACGGAAACGCTCGAGATCGACACCGTTGCGCAGAACCGTGATTCTGTCTGCCTCCACGCCCATCGCGATGGCCTCGTCCTTCAGCGCCCGCGCCACGGTGACGATCGCCGCGGCATGTTTGGCCGCCCGCAGGATCCGGCGCCGTGGCAAGTGATGTTGCGGAATCAGTGTCAAATCGTTGCCACGCGCGGTAATAACCACCGGTTTGTTGCAATCCTCACCCAACCTGGCAGCAGCCACACCATCCGGGTAGAAATAGTGCGCGTCGATCAGGTCGAAACGCTGGCCTTTGGCGAGCAGATTCCGCAACACCGGCCGCATGGCGTGATACATCAAGGACGGTGCAAGGTTCATACCCAACTTGGGGATCACCGGGAACCGCGGGTGCAGGACGGTGATGCCGTAGCGTTCCTCGCGTTCCGGTACCCGCGCGAACGCCGCATAGTTGCCGAAGCGGGGATGCGTGAACGGGAACCACGGCACCGGCGCCACCACCGTCGCGGTGATGTGACCCGAACCGATCAGGTGTCGCAGCCGCTCCTCCACGAATACCCCATGCCGCGGACGTTGCGAGTTGGGATACAGGCTGGTGAACACCAGGAGGTTGATCTTGCGGTAACCATCTACAGCACCCGGGTGGGCAGCAGCACCTTCCCGATCCAGGTTGACGCCGACACGCGCGCGCGTCGGGGCCAGGCTCTGACTGGCATGGGTCAACGACGCGACGCTCACGGTACCGGCTCCCAAAACATACCGCTCGATCCTCCAATACAGGGCTTCACGATTGCGCCCTGGCGGCTGCGCGAGGCCATGCTGTTGGCTCGACGGCCACCACGTCGGGGGCGGAGCCCTGCGTGCGCCGCAGGAACGCATCCAACATCAGCAGCTTCCACAACGTGGCGCTGTGGTCGTGGCGTCCCGTGAGGTGCTGCCGTACAAGTCGTTCGAGTACGACAGGTTCGAAACAGCCGCTTGCGGCCAGCGCGCCACCACCAATCGCGTTTTGCAGTTGCGCACGCAGCGGACCACGCAACCATGCCGCCAACGGCACGCTGAAACCCATCTTGGGCCGGTACAGCACGTCGCGTGGCAGGTCCTGTTCCAGCATTTTCTTGAAGATGTACTTGCCTTCTCCGTGCCGCAATTTCAGCGCCGGTGGCAGGTTCGAAGCCCACTCGACCAAGCGGTGGTCGAGCAGCGGCACGCGCACCTCCAGGCTGTGCGCCATGCTGGCGCGATCAACCTTGGTCAGGATGTCGCCCGGCAACCAGGTCTTGAAGTCGAGGTATTGGGCCAGCAGCAACGGATGCCCGGTGCGCGCCCGCGCCGCGTGGGCGCGGAACACGGACAGCGCGCTGTAGCCCTGCAGGTCGCGTTTGAAGCGCGCGCTGTAAAGCTGTTGTCGCACCGATGCCGGCGTGGTGCTGACGCTGTGGAAGTACGCTTCGACGTCATCGCGGGCCAGGGCCTGCAGCGTGGTCTTGGCGCGCAGGGGACGCGGTGCCCAATCGGCCTTGGGATAGAGTTTTCCGAGCGGGCCGAACAGCGACTGCCGGAACCCGGCAGGTAGGCGCGCACGCAGGCTGCTTTCCCACGCGTGCAAACGGTACCGCCGGTAACCCGCGAAATTCTCGTCGCCGCCGTCACCCGACAGCGCGACCGTCACGTGCCGCCGTGCCAATTCACACACGCGATAGGTCGGCAACGCCGAACTGTCGGCAAACGGTTCGTCGTAGACCGCGGCCAACGCGTCCAGCAGCGACGAATCGTCGCCGCTCACGCGTTCCTCGAAGTGCCGGGTGTGCAGGCGGGTTGCAACTTCGCGCGCATGGCCGGTTTCATCGAAGGCGTCGTGGTCGAAGCCGATGGAGCAGGTGCGGACCGGCTCGCTCGCGGTACGGCTCATGCTGGCCACCACCGCACTGGAGTCCACGCCACCGGATAGAAAAGCCCCGAGCGGCACGTCGGAAACCATTTGACTGGCAACGGATCGATCGAGCAGCCCGCGCAACTGCGTGCACGCTTCCTCTTCGGTCAACGCGTTGTCGAGCGAGAACGGCAGATCCCAGTATTGACGCGGTGTCGGCCTCGCCTCGCCGGCGGCCCAGCTCAACCAGCAGCCCGGGGACAGCTTGTAGACATGGCGGTAGATGCTTTTGGGTTCCGGCACGTAACCCAGTGCCAGGTAATCCTCCAGCGCC
>JACZCX010040437.1_pt1 | contig 16633 bp, 13 predicted proteins | sample 8641831 | NCBI WGS metagenome assembly JACZCX01 (sample SAMN15324608, study PRJNA640507) | soil metagenome | isolation source: intercropping sugarcane | place: China: Luxin town, Laibin City, Guangxi Province | collected 2019-07-25 | depth 10cm m
ACGCGCGCCATGGAAACGCGCGCGTTGCGACGGGCGGACGCGGTGACCACGATCTGCGAAGGTCTGCGTGACGACATGCTGGCGCGCGGTATTCCGGCGGACAAAATCACCGTCATTCCCAACGCCGTGGATGTATCGAAGTTTCATTTCAAGGCGCCGGCCGATCTCGGCCTGGTCGAAAAATACCGGCTCGCACCCGGGGCAACGCTGGGGTTCGCCGGATCGTTCTACGCGTACGAGGGCCTGGATCTTTTGCTGCAGGCAATGCCGCGGGTGTTGCGTGCGGCGCCTCAGACGCGTCTGCTGTTGCTGGGCGGCGGGCCGCAGGAAAACGTCTTGAAGGCGCTGGCCACGCGCCTTGGCCTCGATGACAGCGTGCACTTCGTCGGCCGCGTTCCGCACGACGAGGTGAGCCGGTACTACAGCGTCATGGATGTCATGGTCTATCCACGCATTTCGCGCCGGTTGACGGAGCTGGTCACGCCGCTGAAACCGCTCGAAGCAATGGCCATGGGCAAGCTGGTGGCGGCGTCCGACGTGGGTGGCCATCGGGAGTTGATCCGCGACGGCCACAACGGCCACCTGTTCGCAGCCGGTTCGCCGGCCGCGCTCGCCGCGCGCCTGATCGAACTGCTGCAGCATCCGGCGTCCTGGGATGCGGTGATCGCGAATGGTCGGCAGTTCGTGGAACGCGAACGCACCTGGCGGGCAAGCGTAGCCCGTTATCGCGATGTTTACGATGGCATACTCGCGCGCTCGCGGCGGGTCGGGGGAACAAATCGTGGCGTTTGACACACCAGCGGTGGTCTTGGGGGCGGGCGTCAATGGGCTGGGCGTGGTGCGCAGCCTTGCGCGCGTGGGGGTTTCTGCGTGGTTGCTGGATTCCGATGCGCAACGGCCCGAGATGTACACCCGCGCGGCTCGATCCGCCACCATCGCCAGCATGTATGGCCCCGCGCTCGTCGACGAACTGGTACGCCTGGGCGCCACCCGATTCGCCGGCTTGCGTCCTGTGCTGCTGCTGACCCAGGAGGAAAGCGTCAAGCTTGTTTCGCATCAGCGCGAACGATTGTCGCCGCTGTACCGTTTCACCTTGCCGCCCAAGGAGCTTCTGGATGCGCTGCTGCACAAGCATGGGTTCCAGCGTCTCGCCGAGCAATTCGGGTGCCCCATACCCGCGCTGATCCGGGTCGCCGCGACAGCGGATTTGCACGCACTGGAAGGCTTGCATTATCCCGCGGTGGTCAAACCCGGCGAACGCCATGACGGTTATGGGCGACAGTTCAAGAAAGCCTATCGCGTGGAGAGCGCCGCGGAAGCCATTGAACTCGTCGGCCGCATCTTGCCCGTGATGCCCGACGTGGTGGTGCAGGAATGGACCGAAGGTCCGGATTCGAACATTTATTTCTGCCTGCAGCACATCGATGGGCAAGGGCAGGTCACGGCGTCATTCACCGGCCGCAAGATTCGTTCGTGGCCGCCGCAGGTGGGCGGCACCGCGAGTTGTGCACCGGCGCCCGAAGCGCATGTCGAACTGTCCGCGCTGACGACGAAGTTTTTCCTCGACGCGGGCGTCGCGGGCATGGCTGCGATGGAGTACAAGCGCGACGTGCGCAGCGGTGCATTCCGCATGGTCGAACCGACCGTCGGCCGCACCGATTACCAGGCGGAAGTGGCCACACTGAACGGCGTCAACCTGCCGTACGCGGCTTATTGCGCGGCACTCGGCATGAACTTTCCGGCGTCGCGGCCCGTGTCCAGGTCATGGGCGTGGCGGGTGCGCTCGGAGGATGTGCAGTCGGCACGGGCGCAGCATCAGCGCGCGGGCGATGGCTTCAAAGCATTTGGCGGGATCGTGGACGCCGTCTGGCGCTGGTCCGATCCGCTGCCCGGTGTTGTCCAGTTCTGGCGCCGCGCGCTGCGGGCATCGCGCGTTCGCGTTGCGAAAATGTTGCCATCATCGGAACCCTTGGGGAGCAAACCATGAACGTGTTTGCGAGATTGCTGCCCAAGCGGCGGGTGCCGGCGAATCTCGATCCGGAACAGGCGCTGCATGCTGCGGCCGAATGGCTGGCACGCGCGCAGGACGCAACGGGATCGGGTGGCGTCAGCGCCCATTACGACGCGGCCAAATGCAAATGGGTCGGCGCTTATCCGGAGACGACCGGCTACATCATTCCGACCTTCTTTCGCTACGCGGAATTCTGCGGCGACATGGCCTGGCGCGAACGGGCCATCCGGATGGCCGCGTGGGAATCCGACATCCAGCTTGCCGACGGCGGTGTGCGCGCCGGCACCATGGATGCGGTGCAGGCCGTGCCCACCATCTTCAACACGGGACAGGTCCTGTTCGGCTGGCTGGATGCGTGGCAACGGACCCAGGATGCGCGCTTTCGCGATTCGCTGGTGCGCGCGGCCGATTGGCTGGTGGCGGCCCAGGATCCGGATGGTGCCTGGAGGCGCTTTGCCTCGCCGTTCGCTGGCCACGTGCTGAACACCTACAACACCCGGGTGGCGTTCGGACTGGCCGAAGCGGGCCGCGGTCTCGGGGAAACGCGCTACGTGGAAGCGGCGACCCGCAACGTCGAATGGGCGCTGACCCAGATGCAAGCCAACGGGTGGCTCGCCAACAACGACCTTCAGGACAATGCGCGCCCGCTGACGCACACCATCGCGTATGCCACGCGCGGCATCCTGGAAGTGGGCCTCATCGCACCCAGTGCTGTATTTGTCGAGGCCGCCGCGCGCATTGCGCGCGCGGTCGTGCAAGCCCAGCGCGACGATGGCGCATTGCCGGGGCGGCTGGATGCCGAATGGCGCGCTGCGAGCCGCTGGACCTGCGTCACCGGCAACGCGCAAATGGCCATTGTTTGGCAGCGGCTCGCCCGTGAAACCGGCGACCGCTCGTGGCTTCCGCCGGCGGAACGTGCCAATCGCTTCAATCTGTCGGTGCAGGACTTGGGCGCACCCGATCCCGGCGTGCGCGGCGGCATTCCAGGCTCGCATCCGCGCGGCGGGGGGTACATGACGCATCGCTATCCCAACTGGGCCGCCAAGTTCTTCATGGACGCGCTGATGTTGCAACTGCGGGCGGACTAGCGATATGCGTGATATCGCCCTTGCCCTGTTCATTTTCGGGACGATCCCCTTCATCCTGTCGCGCCCGTATATCGGGTTGCTGGTGTGGTCGTGGCTGGGCTACATGAATCCGCACCGGATGGCATATGGCTTCGCCTACAGCTTCCCTTGGGTAATGCTGATCGCGATTGTCACGCTTGTGAGTCTCGCTCTCAGCAAGGAAAGCAAAAAGATCCCGCTCTCCGCAGTCAACGTGCTGCTGTTTCTGTTTCTGGCCTGGACCGGAATAGCAACCATTTTTGCGGTGGAGCCGGCTGCTGCTTGGGACAAATTCCAGGAATTCGCCAAAATCCTGATCATGGTTTTTGCCACTTTGATGCTGGTCAACAACCGCGAACGAATGCATTGGCTTGTTTGGGTAATTGTAGTTTCGCTCGGGTTTTATGGTCTCAAGGGTGGTGTATTCACCATCCTAACAGGTGGTGTCAATCATGTGCTCGGACCATCCGGAAGTTTTATCGGGGACAACAACGCTCTCGCGTTGGCACTGTCCATGACAGTGCCGTTCATGCGGTATTTGCAATTGCATACCACCAAAAAATACATTCGAATAGGGCTAGGATTGGGGATGCTGCTTACCGGAATAGCGGTGCTCGGCACCTATTCGCGAGGCGGATTGATAAGTCTGGTAATTGTTGCTGGAACGTTGTTTGTAAAGAGCCGCCGCAGGTTGGCAGTGGTATTGGTCGCCCTCACGGTCGGCTTTGCCGCGTGGCATTTCATGCCGGCCCAATGGACAGCGCGCATGGGCACATTGCACAACGCCAGTCAAACTGATTCCGGGGAAACACGAATACAGTCCTGGAAATTCGCAGCCAACGTCGCCCTTCATCATCCGGCTTTCGGTGGCGGATTCGAAGTGTACAAAAGTGCCGATATGTGGCAGAGCTACGGGCCGGAAGGCGCGATACCGCGGGCGATACACAGCATCTACTTCCGCGTATTGGGAGAACAAGGGTTCCCGGGTCTGATTCTGTTCCTGGCGCTTTTGATCGCAAGCTGGCGGAACTGCAGTTTGGTACGCAAACGCACCCGCGATGTCCTGAAGCTGAGATGGGCGTTCGATCTAGCATCGATGTTGCAAGTCAGTCTGGTGGCATTCATGGCGGCCGGAGCGTTTCTGCCGATGCCCTATTTCGATTTGGCTTATCAGTTGATGGCCTTGTCTGCGGTTTTGGCCAGTCATGCTGTGCGGGAGGTTTCGGACTACAGATTGAAGGGTCGCCCGTCGCCTGCAACGGTAGCGCGCGCGCCTGCTACAAAGATCTCTAAGGCTATCTAGGGCAGGCCATGCGAAACCCGGTCCTGATGATCGCCTTTCATTTTCCGCCTGCCGCAATGGGCAGCGGTCACCTGCGCACGCTTGGTTTTGCGAGATACCTGCCGGAGCTTGGATGGGACCCGATCGTATTGTCGGCCGGTGCCCGGGCCTATCCACGTACCGCTCCCTTGGATGGTGGTGTAATCCCATCGGGGTGTCTTGTACGCCGTACCTTGGCGCTCGATGCCGGGCGTCACTTCGCCATAGCCGGAAAGTACCCGGGCTTCATTGCACAGCCTGATCGCTGGGCGTCATGGTGGCCGGCTGCGGTGTGGCAGGGATTGCGGTTGATTCGCCGTTATCAGGTACGAGCCATTTGGTCCACGTATCCGATCATGACCACACATTGCATCGCAAGAACTTTGAGTCGTATGACCAAGCTGCCATGGATCGCGGATTTCCGGGACCCTGTGATCAGCTCGGTTTCAGCCGTGAACCGTTTTTCGGCAGCTTCGCAGCACCGTTGGGAGCAACGCGTCCTGCAGGATGCAACGCGCGTCGTATTCGCCACTCCCGGCGCACTGCGCACTTATTCCGAGCGTTACCCTGAGGCTTGTGCCGAAGGGCGCCTCGCCGTTATCGAAAATGGCTATGACGAGGCGACGTTCGTTGGCCTCCCCAAGCCTGCACCGCGGCAAGAGAGAAGGCAGTTGGTATTGCTGCATAGCGGCCTCTTGTATCCTGAAGGTCGCAATCCGGTTCCGTTCCTGACCGCTGTCGCGCAGTTGAAAGATTCCGGCAGCGTCAGTGCCGACGACCTCAGGGTTGTTTTGCGGGCAAGTGGCTCGGAAGCGATATACGGACGCGAGGTACAAAGGCTGGGCCTCGAAGAGCTGGTGACGCTCGCGCCCCCTGTCTCAAACCGCGAAGCCTTGATCGAGCAAGCAGAGGCTGATGCCTTGTTGTTGTTCCAAGGCAGTCGGTTCGACCGGCAGATCCCGGCGAAATTGTACGAATACCTGCGCATCGGCCGGCCAATTTTCGCACTGGTGGGCGACCAGGGGGACACGGCTGAGTTGCTGCACAGCACTGGCGGAGCAGAGTTGGCGCCACTCGATGACGCGTACACCATTCGGGCACGCTTGCTGAACTTCATCACCGCACTACGCGAGAACCGCGCACCGCAGATCCAGCCGGGCGTGATAGACCGATATTCAAGACGCGGAGGCGCGGTATTGCTGGCCGACCTGCTCCATCAGGTTTCTACCTCAACTTCTGGGCATGCTCGGCGTTGACGAGCCTGGCTACCGTACACGATCGCCAATGACACGAAACAAAATCGGTATTCGCAAGGCGCTAAGCCTGTCGCTCACCCAGACGTATCTAAGTCTTGGGCTGAATGTTGCGACCGTTGTCATAGTCAGCCGCCTCCTGACACCGGCGGAGATAGGCGTGTTCTCGGTGGCGACCGGTCTCGTGGTCCTCGTGCACATGCTTCGCGACTTCGGGGTCAGCGAGTTCGTGGTTCAGGAGGAGTCGCTGAATGACGACACGATAGAAACCGCGTTCACCATCAACCTCATAATCGCGTGGTGCTTGGCAGCTCTGCTTTTCGCTTTCAGCGGATTGATTGGGGAATTTTATGGCGATCCCGGGGTAGGTCGTGTCACAAGGGTTTTGGTGCTGGTATTCATGCTCTTGCCGTTCGGAACCATACCGATGGCCCTGATGCGACGTGACATGAGATACGACAGCATCCTGAAAATTCGATTGGGAGAAAATATCGTCCGCAGTGGTGCGACCATCGGGCTGGCATACGCAGGGTTCACCTATATGAGCATGGCTTGGGCGTCCGCCGCCAGCATGCTGGCCCTGACCATCGGTTGTGCGGTGTGGGGGTGGAATTATCGGGTGCGTGCAATGAGTTTGTCACACTGGCGACGGGTCTTGAGCTTCGGCTCGAATCGAACCGTCGCAGATCTCGCGATACAAATGGGCGAGCAGTCAGCCAATATAATCGTAGGCAAAATGCTGGGGATGACGCCGACCGGTTTGTACTCGCGCGGCTACGGTCTGGTGAACATGTTTCGTACGAAGGTCATTGCCTCCATCGGCGGCGTCGCATTCTCGGCCTATGCACAGGAGCATCGTGAAACCAGAAGAGCGCCCGAGCTGTTTCTCAAATCGATGGTTTACGTAACCGGGATCAGTTGGCCTTTTTTTGCGTTTTCCGCGCTCATGGCTTTTCCCATCATACGGATCGCATTCGGCAACCAGTGGGATGCGGCAGTTCCATTGATGCGCTGGCTATGCAGTGCAGCGGTTGTCGGCACACTTATTTTTCAATGCGACAAATTTCTTACGGCCATCGGCATGTACCGAGACGTAACGCGCGTGGAGCTCCAATACCAAACGGTACGTGTTGGATTGACGATCCTTGCTGCGCTCTACAGTCTGCAGGCGGTGGCGGCATCACAGATACCCGTGTACGCGCTCGCCGTCGTGCTTTATTACCGCAAGCTCATGCGTTACGAGGCGTTGAGCATGCGCAAACTCGTCGTCGCACTGTTGCCCAGCGCGCTGCTCACGCTTGGGACTTGTGCGGCGCCAGTTGCGGTTTTGTGGCTGTGGCCTGGGACAGTGGAGCAGCAGTATGTCATTGCGTTTGTAGTGGCAGCGGCAGGTGCGGCCGTCGGATGGCTTGCGTCGGTTGTTTTTATCAAACACCCGCTGCTCGAGGAGATTCGGCGCGGATTTTCCCTGATGGTGCAGCGTCTGGGCCGCGCGTCGGAAGCACGGTGACGTTCGCATCCGGGTCGCGAGATTTGACCACGGGCGCGCAGAACCCTCGCATTTGGCGCGCCTGTTGAGCTGAGGCCCGTCGTGGGTGAGGCAAAAAGGGCACCCGATGAGCAAGCTTTCTCGAATCGTCGAACTCAGCCAACGTCGCGCTCGCGAGGGACACTTGGGATTGTGGCGGCAGTTGGCGGAGATGGTCTTGCTGGGGGCGCTGCATGGCGTAGGGCCGCTCTATTACCACACCGCCGGGTTCTGGCGGCGCGAGCTTTCCTGGAAGAGCAAGACGAGCCAACTCAGCAGCAGGGCGTATCGGCGTCGCGTGCGATTGCTCAATCCGGTGGCATACCGAAAGCTTTCGCAAAACAAGATTCCCGAAAAAGCAATCCTGACGTTGTTTGGCATTCCTACTCCGCGATTTCTGGGGCGCCTGCACGGGCGCCTGGGTCGCGATTCAACCGGGCTCCCTTTGCTCAACGCTGCCGATTTGGAACGATTGGCCAGGGAGCAGCGCGCAATGCGACTGGTGTTCAAGCGGCCGGAAGGATGGGGCGGCAAACAGGTACACATCCCGGTGGTCGAGCAAGGGCAACCGTTGACCTTCCGCGAGCCCAATCAAACCGCAGCTTGCAGCGCTGAGGACTATTGCGCCCATACGCTTGAACTCGAACAGGGCGGCGATTGGCTCGTCGAGGAATATTTCGAACAACATCCTGTCCTGTCCGCGATTAATCCCACGAGCGTCAATACCATTCGAATTTGGGTCATTGATCGCGGCAGCGAGGGGCATCAAGCGCTCGCGGCCTATCTCCGCATTGGCCGGGAGAACATGTTCGTCGATAACGCGTCGAGCGGCGGCATCGTGGCGTCTATCGATATGGCGTCGGGGCGGCTTCGTGCGGCCCAAGATGCACATGCAGAGCATGATGTCTATCGCCGTCATCCGGACCACGGGGCGCCGATCGAGGATATTGCGCTGCCGTATTGGTCGGACGTGATTCAGGTCGCGAAGCGTGCTCTGTCAGTCTTCCCCGGCACGCGATTTGCAGGTTTGGATGTGGCAATCGGCCCATCGGGTCCCGTCATTGTGGAGCTGAATCTGAGTCCGGATCGGGAGGGGGCTGCGTTCACTGATTTCCCGAGCGCAGCGTTGCTCATGGCGGAATAATTTGGAAACCGTGGGTGCCCGGCATCGCTCCATGTTGTGACTGGCATGGCGATCTATGCGGCATCGCCGCTATCAACGCGGTCGAAGCTCGAGCGTGCGGGTTATGGCTCGACGCGCGCGGCGGGCATTGTGAAAACTGATGGACCCAGGGGGGCCTCCAGTGCGAATCAAACTGCTGATTTACTTCGTTGCGAGGGCTGTGGGGTTGTTCGCGCTTTGCCGACTGTTTACGCGCTCACGTATCCGCATCCTGTGCTACCACGGCGCGTGCCTTGGTGATGAGAGCAGCTACAACCCGTTGCTCTTCATGACAGCGGAGACATTCCGGCGCCGGGTCGATTGGCTGCAGACCAAGGGGTTCAAGGTAATTTCACTGGAACGAGCTGTGGACGCCTTGGACAATACGATCGATGCTGGGCGGCTGCCGACGGTGATCACCTTTGATGACGGATGGCGCTCCGCTGCGACGCGGTTGATTCCCGTCCTCGCTGAGAAGGGCTTGCCCTCCACCCTGTACCTGCACACCGGGCATTTCGGAAAGGATTGGCCGGTGCTCGGGATAGTCGTTGACTACATGCTTTGGAAAGCCAACCGTCCGCTGATCAATATCGTGGGGCTCGGTGCGTTCATCGATGGCAGCTACCGGGTTGCCGACGCGGCAGACCGGGATCGGTTGGTTGAAAGCAGCTGTCGATGGCTGGTCAGCCATCCGGCGACGAGAGCAAGCATCACCGAACGAATCCACCGCCTTGCGAAATCGATGGGACTCGATATCGACGATATTGCGCTCGCGTCACAGCGATTCGATTACCTTTCGTACGATGAACTTCTTCAATTGTCGGAACAAGGCTGTACCGTTGAGCTGCATGGGCACCAACATCGTTATCCCGAGGGCGATCCGGAAGCATTCGCGGCCGATCTAGTCGCGTGCCGCGAGGCCATACTCGAACTCGGGTTACCCAAGCCGCAACATTACTGTTATCCCAGCGGCGTGTTTGCTGACGAGGCCGAGATGACGCTGAACAGGCTTGACATCAGGTCGGCTACGACCTGTGTTCCAGGGCTGATCCATCCAAGTCGTGGGGTATCGCGTCGTTATTTTCTGCCCAGGTTCCTCGATGGTGAACACCTCAGCATGCTGGTGTTCGAAGCCGAGCTCAGCGGGTTCGCAGACGTGCTCCGTCATGCATTCGGTCGTTAAACGACCGGTGTTTGCGCCATTCATGCGGGGGTGCGCGGGTGCGCACGGGCCCAATTGATCTGATCTTCCCGCCCCCAGATCAACATGTAGTTGCGGGGCACATACCTGCCTTCCTCGTAAAGTCTCCGTCGGGTGGCAGATTTTGCGATCGCATTGTTGATCGCCTCCCCGCCGTCTCGCACGTACATCACGCTGGCGCCTCCTTCGAGCGGGACTTTCCGCAGGTACGAGAGGCGCGGACTGATTGAATCCAGGGCCGGATCGTAAAACCAGCTGATGGCGAACATGCCGCGGCATTCGGGGTGCAGCGAATACAGTTCAGCGCAGCAGCGATATAAATCGTTTCTTCCGTCCTCGTTGAACGCGTCCAGGTTGAATGTGTGCAAATGGCTCTGGAAATAGGGCTTGAATCCACCGAGCCGCAGCATCAGGCCGATCTTGCCCAACGCCTTGCCAAGTCCCTCACGAAGCACGATCGACCGTTCGACACCGCATCTGCGATCGATCAATCCGGCACCGGCCACGTACAACCTCATTGACGCGATGCCGAACTCCTTCTGGTAAAGATCATCGTCGAGGTCCAGCCAGTCAACGGCGACATCCACATCCCGTGCGATGCGTTGCAGTTGTTTCGCGTGAAACTGCGCACAAAGCGGCGGCAGTTGCTGGTATCGACCGCTGTCAACACCCGCACTGATCGTCCGCGCCAATGCAGCGCGCAAAAAGACCCGCGCGGCCGGAACGCCGCCCGCGGCCTTGACGCGATCAACTATGCTTCGCGCATTGGCACCAAAGTGCTTGTAAGGATCAAGCGGGCCGACATCGGCCGCAGCGCGAATGAAGGTATCAAGCGAAACGCCCGGCGGAAGATCTGGCGCAAGTGCGAGTGCCTGCGCGCAATTTTCTTCCGCGCATCTTGCAATTCCCGCCCAATCCAGCGTCGGCAATTTGACACCTCCAAGCAGTGGACGGTACCCCCGGAATCCTGAAACAGGGTTGGCTGGGCGCGCCCTCGACTAAGGGGCGTGATGATATTCGAGATTTCTGCCCAGGGTGATGTGTGGAAGGCCGAACTTCGGCCGTCCCTTGTCCGGCGCCTCGGCACGCAGCAGCGGGCAGTATGGGCGGCACCGCGCAGTGGTCTACCGCGAGTTGAAAAAGCGGAGTATGTTTCTCAATGCGAGGATCGCAATGGTTCGCCATGAGCCATGGCGGTGCTTGAAACCGAAGTTGCGAGACACCGGCCATCCCATAGGAATCGGACCTTGACAATTCCACCCGCATTAGACGTGATAGTTCGAACGAAGGCGGATGCGCCTAGGTGCAATGCGCTATTTCGCGCGTTGGATAGCATCCAGGATCTCCATATGCCCGCACATCCGATCGTTGTGGTCAACAGTCCGTGTGCTGATGATGCAACCATGACGGCACTGGAACGACGCCCGGGCATTTCCCTGCACCGGGAGTGGCAGGCGTCGGCGCGATTGGCGCGTGCGGTGGGGCGTCAGCTCGTAAACGCGCGTTATTTTGCGTACTTAGATGACGATGATGAATTGATCAATGGCTCGTTGTTAGACCCTATGGAGTGGCTTGAAAGTCATCGAGATTGCGATGTTTTGGTGAGCAATGGGTACTTCGTTAGAAATGGAATGCAGTCAGAAAAGTTCACCCATATTGCCAACCATGTTGAGCATCCATCACTAAGCCTATTGGACGAGTGCTGGCTCGCACCTGGAGCATTCATATGTCGAACGGAAACGGTGGCTTCCGACTTATTTGCTTCAGAGTGGAGCAACTTGGAATGGACTCGCCTCGCATTTGAGCTCTGCGCCGAGCACAAGCGGTTGCATTTCATGGACATCCCAACGGTTCGCTGTAACGACACACCAGGTTCCATGTCCAAGGGGATGCGACAGAACGAAGTGGTGCTGGACTTGTTGCGAGAGATTCAGGGCGATCCCAGGATGGATGTTGAAGTACGAAAGGCAGCATATAGAAAGTATTTGCGTTCGTTGCATAATTTGGCTTGGGAATACTGGAAGCAAGGTCAGCGTCGGCACGCGTGGAGCTGTCATGTCGCTAGCCTGCGCCCGCCCTATTCGTTCAAATATCTGCTGTTTACGCGAAAATTGCTATTGACGACGAGGGTTTCACGAGGTGTCCATTGAAAGTGATTGGCTCTACCGATGTGGTCGCTTTTGGCTGGTTTCCTCGCGACCTGTGCCTTGACACATATCGCGCCTGAACTCGGAACCAGCAGCCATGAAGCAAATACTGCTTGATGCGTTGCCGCCGAGGATTTATCTACAACTCAAACGCTGGGATTACAAGCGCACGCACGAGTCGCAATTCAGTCGACTACAAAAGTTGAGAACCATGACTACGGACGACGGCTATTCTTATAAGCCGCTGGATGAAAGAAGGGCGATCTTCGTGCATATCCCAAAGTGTGGTGGGGTATCCATAAACAAGGCGATTTATGGCTGTCTCGGCGGCGGGCACGCTACGCTGGATGAGTATCTGAATGTGTTCGAACCGGCCTGTATTCTGAGTTATTTTAAGTTTTCGGTAGTCCGGAACCCGTGGTCCAGGCTCGTATCGGCGTATTCATTTTTAAGCAATGGTGGGTTTGGCCGAAAAGATAGTGAATGGTTCAGCCGGGAGCTTGGAGAATTTCGTGATTTCGATGATTTTGTGCGAAACTGGGTGAACAGGCGTAATATCTGGAAGTGGCCGCATTTTCGCCCACAATATCATTATATTCTTGAGAAGCACGGTAAGGTCCAACTCGACTTTATTGGATTCCTTGAGAATATATCTCGCGACTTTTTACACATAGCAGATCGCGTAAATGTGAAATGTGCATTGTATGAATCAAACAAAAGTAAACACCTTTCATACTTGCGTTATTATAACAATGAGACGAAAAACATTGTTGCAGACGCATATGCTGAAGACATTCGTATGCTAGATTATACATTCGACAACTCTAATCTCGAAAAACAGGTGGCGCGGCGTGACTCGGGGAAGACGTTCCCATTTGCGGTCAAGCATTGACGAGGACGATGCGAACCGATGGCGATTCTTTTTTTGCAATCGATTGTGTTGCTGGTGTTGGTCGCCAGCGCCCTGACTTGGGCAATTTATTTCCCCCATCCCTCGCCTTTGGTGCGTTCCTGGCTGCCCCCACGCAAGCGGTGGCCTGAGCTGCAGATTCGGAGCTGGTTGAAGAGGGGACGGTTTCAGCCTGCGTTCCTGCGATATTTCAATCGCGATCCGGAACGTACGCCGCCGCCGGGCGCGACGTTTCTCGCTCCAGCGGACGGGTTGGTAACCAGCGTTGAGGCGCGAGGGGGAGTTCGCTATGTGGTCATTGCGCTCAGTTTCTGGGACATGCACGTGCAGCGCAGCCCGATGTCGGGTGCTGTGGTCAAGGTAGAGTCGCGCGGGGACGAGTTCATGGATGGGGAGGGGCGGGAGTTTGCATTTTTGAGAGACAAGTCATGCCCGGTGCAAAAGCGACTTGTCGTCGCAACCGGCACCGGAGAAATCGCAGTGCGTTTGATTACCAGCTTGGCTGCGCGACGTATCGAAACCTGGGTACGGGAGGGGGATGTGGTCGAACGCGGCCAGAGGATCGGCAGGATATTGTTGGGAAGCACGGTCGTGCTGGAATTACCGGACAGCGCGCCTTTGTTGGTTGGTGTGGGCGAACGCGTGTGGGCAGGGGAAACAGCCGTTGCGGAGAGTCCGTCGTCATGAGTAGTTTCTTCTGGACTTCGGATCACCTGGGTTGGGGTATTTTTGCGCTCGTCGTATTCACCTGTTTCTGGTTGCTGTTGTCCGATCTTTTCTGGCGCCTCAGAAGTATCAAGATCGATCGGCTTTTGGCTGCAATGTGTACCGGCTGGGTCATCGGCTTGGCGCTGATTGTTCTGGGATTCTATTTCAGCCACTGACAAGGCTGCCGGAGGTTGAGGACGGCACCAGCCGGATCGACGCGTATTTGTCGATATCCTTCACGTTGACAGGGGGCAAGCGGCGCGGGGACGCGAACGACCCTTGGGTGAATGCCCGCATGGGCTTTGAGCGGGTAGATCAGTGCGCCACGAAACGTGGCAGAATCGCGAAGTTCGGATAGTTATCGTAGCCGTGTGGCGGCGTCGGCTTCACGCTGCGTGATTCGAAAAGAGTCCATGCCTCGCGCGCCTTTGGCAACCCGCTGTCGGCCGCAGCCGCAGCGCCGATCTGGAAGTTGGCGGAAAAGCCTGTGGCGGAGTTTGCATAGCCGCCCATTTCATTGGGTCGCGCGGATTGTTTTCTCAATTTTCCGAGCGCGGCCAGCATCGTCGGAGCGTTGCATTCGAGGCCCCTGAGCGTTGGAAATGTCGCCGCGTAGACAGCCGTAAACGACGGCAGCCAGTTCCCGGAAGCGTCCTTCACCTGGATTTTGTAGGTGGATGCTTCCAGCCAGCAATATCCGTCTGAGGGATTGTTTTGCCAGTCAGTCATCAGCCCGATCTCGAACTTCGCCAGCCAGTTGCGAAAGGCTGCGGCGCCCGCAAAACCGAGTTCTGCGGCGTGCCCGGCTGACCAAGTGAGAAAGTTGTGCTGCCAAGGTGCAACCCCATTTCGCTTGCCGCCGTTGACGTGGTAAACCGCACCGGTATCCATGACGTGAAGCGGATTGGCATTGGGGTTATTGGTGTACTTTTGATTCCAGTCCGCAAGGGAGTTGTTGACGCTGGCGTTGAACTCGGCCTTCAACGGATAATTGTCCGGCAACAGCCAGGCTGCATCGGCCATTTCGCGCAGCACCCACGCCTTGCCGCGTACTTGGCTATGGGCTCGGTCAATTAATCCTTGTGAAAACCCCCTGTAACCCTCGTTCGCCCAGATTTCGTTATGGGATGCGCCAAAGGCGAGCCCTGACATGTAGTAGTAGTCCCCCGTCACCATGTAAGCGACGTACGATTCCGCAGGTTGATGGGCGTTATCCCATACGTACGGATTGCCGGTGCCGTACCAGCCCGCTGAACAATTGGTGACTACCGAATTGTTGATGCAACCCGGCAACAGATCGGTTTTGTACCGCGAGCCCTGACCGTCTTGCCGCGCGAAGCGAGTCGCGGATGCCCAGTTTGCGATGGTCACATAGGGGTGTTTCTGGATGCTGACGGGCCAACCGGTGGCCTCATCACGGTAATGGATGCTGTAGGCGCCGAGCGCATCGGCATTGGCGAGCATCCAGTTGTAGGCGCGTACATCGGGATCGACGATGTAAACACTCGTCCAGCGCGGCAGCGGCCCGATCGCGGGCTGCGCCCCCGTGTTGGCCATATGCTGGGTCTGGTCGCAGTGGTCCAGTGGTGCGCATGACTGGCGCAGGCCAGACAAAAATTTATCGTTGGGTTTCAGCACCATGTAGCGCGACACCGCCTTGCTGGCCTGGATGTACCGGGTGTCCTGTTGCAGGTACACCTGTGGCTGGGCGTTGTTCCACCACAGCACCTTGTGCCAGCGGGTGTAGGCATATTGGGTGAGCGCCGGGCTGGTGTAGCTGGCGCTGCCCGACGTCAGGCTGGCGGTGTACTGCGGTTGCGCCTGTGGCGCGAACGCGTTGGAGTTTTCGATGATGATGTCGGTGCGAATCGGGCCTACGGTTCCGGGCGTTCCGCCCGCATACGCGCGCACAGCGAAATAGATCCGGAGATTCGGATCGCTGGCGCCATTTGCGGCGGTCACCGGGCCGTTCACCACCCATTCGCCCGCCAGCGGCCCGGAAAGCCACAGGTCGCAGACACCGCCCCATGGCCTGCACGCATGGGCGGCACTGGCGGATTGCAACAACTTGCGTGCACTCGCCGTGTACCGCGTGCCGCCCAAGGTCAGCGATATTTCGGCGTCGTAATCAGTGGCGAGCAGTTGCGGCAGCGTGATGGCCGCGGTCCGATCCGATACGGGTGCCCGCAATGAAAGTTCGAGCGGCAGCTTGGCGCCGCCCGACAGCGACGGCACCATTGCCGTCAGCACCGCGTGGCGTAAGCTTCCATCCGGGTTGGTGGCCTTGGGATCCACCTGCAGGTTCACCGGTTGGCCATCGAGCGTCGCCGTTAGCGTCGCGGCCTTGGGCACATCGCCATCCTTGAAGACTTGGCCGAAGGTTACCGGCACGTCTTTTTGTGCGCGCGATGATTCGCTGACGACATGGTCTGTGACCACCGCCGCGTGCGCCTGTGCCAAGCCGAGCCACAGCATCGCGCCCGCGCACAGGACCCCGGCGCGGTACAACCGCCCACGGCGGTCGAAGGATTCGTGTCGGATATTGCCCATGCCGGTTTTCGGACCTCCCGTGCCGGCCGAATGGCCAGAGTCCGGAAACCGCGAACATGAGCCGCCTGTCTGGTGGCTTCGTCGGCGCTTCCCTGGATCAGCACAACGGGGACGATGATACGCGTGATCCAGTGGCCGTGCCGAAAGCGCGTCGTCCAGCCCGGCATGTTTGACGGCGGCTGGACCTGCGAAGCCGCGCCATGGTCGCGCGGTCGAGCGTTTCCCAATGTGCGCCGAGCGTCGCCGCGCTTGCGCGCGGCATTCGCGATCAACGGCGCTCGATGATGGATGCAGCAGCGTAGCCCCGGGCAGGTGCGCCCGTGGCAGAGACGCTTGGTGACAGTGCCGGGGCGACCGGCGAAGCGGCCGGCAACCGCATCGAAGCAGCGGCGGTGCCGGCGACAGGACGCGCGCTTTCATGCGCAGGCACGTACAGCGCCTGGGGGAAGTGGCGCACGCACCACGCGTCGACCCGGGTGCACACCACGCGCAGCAGGTAGCGCATCATGCCGGTTGACGGCTGCACGGCACCTGTTGCCACTGTGCCGCTGCGCACGGCGGTGGAACTGTCGTGCCCGAACCCGGTATGACTGGCGACGGGCTGCGCCGGCGCCGTGGACTCGACGGAAAGGGTTGGCTGGGCCTGGCTGGCGGCCGACTGAGTCTTGCCGCCACACCCCGAGCGAGTGCACGGGCGCGCGGGCCGTTCCTTCGGCACCGGCGGCGGGTCGTCCGT
>JACZCX010068913.1_pt1 | contig 16402 bp, 12 predicted proteins | sample 8641831 | NCBI WGS metagenome assembly JACZCX01 (sample SAMN15324608, study PRJNA640507) | soil metagenome | isolation source: intercropping sugarcane | place: China: Luxin town, Laibin City, Guangxi Province | collected 2019-07-25 | depth 10cm m
CTCCTCGAGTCCGCCCACCGGCGCACGCCGGCGGTGTGGCTCGCAACCCTGCAGGACGGTGCGGTCTGGGGGCGCGAGCTCGAATCCTTCGGTGGCGTCCGCGGCGCCCCCTCGCTCCGCCTGCGCTGCTCGGAGCGCGGCATGGTGCTCGAGCGCGTGGACGGCGAGGGCTCCGCCGTCGCTCCCGGGTACAGGGCCATCGAGAGCCGCGAGGTCGCCGTCACCGGCAACGAGCTACCGCTTCTCGGAGTCGAGCGCGGCGCGCCCGACGCGCGCATCGCGCGGCTGCGTGAGCTTGGTTACCTCGTGGCCGATCCGACAGACGCCGCTCGATGCACCGTCCGGATCGAGTCATCGCTCATCGAGACCGCAACCGACCGGGAGCTTGTCGCGCACATCGAGGGGACACCGGGACGGCTCGTCCGCTTCTGGCATTGGCCGGACGGAGTGCGGAGCGCGCTCTGCTTCACAGGTGATCTCGACGCGCTGAGCCTCGGCGACTATGCGCGCCGGCTCGTCACGCTACGTGGTTAGACGAACCCGGAGCACGCGCTTCGCGGGCTGCAAGCCGGGACCGGTGACGGCGATGGTCGCGAACGCGGTAGCCGGCCGCTGCACGCCCTTCGGCAGCTTGAGCGAAAGGTTTCCAACCCCGGCACCGAGCTTACGCTGCACCGCGGCGACGCGGCGTCCATTCACGGTCAGCCGAACGCTGACCGTCGCAGCGAGCGAGACCTTCACCGAGATGGGAACGGAGCGGCGCGGAGCCGCGACGGACGCGGGCCCCTTTGCGGTGACGTTCACGGGGCGGGGACAGTGGTCGGAGTCGCGGCACACCATCACGACGTTCAGCGCAGGCTCTCCCGTCGGCCCATTCGGGTGTGTGAGCACGAGCTGTAGCGACGCGCCGTTGTTCGAGTAATCGGACTCATGGAGCGCGTGTGACGCGTTCGATCGGACAATCAGGTAGTACCGGCCGTCGGGCACGCCCGTCAGGTCGATGCTCTGACCCTCGAGCAGCGGGTTGTAGTAGTCGCCGTATCCGACCGAGAGCCCTTCGTCGATACTCGTGGCATCCGGCTGGCCGAGGTCGCAACGCTGCGTGTACACGGGGGCGGCCGGCGTGCCGGGTGGGTCGTGGTTCGGGTCGTAGCTCGCCGAGGGGTAGTCATCCGTGAGGCAGAAGCCCGTCTTCTGTCCGGGCCGCACGAGCTGGTAGTCGGAGACGGTGCGCAGCTCGTAGGTCATGAAGCCGAGGAAATGCCAGTGCTGGTGGTCGGGCTCGACGACATAGACGATCGTGCCGACGTTGGGATACGTGACGGTCGTGCCGTCGGACTGCTGCACGATCTGCGTCGCCTCCATCGTCGCGTCGGGGCCGGTGCGGACACCGTGCACCATGAGCGGCCCGGCACCCAGGTTGTCGGTCGCTGCGCCGAACGCGAGGACCCAGTGCCCGTTGTCGGACGCGATCTCCGGCCGGCGCGGCTCGAGCGGGTTCAGATCGGGAAGAAGCTCGGTCGCAGCGGTGGCCTGCGCGGCGGCGTCGTGATGATTCGCCGGCCACCCGAGGCCCGACACCACGACCGCCAGCGCGACGGCGATGGTGCCGACGAGCACACGGCGAGGCGCGCGGCGATGTTGTCTACGGTGATCCATAGGAGTCCCCCCGGGTGACGTACGCACGGTAGCCGAACCTCGAGCGGTTTCCCCGCCAAAAGGTATGGCCGGACTACGCCCCTCGCTCAGGCGTGTCCCCCGTGCGTCGTTCCGAGACGAGTCGCGCCGTGTCCGGTTCGACCCAGTAGGCAAAGTCGGTCGCGGTGGCTCCACGGCCGCCTCGCGAACGAAGCAGCCCTCCCCCGGCTCCGGCGAGCAGCGAGAGCAGGACGGGACGCCTGCGTCCGCGGCCGAGCGCTACGACGGCGAGGTACTTGCCGCGGGCCGTGGTGCCGCGGGTCATCAGCACGGACAGCAGGACGAAGTACGCCTGCCGCAGCCACGGATACCGGCGAACGGAGTCTGCCCCGTAGCGCGCCCATTCGAAGACGCGAGGCCGCGTGGAAACCGGCGCGTCGAGGCGAGCGGTCAACCCGGCGCCGACCGCGAGACCGAGGCTCGCGTCCGCGCCGGCGTCCCACCGATCCGCGAGCTCGACGACGTCCGCGGAGCTCGGGACGTCGGACAGCCGCCGTGTGGCGTCGACCAGCCCGCACGCGCGGAACACCTTGTCCTCGGGCGCTCGTCCATTGTCGATCGCGAGGGCCGCCAGCAGCGTCGGTGGATCGAGGGCGTGCACCACGACCCGAAGCTGGGCGTTCTCGTCGTCGGCTGTCCGTCCCGTCAGACGACGCTTCAGCGATCCCGCAGCGGCCGCGGCATTGGTGCGCGACTCCGATGTGGTCACGAGCACCGGGTCGAGACCCGCGGTGATCTCCGCCGTCACGGTGAGGCCTGACGGGCGCCCCGCGAGGACCGGGTCACCCGAGACGATCGGGACGTTCTTCGACCATCTCCCGTCCGCCTCGCCATAGCCGCGCTCGGCAAGCACGTCCTCGACCACCTGTCGATCGCGATCGAGTACGACGAGATGCAACGGCGCGAAGGGCGGCAGTCCGGCGTCTGGGAAATAGCGGGCCGACGGCGAGCCGACGAAGGTCGCAACTCCGTCCTCCCGTGTGGCGACCGCAGCCGCCAGTGCGCGCAACTCGATCCCTGCCGCGATCGCTCGCGCCGTCTGGCGCCGGACGACGACTTCGAGCTCGTCGAGCGTACGCTGCGGGGCCGCGCAGTCCCTGGCGTCGTCGAGTGACTGATGCAGCGTGCCGAGGTTTCCGTACAGCGGAATCAGCAACGACCCGTCGAAGACGGGCGGGGCGAGCGACGTCAGCGTGTCGCCTGGTACGGGCGCGTCGAGCAGGTGCCGTACCACATCGAGGACGTGGTAGAGCGACGACTCGACCCCGTATCGCTCTCCAAGCGCGACGAGCCGCGACCAATCGAGCGAGCCACGGTGCCGGCGCACGAGCTCCGCGATGTCGCAGAGGAGGATGAGCTCGGAATAGAAATGGCCCTCCGCATGAATGCAGAGATGAAAGAGCATGTCCTCGAGCCGCGGCGCGCGAAGCTCGAAGTCGACACCGATCATCGCGACGGCGTCGGCCCACATCTGCTCGCCGTCGTATGTGAACGCACCGGCGCCGTGGAAGTCCCATTCACGCTGCATGACGTTCCACTGGAGGTCGATCCACGTCTCGTCGGAGACTCTGCGGAAGTGCTGGCCGACCGCGTACTTCCGCGCGTACGGGCGGTCGGCGCCGATCGTCGGCTCGAAGCCGAGATCGTCGAGCGCAGCGGCGGCCCGATCCCAGTCCTCGCGCCGTACCAGCAGGTCGAGATCGCCCAGTGGGCGAAGCCCTCGCTCCGGGTAGAGCTCGGCCGCGAGCTGGAGATCCTTCAGAGCGACCGCCTCGGCGCCGGCCGCACGGAGGACCGGAGCGACCTCTTCGACGACGCCGAAGAGCCGATCGTTGCGACGCCGGCTCCCCTCGTGCAACGCCTTCAGCGCGCCGCGTGCCGGTGCCGGCACGGCGCACGCAACGCCGGTGATCGTTTCGAGGGCTGGGAGACGGTGGTGCACCCCCGGCCCACCCGCATGCCGGACCGCCGCCTCGACCAGGTACTCCCAGTCGAGCCCGCCGTCGACGAGCGACGCGACCACGGACGCGCGGCTTTCGTCTATCTCGAACCGGCACGCCTCGAGCAGCAGCTGGTCCTCGGGCGCGAAGGCACTCCTCGTCACGTTCAACAACGTAGCGTCGGCGGCTGCGGGTTCAGCCTGACCTGGAGTCGATCGCGGCGCGGTACACGTCGATCGTCTGCTCCGCCACGGCGTCCGGTGCGAGCTCACGCTCGAACCGTCGCGCCGCTGCCGCGCCCATCTGCCGCCGCCTCGTCTCGTCGGTGAGCAGCGCCGACACGGCAGCCGCGAGGGCAGGCACGTCCGCCGGAGGGACGAGAAGCCCCGTGACACCTTCCTCGACCGACTCGGGCAGCCCTCCCACCGTGGTCGCGACGACCGGCTTGCCCGCCGCATACGCGACCGGTACGACGCCGCTCTGCGAGGCCTGGATGTACGGCAACACGACGACGGCGGCGCGCGCGAAGAGCCTGCTTCGCTCATCGTTGTCGATGAATCCGTACCGGACCTCGAACAGTCGGGGGTCCTCCATGAGCTCCGCGTAGCGGCCGAACGGTTCGCCTTCACCGGCGATGACGATTCGGAGCTGCGGCACGTCGGCGGCGATCAGCGGCGCGGCACGCACGAGGTATTCGAGGCCCTTGTACGGCCAGATGCGGCCGAAGAAGAGGATCGTCGCGGGTTCCTCGAGGTCCGCCGCCCCGTCGACCATCGCGCCCGGATCGACGCGCAGCGGGACGACGTAGATTCGCGCCGGGTCGACGCCGTCGATCCGCGCCAGCTCGCGGACGAGCGCAGATGCGTGCACGATCAACGAGTCGGCCGCACGGAACGCCAGGTTGTTCACCCACTGCGGAGTCTTCGCGCTGAGACGGTCCCCCGGATGAAGGAGCGGATCGTGAACGGTGACGACGAGGGCCGAGAACGGCCGGAAGCGCCGGATCACGAGGTTGAGCCAAAGGTGCCCCTGCTGTACGTGAACGACATCGGGCCGTAGCGCGCGAGTCTCACGTAACAGCCTTCGCATCAATCGAAGCTGCCTGAGCGGCCGGCGAAGGCGCGGCTTGTCGAACGGCCGAAAGGCCACCGAGGGGGCAAGCTCTCCGTCGAAAAGCGCGATCTGGTCGCGCGGCATGTACAGGTGGACGTCGCAACGTGCGCTCAGAGCGCTGGCGAGCGGCGCCGCGACCTCGGCGAAGTCGAACGAGATGAGCACGACGCGCAAGCGTGCAGGAGACACGGATGCTAGAGCGCCTGAATCCGGCTCGCGGTAACCGCATACGTCGCGCCACACGCGCGACATGTCACACGCGCCGCGCCCGTGTCGAGCGCAGCGCCGCAGCGACACACGAAGCTGCGCGGCTCGGCGGGGACGCCGACGACGAGCCGGTGCGGATCGACGTCTCGCGTGACGACCGCGCCGGCGGCCACGAACGCAAACTCCCCGATCGTCGTCCCCGCGACGATCACCGCCCCTGCGCCGAGTGTCGCACCGCGGCCGATGACGGTCGGCGCCAGCCAACGCTGGTCGGAATACCGCGCCTCGACGTCGCTGAGCCGCGGAGACCTTGGGCGAAGATCGTTTGTGAACACGACGCTCGGTCCGACAAATGCGCCGTCTTCGATCGTCACGCCCTCCCAGACAGCAGTCCCGTTCTTGACCGTGACGTTGTCGCCGATCCTGGCACCCGACTCGACGAAGCAGTGATCACCGATGTTGCAGTTCGCGCCGATCGATGCCCCCGGCAGAACGTGTGCGAACGCCCAGATGCGCGTGCCGTCGCCGACGTCGTCGGATTCGACGAGCGCCGTCGGGTGGACGAAGGGCTCGGGATTCAGGACGATCCCCCCGCAAGAGACCGATTCGACGGCAGGAGGGACTTGAGCAGTGCGATCTCCTCGGTCGAGAACGCGCGCAAGGCAGCCACGAGCGCAAAGTAGACGATCGCTCCGACGACGACCACGACCCAGAGCGACGTCGTCCGGTCGAGGACGTACGCGACGCCGCCCATGGCCGCAGCCGCAACGGTGAAGCGGGCCCCAAGGCTCACGAGCGGCAGCGGCGTCCCATCCGATCGCACCGCTCGTCCGAGAAGGAGCACGTGCACGAGCAGCGACATCGGAACGGTGACCGCAGCTCCGATCGCCTTGAAGAGCGCGATGAGGACGGTGCCGCCGGCCACGCGTACGCTCGTCGACGCGAGGGTCACCCGGAAAACGCGGCCCGGTTCGCCACGCGCGGCGAGCACGCGCCACCGTACGGCGTGCAGGCTGAACAGGACGACGTTGATGGCCAGGATTCGCAGTACCGTGACACCGTTGCCGAAGTCCTCCCCGTAGAAGAGCGAGATGATGCGATCGGCAGCTACGAACAGACCGACGGAGACCGGCAGTGCAACCGCGAGCAGATGCTTCGTGACCATGTCCTGGATCTGCTGGGCGCGGCCGTCACGCTCATGGAACGAGCGTGACAGGAGCGGGAACACGTTGGCCATATACACCTGCGGAAGGAACTGGAACACGTCCACGAGCTTCGCGGCGCCGCTGTAGTAGCCGACTTGTGCCTCCGTCGCGAACAGCGACAGGATGACGATCTCCGGCCGCGCGAAGACGCCTGCGACGAGCGACGAGCCCGCAAACGCCTTCATGTCGCGGATGATCTCCCGCGCAATCGACACCTTGAACTCGAAGCGCAGCCGGGCGATGTACCGGTTGATGAGCACGAAATACACCGCGGTGACGGCGTACTCGACACAGACGAAGATCAGGACGAGAGTCACGACTCCGTGCCCGTGCGCTACGAGCACGAGGCTGAGCACGACGAGGATGATCGAACTGACAAGTGTCGTCAGCGTCTCGAACTCGACTCGTCCGTGCGCGACGAAGACGGCTTCCTGGATCGTGTTGAGCGTTCCCGGTGCGACGGCAAGCACGATGAGCTGCAGGCTGTGCCGCAGGTCGGCGGAGTAACCGAGGTGAGGGATGACGAGGAGGGCCACGGTCATCGCGACCCCTGACACACCGAGTGCCATGACACTCGTGTGAGAGACGTAGCTGGGCGTGCGCGAGCGGTCCTTCGCGAGCTCGCGGACGAGCAGGTTCGTCGAGCCCGCCTCGCCCGCCTGCTGGATCAACCCGAAGTAGGCGATCGCCGCGGCATAGACTCCCAGGCCCGCCGCACCCAGGTGACGGGCCACGATCAGAGCGAGCAGCAGACCGGTAACGCGCTCGACAACACGCGCGCCGGCAAGGACCGCCGTGTTGCGGAAGACCTCGCGGGCGGCGCTCACGACCGGTGCAGAAGCTGCTCGTACGCCCCGAGCAGGTGAGGTACCGAGTAGTCCCAGCGAAGCTGCTCGTCGACGCGCCTCCGACCCAGCTCTCCCATGGCCTCGCGCCTCGCCGGATCGTCCATGAGTTCGGCGATCGCCCGCGCGTACTCCAGCTCGTCGTTCGGAGTGACGTACAGGGCTGCCTCACCGGCCGTGACGCGATGCTCGGGCAAGTCGTACGCGACGATCGGCTTGCCGAGCGCCATGTACTCCATCACCTTGATCATGGTCGACCGATCGTTGTACGGGTTCGAAGGATCGGGCACCACACAGATGTCGGCAGCGGCGACGGTCGACACGAGGCGATCACCATTGAGTCGGTCGGTGAAGACCACGTAGTCGCCGATGCCCAGCTCGGCCGCCACCGCCCGCATCGTGTCCAGGGCGTCGCCGTCGCCGACGATCAGGCAGCGAACCTTCTTCCGTCCCAGATCGTCGACCAGGTGACGGATCGATCGCAGCAAGTAGTCGACACGATCCTGATAGCCGATCGTGCCGACGTAGCCGATGACTGCATCGACGCCGTCCGCATACCTTCGATCAGGCTCCACGGGGTTCAGAAAGACCGGCAGCGGGCCGTTCCGGACGACATGAATCCGCGACGGCTCGACTCCGTGCCGTTGGATGTCGTAGTCGCGATAGGAGCCGTTCGTCACGAGCACGACGTCTGCGACGCGACAGCAAAGGCCTTCGAAGACGCGAAGCGCACGCTTCACGAGGACGTTTGTTCCGTCGAAGCGCTGGTCGTACATCTCCGCGGAGAGATCGTGGTGGTCGAAGACCACTCGTTTTCCGAGAGCTCGAAAGAACGCCCCGACGACGCCGAGCGTGTCCGGTGGGTTGTGAAGGTGGATGGCGTCGAAGCGCTGGCGGACGTTGATCGCCAGCGATAACCCGAGGCACGCGACGGCCGAGTAGACGAACTCGAACGCGTAGCCGAGAACGCCTTGCGGGTTCCCGGGCAACCGGAAACGGCGCACGTGCACGCCGTCGAGAGTCTCGCGCGAAGTCTGGCCCGGATCGCGCTTGGAGACGACCGTGACCCGGTACCCGTTCTCGACCAGCGAGCGTGCCTCGTTCGACACGCGCCCGTCGAACGGATAGGCGTTGTTCGCGAGAAGCATGACGACGTGTGCAGTCCGGGCGGCCACAGATGGATTTTGGCCCGATGGCCGGTCGGTCAAGCAGGCGACACCACGGCGCTACGGACTCGGCCGGGAGAATCGACGAACGCGCGGTACCACAGCTCGACGTTGAGGAGGCCGTAGAGCAGGGTGCCGTGGTCGGCGGTGCGCCGCTCGTGCTCGTCGAGCAGCCCGGCCACGTAGGCCGGATCGAAGATCCCGCGACGAGCCACGGTCTCGGGGGAAAGGTGGCTCCTCAGGAACGCGCGCGACTCTCCCCGGAACCACTCGGAGATCGGGGTGGGGAAGCCCTGCTTCTTGCGGGTCAGGATCTCTTCCGGGAGCCACTTCGCAGCCACCTTGCGGAGGAGGTACTTGCGATCCCGGCCACGCAGCTTCAACGAGGTCGGCAGGCTCGCTGCAAATTCGACGAGTGGGTGATCGAGCAACGGAACACGCGCCTCGAGCGACACCGCCATGCTCGTCTTGTCACCACGCGCGAGGAGGTCGTCCGGGAGCCACAACTTCGTGTCGACGTACAGCATCCTGCTCACCTGGTCCGTGTGACCCGCGCGCGCCAGCTGTTCGGCGAACACTGCAGCGGCAGGCGACTCCCGTCGGTCGCGTAGGAGCGCGTGCAGACGTTCCTCGTTGAAGAGCGGGAACCAGTTCGCCATCCGGCGCGCCTCGTCGGGCTCGCAGAGCGCTCGCAACGCGATCTTCGGACGGCGCAGACCGGGCAGGCGGTCGAAGCCCGCAACCGCGAGCGAGCGCAGCGCCCGTGGCGTTGCGCCGAAGATCGGCGAGAGCCGCTCGAACGAGTACCTGGCGTAGCCGGCGAACAGCTCGTCGCCCCCCTCCCCGCTCAGCACCATCTTCACGTGCTGCGCGGCCAGGTCGCTCACCATGTGGTTCGGAAGCGACGCCTCGTCGGCAATCGGCTGATCGAGATGCCAGACGACGTCCTCGATGCGATCCATGAAGTCGTTCGCCGAGATCATGACCTCGTGGTGCTCGGCGCCCCAGCGCTCCGCGACAAGGCGCGCATAAGGCAGCTCGCTCACCGACTCCCCGGCACCCGAGAAGCCGACGGCGAACGTCTGGACGGGCGTGTCCAGGATCTGGCTCATGAGAGCGACGACCGTGCTCGAATCGAGGCCGCCGCTGAGGAACGCGCCGAACGGCACGTCGCTCACGAGGTGGCTCCGGACCGCGTCGACGAGAAGCGCCTCGAGCTGTTCGGCAGCTTCGGCCTCCGTGACCTGAAGCGTGTTCTCGAACGAGACGTCCCAGTACCGCTCGATGCGCGGGCCGGCTTCGTCGCAAATGAGCCGGTGGCCCGGCGGCAGCGCGTAGATGTCCTGGAACATCGTCGCCGGCGCGGGAACGTACTTGAGGGCGAGCATGGCGGCGAGCGACGCGTCGCTGGGCCGTGCATCGACATCGGGGTGCCGCAGGATCGCTTTGATCTCGGAGCCGAACACGAGCCGACCGCCGGCGACGGTGTAATACAGCGGCTTTACGCCCAGCCGATCGCGCGCCAGGACGAGCCTGCGGCGGCGAGCGTCCCAGATCGCGATGCCGAACATCCCGCGCAGCTCCTCGACGAAGCCTTCGGCGTGATCCTCGTAGAGGTGGACGATGCTCTCGGTGTCGCTCGACGTCGTGACGGTGTGGCCACGCTTGACGAGGTCCGCCCGTAGCTCGCGATAGTTGTAGATCTCGCCGTTCTGCACGACGACCACAGACCCGTCCTCGTTGCTCATCGGTTGGTGACCACCGGCGATGTCGATGATGCTGAGCCGCCGGCTGCCGAGGGCAATCGGGCCGTCGACGAAAGCGCCGCCGTCGTCCGGGCCCCGGTGATGAATCACGTCGAGCATCCCGTGCAGCACGTCGCCGTCGGCGGCTCGCAAGCCGCGAAACTCGTACATTCCCGTGATCCCACACATCAGCTTTCTCCGACGAGGGTCGTACGACCCGCCCTGCCCGATCGCCTCGTGATCGTCTCGGCGTACACGTCCCGCAGCCGAGCAGCGACGATGCCGGGTGCGAAGTGCTCCACCGCGCGACGTCCCTGCGTCCGGGGGGCCGCGGCGAGGATCTCGGCGAGGCGGGTGGCGAACGCGCCGGCTTCGGGCCGCTCGACATAGCACCCTGGCGTAGATCCGATGACGTCGGCGACGTCTCCGACGTCCGTTGCCACGATGGGCAGGTTGCAGGCCATCGCCTGCTTGACCACATTCGGGGATCCCTCCTGGTACGACGGGAACACCAGTGCATCAGCAGCGCTCAGGTAGAGCGGCAGCCTCGGCTGTGGCTCGTTGAACACGGTCAGCAGCTCGACCTGCGGAAACCGCTCCCGCAGCACCTCCGTGGCTGCCACCGCGAGCGGGAACCGCTTGACGTGAATCCGAGGGTTCGCAGCAAAGAGGAGATACGGACGCTCCGGATCGAGGCCGAGAAGACGTCTCGCCTCCGTTCGCTCGATCGGGCGGAACAGTTCGAGGTCGACCTCGTGCGGAAGCACGTAGACGTGCCGATGAGCGCGCAGCCGCTGCTTCATCGTCTCGTTCTGCACGATGACGGCATCCGTGACGCGCGCCAGCGCGTGCCCGAGCGCCATCGCGCCGCGGCTCGCGAGAGTCGTCTTCCCGTTCGCACCGATCGTGCCGAGCAGGTCGTCTCCGTGATAGGTCACGACGAGAGGAGCCGAGAGCTGACATCGGGCGATGACGCCGACGTAGCTGTAGTGGGCGTGGACGACATCGACGTCGCCGACACGAAGACGCCGACGCAGCTCCGGCACGGCCCTGGCGTACATCAACTTGCGATTGCGCCCATCGAGCACGAACGGCTCCGCGTCCACACCGATGCTTCGCAACGAATCGACCTGCGTCTTGACGAACGTTCCGAGCGCGGGCCGCTCGGGGCTCGGGTAGATGGCGGTCGCAATCAGAGCTTTCATGCGACCGCTTGTCGATCTTCCAGTCGGGCGTTCTGCATCGCCACGAGCAGCGCAGCGACAAGCCACAGGACTTGCACCTGTGGCCGGCTCTGGAAGATGTCGACGTTCATGTGAACCATCTGGCCGATCACGCCCGCGGTGAGGCCGAGGGCGATCGGCGCAACTAACGGGTCCCCCGTTCGCCAAAGCGACCAGCCGCGTCTCAGCGTGCTGCCGAGGAACCACAGGAACGCGACGAGCGCACCGATCCCCGCCTCCGCCCAGACCAGCAGGTACTTGTTGTGCACGGTGTAGATCCAATCCTGGTCGTACTGCGGCCCCGCGTATTTCGGGAACGTCAGGCCGAGGTTGTTCGCACCGACGCCGAGCACCGGATGGTCGCGGATCACGCTCACCGCGAGATGGATGAGCGGGACGCGGCCCGATGCGCTCCCCTGGTCGTTCTTGGTGAGGCGATTTGCGAGCCGTCCTCCCAGTGGCAGCGCGAGCAACACGAGGACGATCGCGAATGCGATCGGGATCTTCGGCGAGATCCAGCCGCGCTTCGTCGCAGTCAGCGCGAGGAACAGGAACGACACGACGAGCGCGAGAAATCCGCCCCGCGAGACGGTGAGGATCAGGGCGAGTGTCGCGACCATGGCCGCGACGATCGCAATGCGTTTCGTCCGGCGCGTGACCCGCGCCGACACCATCGCGATCGACGGCACGATGAGCAACGAGAAGAAGGCTGCTGCGGTGTTCGGGCCGCCGATCGTCCCGCCGAAGCGCGAGTCGGTTCCGCCTCCCCCCACGGTCGGATCGGTCTGGGCGTACGTCGCGATCCCGAGCAGCTTCTGGCTTCCGATGTACGGCAGCAGCAACGTGAGGATGCTCTCGATCATGAGACAGGCGACGATGGCCCCCGCCAGAAAGCGAATGTCCGACCGCGTCCGCAGTGCGCCGCCGACATAGACGAAGAGCAGCAGGGTCTGGACGAGCATCGCGACCTCGTCGGCGGCCAATCCCTTGTTCGCCGCCGCGAAGATCGAGACGGCGGTGATCCCGACGTAGAGGATCAGCGGCAGAGCGGCTCGTAGCGTTCCGCGGTTGAACGACGCCCGGCGTGTCGCAAGCTCCGCGAACCAGAGGAGGTAGAGGCCGCCCAGCGCGATCGTGGTGGCCGAGACGTTCAGGCCGCCGAGCGCACCGAGATTGGCCGCTGCGGTGTTGTACCCGAAGTTCTTGTCCCACTGGAACGCGGTGTCGAACACGACGACCACGAGGAGCGTGCGGCGGACATCCCGGACCAGCATGAGGAGGAACGGGATCGCCGTTGCCAGGATCAGGAGCTTGTGACCGTCAGAGCGGCCTGCGATCAGGCCGACGGCCACGGCGGCGACAACCGCCACGACCCCGGTCATCGGGATCCTGCGCAGGTGCTCTAGGAGCCGGGCCGGATCCCGCGACAGAGCGGCTCTCGCCGGCGGCCTCGCGACAGGAGCCGCCACGCTACGCCTGGACGGTGCGTCCGGCGGCGGTCGACCGTGAGTGGAGGAACTCGGCGACCGCGGTGACCACCGTCCTGATCTGCGCTTCGGTGAGCTCCGCGTACATGGGCAGCGAGATGCCTGATTCTGCAAGTGCCTCGGTCACGGGGAAATCGCCTTCGTCGTAGCCGAGGTGGGCGAACGCCGGCTGCAGGTGGATCGGCAGCGGATAGTGGATCCCACTATCGATTTCGCGTTCGCCGAGGAATGCACGCAGCCCATCCCGGTCCGGGACCTGTAACACGTAGAGGTGCCAGACGTGCTCGGCCCACGGCTCCGCAGCGGGCGTCGCGATCCCGTGCTCGGCGAACAGCTCGGCGTAGAGATCCGCGTTGCGGCGGCGGCTCTCGTTCCACTGGTCGAGATAGCGGAGCTTCACCCGGAGGGCGGCGGCCTGCAGCGTGTCGAGCCGGTGGTTGTACCCCTCCACGATGTGGACGTACTTCTCGCGCTGGCCGTAGTTTCGGAGAAGGCGTAGGCGATCGAGGAGTTCCTCGTTCGACGTCGTCACTCCGCCACCGTCTCCGTAGGCTCCGAGGTTCTTGCTCGGGTAGAAGCTGAACGCCGCGGCGTCGCCGAGTGATCCGGCGCGGCGACCCTTGTAACGAGCTCCGTGCGCCTGGCACGCATCCTCGATGACGACGAGGCCGTGCGCCTCGGCGACCGCAGCGATCGCATCCATGTCCGCCGGCTGCCCGTAGAGGTGCACCGGCATGATCGCCTTCGTCGCCGGACCGATCGCCTCCTCGAGCAACGCGGGATCGAGGTTTGCGGTGTCGGGGTCCACGTCGACGAGCTTGGTCGTCGCACCGGCGGCGCTGATCGCGAGCGCGGTCGCGACGAACGTGTTCGCGGCCGTGATGACTTCGTCACCCGGCCCGATGTCGTACGCACGGAGGATGAGCTCGAGTGCCGAAAGCCCCGAGTCGGTGCCGACGGCATAGGCGGAGTCGCAGTAGCGCGCGAACTCCTCCTCGAAGGCCGCCACGTCCTTACCGAGGATCCAGTCGTTTCGGTCGAAACAGCCTCGCATCGCCTCGTCGACCTCGATCTCGATCGACGCCCGCTGAGCGGCAAGGTCAACGAACGGAATCCGCGACATCAAGCTCCCTTGTATCGATCTCGCTCCAATCGATGGCGACCGGAGCTCCGCTTTGTTCGATCGACTCGTCGATCGCCTCCATGACACGGACGACCGCCAGCCCCTGTCCGGCGTCGGTGAATACGACCTCGCCTCGCCGGATGCAGTGCAGGAAGTGGCCGCTTTGATTCTTCAGCGGTTCGCTGACCGGGATCGCAGGGCTCGTGATCTCCCCGTCACGGAGCTGGAAGGCGTACTCGCCGAAGCTCTGCGGCTCCTCGAGCGGCTCGACCCTGACACCCTTGTTGAACACGCGAACGCGTTCGAGCGGATCGAGGTCGTTGAAGACGATCCTCTGATCGCGACACACGGCGACGACTTCGCGCACCTTGTTCGGGTCGGCCCAGCTCACGTGGATGTGACCGACGACGTTGCCGGGATACGTGAGGGAGATGAAGCCGACATCCTCGCGATGGTTACGCAGCACCTTCGCGCCCACGGCGCTGACGGTGATCGGCTTCGAGCCGAGAAGGTAGTTGAAGATCGCGACGTCATGCGGTGCGAGATCCCATACCGCGTTCACGTCCGTGCGAATCGGGCCGAGGCTTGTCCGTCTCGCGTACAGGTAGTAGACGTGCTGCTCGTCGAGGTACTCCTTCACCTTCCGCACGCCCGCGTTGTAGAGGAACGTGTGCCCGACGAGGAGCAGGAGCTTCTGCTGCTCAGCGATCTGGATGAGGCGCTCCGAATCGTCCGACGTGGTCGTCAGGGGCTTCTCGACGAGCAGATGCTTGCCGGCCCGCAGCGCCTTGGAAGCGAGTTCGAAGTGCGTGCCGGCGTTCGTCGCGATCACCGCGGCTTCGACGCCCTCGACCTCCAGGGCCTCGTCGATGCTCGTCGTGACCTTGATCCCCGGGTAGCGTCGCGCCATTTCCTCGAGCCTGCTCTCGCGCGGGTCGCAGAGCACGAGCACCTCGGCGTCAGGCATGTCGTTGAAGACGCGGATGTAATTGACGCCCCAGTAGCCGCAGCCGATGATCGCGACGCCGGTCGGGCTCGTCCGCTCCACCGGCAGCGGATGCATGGTGTTCTGGGTCATGCGGCACCTCGACCGTTGAAGACAGCAGGAACGGTCTTCAAGAGCACCTTCAGATCGAGGCCGAGCGACTGGCGACGAACATATTCGACGTCGAGGTCGAGCATCTCCTTGGCGCTCAGGTCGCAGCGGCCGCTCACCTGCCAGAGACCCGTGAGGCCCGGCATCGCGCCGAACCGCTCGGGTGCGTGCTGGAGGTAGTGCTCACCCTCGTACAGAGGGACCGGACGTGGGCCGACGAGGCTCATGTCGCGCTTCAGGACGTTGAACAACTGCGGAAGCTCGTCCAGGCTCGTCCGCCGGATGAAGCGCCCGACCTCGGTCACCCGAGGATCGTGGCCGAGCTTGAACCGCGCGTTGCTCTCGCCCGCGAGGCTCGCGCCTGCGAGGTAGCGCTGGATATGGGCCCGGTGAAGCGACGTGTCCGCGTCGCTGACCATCGACCGGAACTTGTAGAAGCGAAAGGTCGCGGGCTCGTACACGACGCGACCACCCCGGCGACGCGCACGGACACCCCACCTCTCCTGGATGAAGAAGATCGGTCCCGGCGAGTCGAGCCTGATGGCGATCGCCACGACGAGCATCGACGGGGCGAGCACGGCGAGCAGTGCGACGGCGACCATCAGGTCGAGCACAGTCTTCACGTAGACGTGCACACGGGACAGACCGACCGGAGGCTGCGACCCGCCGTCGGCAGAATGGCGGACGCCCGCGCGGGTGCGACGCGTGAGGGAGACGCTCGTCAACTCGCGTCAGCTCCTCTTGTACGTGTAGTAGTGGTAGCTCGGCGTCGCCTCGGCGCGGTTGACGATCACGCCGAGCGGCTGTGCCCCTACCGCGGAGAGCTGCTTCTTCACGCTGATGAGCGCCTCGCGGCGGGTCTGAGTCCGGCCGACGACGATCATGACGTCCTGAATCTCCGTCGCGAGGGACAGTGCATCGGCGAGCGCGAGGAGCGCGGGGCTGTCGACGAGCACGACGTCGTAGCGCTTGGCAAGCTCTTGGATCACCTTGCCGGCGCGTGGCGACGCGAGCAGCTCGGCCGGATGATCGAATGGGCCGCCGCTCGGAAGGAGGTGCATGCCGGGCACGCGCGGAACCTTCTGGAGTGCGGTCTCGAGGCGTGCGTCGCCCTTGATGACGTTGCCGAGACCTTCCTTGTTCGATACCCCGAGAATGTCATGGAGCGTGGGGAGCCTCAGGTCGGCGTCGACGGCGACCACCCGCTGGCCGGTCTGCGCAAGGCTCGCCGCGAGGTTCGCCACGACGGTCGACTTGCCCTCGTTCGGCTCTGCACTCGTGACGAGGAGGACGTTCGCCGACCCTGACCGCTCGAGCGCGAGGATGTTGGTCCGCAACCGCCGGAATGCCTCTTCCGTCGGCGAACCGCTGTTGAAGAGTGGCCCTTCTTTCGCCTCGGCGGACGGGATGGCGCCGAGAACCGGCAGGCCGGCCGCCTCCTCGATCTCGTCGGTCGCCTCCATGCGGGTGCTCAGGTTCTCGTAGAGGGAAGCGAGGCCCAGCCCGACGATCAGGCCCAAAAAAGGCCCCACGCCGGACGCCAGCCTGACGCTC